>Ga0315288_10010318_pt1 | contig 11775 bp, 5 predicted proteins | sample YL17G11_20_MG_FD_203454 | JGI IMG/M metagenome (GOLD analysis project Ga0315288, IMG submission 203454) | Sediment microbial communities from Yellowstone Lake, YNP, Wyoming, USA - YL17G11_20 | ecosystem: Environmental > Aquatic > Freshwater > Lake > Sediment | place: USA: Wyoming | collected... | reverse complement strand
CTGCCGGTGCTGTGCGCGTGGGGCGTGACATTCTTTGCGGTGGCGGTGGTCTGGTCGGGGGCGTTCGACGTGCTGAAGGTGGTGATGAGCTTCTGCGTGCTGATTATTGTGGTGGGTGTGCTGTATGTCACGGTGCACGTTTTCCCGGGGTTTAGGGAGTTTTTAGCGAGCCTGAGCTTTTCAGTGCCGGAGGTTCCCGCCTGGGCGATAGAGAAAGGCGTGGCTGCGAATCCGTGGAGGGAGATACTTCCGCTGTTGGGGTGGGGTGCGGGCGGGTTTGCGAGCCAGGTATGGTACACGTATTGGGTGATCGGGGCGGGTTACGGTGCTTCGACTGGTCGCGGGTACGGGCGTCCGGCGGACGTTGCGAGCCTGCGGAGCATGACGCGCCAGGCGGCGGAGCGGGTCAAGGGGTGGTGCAGGGTGCTTTATCTGGATTCGTCGATAGCGATGGTGATAGGGATTGTCGTCACCAGCTCATTTTTCATAGCGGGGGCGGGCATCCTGCGGCCGGAGAAGGTTGCGCCGGAAGGCCCTCAGGTGGCCTTAACGCTCTCGACGCTCTTCTCATCGAGATGGGGTTCGGTCGGCGGATTCCTGTTCATACTGGCGGGCGCTGCGGCGATTATCTCGACGCAGATAGGGCAGTTGGCGGGATGGCCGAGACTCTTAGCCGATTCGTTCAGAATCTGCATACCCGGCTTTGCGAGGAAGCTGAACTGGAAGTCGCAATTTCGGTTGTTCTTGCTCTATTTTATCTGTACGAATATGATAATCGTTTTTACGCTGGGAAAACAGCCGGTGCGTTTAGTCAGGTTTGCGGCATTGCTCGATGGCATCCTTTTGACGTCGCTGCAGGCGATTTGTGTTGCGGCGGGGCTGTTTCTCGTGATGCCTAAGGTGCTGTCGCCGGATGCGTGGAAGGTCCTCAAGCCCAGCCGCGTAATTGCCGTCGGCCTGTTTATTGCCTTTGCAGTCTTCACCTATTTCTGCATATTCCAGATGCCCGCCAGCATATCGGATTTGCTATGGCCGTAATGAGCCGGTCTTTGCCGATTCGGCGGGCGCCTATTATGCCGGCGATGCAAGCTCTGCGAAGAGAGTCAGCGGGCTTGTTTTTGTGATTTTGACGGCGGCGAATTGGCCGGCCAGCGATGCCGGGCCGTTGAAGACGACGATCCAGTCGCCGGCGGTCCGGGCGACGAGCTGAGGGTTGTCGCGGCTTTCGGCGGCGTTGAGGTGCGGTTTCTTGCTTGGGCCTTCAACGAGGACTTTTAGCTCTTTGCCGAGGAAATCGCGGCTTAGCTCGCCGCTTATCTCTTGCTGGACTGCGAGCAGCTCGACGTTGCGGGCCTGCTTTACCCGTGGAGGGATGGTGTCCTGGAGCTTTTTGTCCGCCGTGGTGCCGGGGCGGGGGGAATACTTGAAGACGAAGCAGTTTCTATATCTGGCCTTCTTTACGAGATTGACGGTTGCCCGGAAGTCGTCGTCAGTTTCGCCTGGGAAGCCGACGATGAAATCACCGGCGATGGCGACGTCGGGGACGACGTCCCTGGCCCTGTCAAGAAGGGCAAGATAGTCCGCGGCGGTGTATCGGCGGTTCATTGCGCGGAGGATTTTGTCGGAGCCGCTCTGGGCGGGGATGTGCAGGTAAGGACAGACTTTGGGCGAGTCGGCCATCACGCGAAGGATGTCGTTGAAGTATTTTTCGCAGGGGTAGTTGGTGACGAATTTGAGCCACTCTATGCCTTTGACGTCGGCGGCTTTGGCGAGGAGGTCGGCGAGTGACCAGGTCTTGTCGGCGGCTTTGTATTCGTAGGAATTGACGGCCTGGCCGAGGAGGGTGACTTGCTTTACGCCGTTGTCGGCGAGTTTTTTGATCTGGTCGATTACTGCCTGGGGCGGTCGGGAGACTTCGGGGCCGCGGACGTAGGGGACGATGCAGTAGGAGCAGAATTTGTTGCAGCCGTGCATAACGCGGACGAAGGCCTGGGCGGGGATGTTCTTATCTTCGATGCCGTAGGCGGACTCGAATTCTTCGAGGGCGTGGCTTTGCGGCTGAGGTGAAGGCTTGCGGATTTCCTGTGTAACCGCCAATTCCTTTCGGTTTTTCTCGATTGCTTCGGCGATCAGGTCTGGGATTTGGGGGATTTGGGCAGGGCCGCAGACGATGTTGACGGCCTCGTGTTCGAGGAGTTTCTCGCCGAGCCGCTGGGCCATGCAGCCGATGACGCCGACGATGAGGTCCGGGCTGGATTCCTTAAGATGCTTCAAATGGCCCAGATGAGAAATGACTCGCTGCTCGGCATGCTCGCGCACAGAGCACGTATTTATCAAGACAACGTCGGCTTCCTTGACGTTATCTGTCAGCGCGAAGCCCGCCTGTATAAGGCTCGAACCGACCAGGGCGGTATCGAGCTTGTTCATCTGACACCCAAAGGACTTGATGTACACCTTCACGGTCATTTCAGACTCGAGGGACGGCCCTGCGGAAGGCAGCGCTAATGGGCGTGCTGGTCTTTCGACTCAGCTTTCTGTGTGTTCTCGTGGAGTGCGGCTCCAACGGCATCCTGGTGCAGCCTCTCGACATAGTGAACGAACTGCACGTAGGCTTCGACATATTTTCTGCCTGCCTCTACACTTGCGTCATTATGTTTTTTTGCTTCGAGGGCTTGCTGGAATCGCTGCTTGATTCCGTTCTCCACAGCGTGCGAGATTTCCTTGGCCAGTTCGTCTATTGAGCCGCTTTCGAGGGCCTTGTCGGCTGCCGCCACGGCGGGGTCCAGGTCCGCGACGCTTGATTTCAGCCCGGTGTAGGGAGCTCCCTCTGCTGCGCGGTGAATCCGGACGAGCGTCTCGAAGAAGTACATATCGGCCAGGTCTTTCGCCTCCGGGTTCAGTTTGCGAACAGCAAGGGTTTTTTGGAAGGCCGCCCGGATTTCCTTTTCGTCTTCTTTGGCCACCCATTTCAGCAGGGACGTGACATCGCCTTTGGAGAGCGCGACTTTGGCATCTTTGACGACCGGCCCATCGAGGGTGTCGCAGTGGGCGCGGCTGCTGCGTGGTGCTACAGCCCAGATGATCGCGGCCACAACTCCAATTGTTCCCAGCTTTAGCCATGTGGTTCTGTTCTTCATTTTTGTTTTACCTCCATTCTTTTTGCTAATGTGTTAAAGGCTCTAACAAAACCTTACGTCACAATGAATAGCCGCTCCGCGGGGCGGTTTTAATAGATTCCTCGACTGTGCTCGGAATGACAAATTGGTTTTGATAGAGTGCCTTAGTCGAGATACACGTGTTTCAAATTGGTGAGCATCTCGCAGAACTGCTCGTGCTCGGCTTTTAACTGGTCGGTCGGATTCATAAGCAACCTCGTTATGTCTGAAAGCTTTTATCCTTTTGATTTTTCGCCAGTCTAACAATCGGGCGTATCCAAGTCAATTCAAAGTGGGCTGGCGAGGGAGCGGTTTAGGGCGCGTTGGAGGTCTTTTAGGCGGTTTGATTGGTCGAAGCCGAGGAGGATGATTGGGAATGCGGTTTTGTTGTGGTTTAGCGGTTCGGCCAAATCGACGTATTTGCCGCAGCAGTCGCCGTCGGACGTGCCGGGGATGGGAGAGAAGTCGGCCAGCGTTCCGCGGATGCCGAGGCTGTTGACGAATCGCATCGAGTCTTCGAGCTGCTGGATGTCACTATAAGGGTGGCCGAGGATTTGGTATGCGGTGATGTTGGCGGGGTCGGTGCCTGCGGTTTTTATGTGCCGGACGGCTGAGGCCAGCTCTTCGCAGAAGACCTTTGAGCCGGTGCGTTTCTGCCACTGCGCAGAGGCGCTCTCAAATCCGAGGTAGAATGTCTTGAATCCGGCCCGGACCATAAGCTCGGCGAGGTCTTTGGTAAGAAATCGGGCGTTCAGGGCGTTGGGGGAGTGGAGATTCACGGCCGGGTTTTGCTTTATGATCTCGTTAAGGAATGGGATCAGGACTTGTTCGGCGTTGAAGAGCAGGGCGTCGTCGTAGAAGGCGATGTTTTTGGCACCGAGGCGAATCAAGAGCTTTAGCTCGGCCAGGGAGCGGTCGAGCGGTCGAGCGGAGAATTGGCCATAGACCCTGGGGACGGAGCAGTAGGTGCACTTGAAGGGACAGCCGTCGGTTAGTTTGAGGGCGCCGACGCTGAGCTTGGGATAGACTTCCCATAAGGCGGGTTGCCGGAGGTCGGGCGTGATTTCGAGATAGTCCCAGAGCGGCTGGAGATTTGTGCCGGGGATCAGAAGGTCTGCGCCGAGGGTCTCGGCGTGAGAGGGGCAGAGGGTGACATAGTTTCCGCCCGATATGATTTTTGCCGACGGGTGAATGCTGCGAATGTCGCGGATGACTTCTTCGACGCCCGGATACCAGTAGGTCATTGTTGTCTGGATAAGGACGTAATCAGGCGGGTCGGTTCTGGCGAGATAATCTGCAAATATGTCACGGGGCAGGCCGAATCGTCTGAAGTAGCGCGGAATTGTGGCGAGCGGCGCTGGAGTCGGGATTCGCCGGCTGCAGAATCGGCCGCGGCCCCACCGGTCGGATTGGAGCTGCTTTTGCTTTGCGGCGAAGGGGTGCAGGCGGTCGAGGTAGTCGAAGAGCGCAAAATCGGCCTTGCCGCGGAGGTATCCGGCGACGGTGAGCAGACCGTAGGGCTTGAGCCAGAAGTCATACGCGGCGAAGTCATAAACCGGCGGATTGACGAGCAGAATCTTGGGCTTTCTTTCAGGCACAGACTTACTTGGCGCGGCCTGTGGCCGCAACCAAATCCGAAGCACTAGATCCGAAATCCGAAACAAATCCGAATCACCCAAACTCAAAATTCAAAGCAGACCATAACGTCTTATTTCGACGGTGGTTATGGCAGCCGGATTCCAACATCAAGCAGAAAAAACAAGAAGTTGAAGGATTGTAGTACGGATTCACATGGATTCACAACGTTATTTTGGTGGATTCGGGCATTTTAGCGGCAATCCCGGCAGGTGGTTATTCTCTGGCGGTGCGATTTGCGGCAAGAACGACTGCTGAGGGTGGGACGTCGTCGGTTTTTTGCAAGACTTCTCTGGCCTTGCTCAGATCATTGGAGAATAGCAGTATGTTGCTGCTTTTGGGGCCTGTGACGTCGAGGAAGGGGTCTGCGCCGGTCGGGGGCCGGCAGTTTTGGACAGTTATGTCGCTGCAATCGGACAGGCGAATCATTCCGGCGGCCTTGGAGGCGTATGGTGCGTCAAGCGAGTCGATGACGGCGTCTTGGACGTCGTCGAAGGCCATTGCGTGTCTGAAGTCGGGCGCGGAAGTCGTTAGGCTGACGTTTCGGAATCCAAGCCCTTTGACGTGGCGGCAGAAGAAGCCGTAGGCCGGCAGTGCGCCGAACATAGTGCTTTCGGGATAACTTTCGGGCTTCTCGGGGGTTTGGCGCGAGGCGTCCTCTTTTGTGCCGCCGCCGTCGAAGCCAAGCTTGAGGTTGCTGAGAGTGACATTCTCGATGGGACAGCCCGGCAGGCCCGTTATGGAGCAGCCGATTTCGGAGCAGTCAGCGGCCAATATGTTGCTGAGGATGACGTTGCGGAACTTGCCGACGGGCGGCCTGGGCTGGTCTTTTTCGTATGTGCGGGCGCGGTCGCCCAGCCGCAAGAAGATTGGCGAGGTGACGCCCTTGATGGCGATGTTCGAGATGGCAACGCGGTCGAGGGCGCCGCCATCGACGATTTCCAGCGCGATGCCCGCCAGACCGCGTTGTTTGCCGTATATGACGTTTGAGTACCGTGGGGAAGTTATAGTGCAGTTGGTCACGGTGACATTCTGAAAGCCACCGCCCGATTCGGTGCCCATTTTGATGGAATTGCAGTGGCTGGAAACGATGCAGTCGGAGATTACGACGTTTTCACAGGGTTTTGTTGAGAGGCTCTTCAAGACAATGGCGTCGTCATCGGAGTCGATATTGCAGCCTGTGATGACGACGTCGCGGCAACTGTCGATGTTGAGGCCGTCGTTGTTGTAGGCGACGTGATTGAAGACGGCGATGTCGCGGATTGTCAGGCGGTCGCAATTGCGGTAGTGCTGCATCCAGGAGCCGGCTGCGCGGAGGCGCAGACCTTCGACCAGGACGTCGCGGCAGTCTTCGAGATAGATGTTCTTTGGTCTTGGGCCGTCCTTGTATTTGAAGTTGGCGCCCTGGCCGTCGATGGTTCCACGGCCTCGGATAGCGATATGTTCGAGGCCTTTGCCGGCAATTACGGCCCAGTAGCTGAAGGTCTGGCCGTTGGTCAGCTTGCGCGGCGGGCCGTAGTCGGCTTTGTCGGGGCTGCCGAGCAGCGTACAGCCGGTGTCCAGCTCAAGCGTGACATTGCTCTGAAGATAGGCGGTTCCGGTAAGATAAGCGCCGGGGGGCAGGCGCACGGCGCCGCCTCCGCTGCCGGCGCATTTGTCGATCGTGTTCTGTATGGCCTGCGTGCAGAGCGATTTGCCGTCGCCTTTGGCTCCGAAATCGCGGATGTCATACACTTTCTGACCAGCCGCAGCGGAGGAGCCGAGGCCGAGAAACGCCAACAGGAAGACAACAGACCTGCCGTATTGATTCATTTCTCATCTCCGGCAATTGGGTTCTCGTTATGTTCGGTCATAATGAGTTCTGCAAAATTGCAGGTTAGACCTACTTAGAAAGGGAAAAATCGTTTGTTGATTACCTGCAATTTTGCAGAAGCCTTTCGGTCATACAAGGGCCTGTCCGGCGACTCATCGCCGGCGCGGAGATCGGCGGTTATGCCTCCTCGACTACTTTGAATCCCATCAGGATTCCGAGGTTTTTGATATCCTGGGTGCGGTCGCCGAAGAATACGGCGCGGTGGAGGAGGGTCATCACTCCGCCTTCGAGCACCCCGGCGCCCCAGTTGTGGAACATACTTCGCGCGTCTTTTACTCGCGTCCAGAATTGCGTGCGGCAGCCGAGCTCATCCTGCGTTACCTTGAATATCTCGCCCGTGGAGATAAGCATTTTGTCGAGGTCGATGAGCTTTGCGCAGGTGACGACCTGTCCGATGGGCATCTCCACCTGAAGCGCCACGCCCCTGTCGCTGTCGGTCTGGGTGCGGATGGTAAAGGGCAGTCGCTGGCTGTTCGGCCCCGCCATCTTGGTCGCACAGGTGCAGTGGAAGTGGATCAGGGCGTTGGTTGCGGTGTCGAAGACGGGGTCGGTGATGAAGCCGGGGACTCCGAAGGCGTACTGGAACATCAGCATAGTGAGCGTGGAGTCCATATCACCCTCGCAGGCGCCGACGAGTCCGAGGTCGTTGAGCTTGCTGTAGGTCAGGCAGCACTTGGCCGGGTCGGCCATGCAGTTGGAGCTGGTGGTGGCCTGTGCTCGTTCTTTTATCATAAGGTTCTTCATTGCGAGGTAGAGGCGGGCGGAGCTGACGATTTCTTCTTTGGTTGGCTCGACGATTTTCTTGGCCTTGCTGACCCAGTATTCCTGAGCCTCCGCCTCGGCGTCCTTGATATCGACGGCCTCGTGGGCCTTGAGGGTTTCCTCGACGGTGGCGGGGACCAGCTCGACGCCGAGCTTCTGCTTCACCATCTCGGCGTTGCAGGCGGGGGCGGTTCCGAGCGGCCCTCGCACGACGAGTATGCGCGTGTTGCGCAGGTGGGGGGCGACTCGCATCAGGGCGACGACCCTGTCGATTTCGGTCCAGTCGCTGCTTGGCAGGAGGACGACCTTTTTGCCTTCCTTCTGCCAGCGTGGGAAATACATCCAGCCGTGGCCGCTGAAGGGCTGAGAAAAGACAGCCGCAGGAATGCCGGTGTCGATTATCTTGGCCATTGCCTGTTCAGGCGCGTCGCCGCCGTGCCCGCAGAGATGGAAGAGAAGCGCGCCGTCGGCGTCTTTGAGCTTGGGCAGCACGGTGTCAACTTCGGTCGGGGGCACCAGCTCGCCGCCGATGAATTTGACGTCGCCGAGCTTCTGCTCGATTTTAGAGAGGTACTCGTTAAACTTGTCTATCTCCTCGGTAGGTCTGGAGAGGTATATACCGCCGGTCCTGCCGATATAGACTTTGTAGATTTTGGCGGGCGGCATTTTTGGAGGCCAGTCCGCGTTTTCGCCGGCCATCACAAGCTGCCTGCCAATAAGGACGGCGCCTGCACCGGCAGCGCTTGCGCTTAGAAACTCTCGTCTGTTCATTGCTGCGGTCATAATCTTCTCCTTGTCAAACGGAATCATGCCGATAAATCCTGTTCGGCAAACGTGTTAGATATTCACAATGCTTTGAGTCCCCGGCGAGCATGCCTGTTTGCCCGCTGGGGTGAGCAGGGCCGTGCCCTTGAACAAAGCAGGATACAGGATAGCGGGTCCGGCGTATGTTTGTCAAATGACATTTCGAGGAATATCGGACCAGTGATGCTCAGAACCGTTGATTATTGGGGTATGAACGGGGCGGCGAACGCCGGCTTGGGCGTGGAATATCCGGCAATTATTGGGGATTTGAGCAGAAACTGCGTTGACTTGGCGGGTGTTAAATGGTAGAATCAGGGAAAGACCTGTAGAAGGGGCAGTTGTTCAAGGTCCGATACGCCGGGCGGCGGCGGCGTGCGGCTGAAGATGCCCGCGAGGAAGGAGACAGAAGATGTGCAGGTGTTTGAGTGTGCGTTTATTGAGCCTGATTCTGGCCATATCTCTTGCCGGCTCCGTGGGTGCGGCTTGCCTGGAAGGCGATCTTAGCGGTGATTGCGCGGTTGGTTTTGAGGACGTGTGGCGGCTTGCGGAAGACTGGCTTGATCCTGCGGGCAGTCCGGCCGACCTAATCGGCAACAACGGCGTGGATATGGCGGACTTTGCGGCGATGGCGCAGAACTGGGGCAGGAGGCGGTCCCCGGTTGTAATCAACGAAATCCATTATGATCCCGACGTCAAGACCGAACTCGTCGAATTCATAGAACTCTACAATATAAGCGAAGTTGATGTCAACATTGCGGGATGGTATTTCAGCGATGGTATCACGTATCAGTTTCCTGCGGGGGCGATGCTGCCGGCAGGGGGCTACGTAGTTGTGGCTCAGACGCCTTCGCAGGTTGTGAGCAAATTCGGGGTATCTCCGGATATAGTGTATGGACCGTGGGTGGGCGGCCTGAGCAATGAGGGAGAGCAAATCGTCCTGCGGGACCGTGACCGCCAGAAGGTTGACGAAGTGGACTATGGGGAGGGATTTCCGTGGCCGACGGTCGGAGACATTCCGGGCTATTCGATTGAGCTGGTCAATCCGGACCTTGATAACGACTTGGGCGGAAGCTGGCGCGCCAGTGTTCCGGCGGATGCCCCCCTTCCCCCCGCGACCCTGATCCCGGCTGGAGCAAGGTGGCGCTATTTCAAAGGTTATTCCGAGGCATCCGACCCGAATCACTCAGCTTGGCAGGAAATCGGTTTTAACGACTCGGGGTGGGGCCAGATCAATATGATAATCGGCTACGGCCCTGACTTTCCATACGAAGAGCCGTTAACCGACATGAGATACAACTACAGTTCCGTCTATCTGCGCAAGACCTTTGAGATAGACGACCCATCTACGGTAACCAGTCTCGTGCTCAAGGCCCGGTTCGATGACGGCTTCAACGCCTACATCAACGGCACCCATGTCAGGCGCTCAAGCCCCGACCTCGTCTCGGCCGATGATCTGCCCTACACGGGGACGACCACTGGGTCCATCGAGGACCTGAATTGGCATACGTTCGACGACCTGCCGGATCCGCGCAGTTACCTTGAGGCGGGCACGAACGTCCTGGCGATGCATCTTTACAATTCTTCGATAGACCGATCCACGGATTGCTGGCTCGACGTCCAGCTTGAGCAGACGTACTCGCGCTCGGGTGCGACTCCGGGCCGGCGGAACAATGCCTACGATACCAATACGCCGCCGCTTATGCGGCAGGTTGAGCACGACCCCGAGCAGCCCAGGAGCGGCGAAGGTGTAAAGATAACGGTCAAGGTGACGGATTCCGACGGTGTCGCGAGCGTTATGCTGACCTACCAGCTTGTCAATCCCGGCGGCTATATCGAGCTGAACGACCCGCAGTATGAGAGTAACTGGACATCGGCGGCAATGCGCGACGACGGCACGGGGGGTGACGAAGAAGCCGGGGACGACATCTATACTGTAGTGTTGCCCGGCTCGCTGCAAGTGCACCGCCGATTAGTACGGTATCGCATCACGGCGGTGGACAATACGGGCCTGTCGATAACGGGGCCTTACAAACGTGAGGGTGAGAATGAACGCGTGCCGAATTTTGCGTATTTTGTCTATGATGGTGTGCCGGGCTGGTCCGGTGCAGCCCGGCCGGGGTATACGGCGGTTGTTCAGTATAGTGCGCAAGCCCTGACCCGGATACCCGTTTACCACCTATTGACGAAGTATCAAAGTGTGGCCAATGCCCTGTACATGCCTGGGAACGCAACGGGTCAGGACTGGGGCGACTCCTACAATTGGTATGGAACGCTGGTTTATGACGGGAAAGTATATGACCACATCCGCTACCGCGCACGGGGCGGCGTCTGGCGATACTCGATGGGCAAGAACATGTGGAAGTTCGATTTCAATCGCGGCGAGAGTTTTCAGGCTCGTGATGATTTCGGCAGAAAATATGATACGAAGTGGGACAAGCTGAATTTCTCCGCGTGCATCCAGCAAGGCGACTACTTGCATCGAGGAGAGCAGGGGATGTTCGAGGCGGCGGGCTTCAAGCTGTTTAACTTGATGGGTGCGGAGGCATCGAAGACCAGTTGGGTGCATCTCCGGGTAATAGACGGGGCTGCGGAGGCCGGTCCGACGCAGTACGACGGCGATTTCTGGGGCCTCTATATGAACATCGAACAATTGGATGGCCGATTCCTCGACGAGCACAAGCTGCCCGACGGCAATCTCTACAAGATTGAAGACCACAGTGCGGAGTCGAATAATCAAGGCCCGACCGCCGTTACCGACAGGTCCGACTTCGACGAGTTCAAAAACCGCGGCAGCGACGGCTACGGTTACTACCAGGACCCCAACCCGACGGAGCAGTGGTGGCGCAACAATGTGGACCTCCAGCGGTATTATGGCTATCGTTGTGTTGTTGAGGGTATCCACCATGGTGACATTGCCTACGGCAAGAACTGGTTCTTCTACCTGAACCCGCAGACCAACATCTGGTCGATGCACTGCTGGGACCTTGACCTGACCTCGGCGAACAACATGTACGGCAGCGGGGAAGATGTATTCAAGAGCGAGGGCGCGATATTCTCCAATTCCGCGCTTCTTATCGAGTACAACAATCGCCTGCGTGAATTCCGCGACCTGCTCTATAATGCCGAGCAGATGTATCCGCTGTTCGACGAGCTTGCGGATTTTATAGACAATCCTGCGGACACGTACTCGATGGTCGATGCCGACAGGGCGATGTGGGACTATAATCCGATAATGACCTCGGGATACGTCAACTCCTCAAAGGCCGGCGCGGGCCGTTTCTATCAGCAGGCCGCGACGAAGGACTTCCGCGGGATGGTGCAGATTATGAAGAACTACGTTGTCGGCAGCAGGGCATTTAACACATATTCCGAGGACCCGGCTGCTCCATATACCCCGACCGTTACGTACCAGGGTCCGGCGGGGTATCCGATCAACGCGCTGGCGTTCAGGACGTCGAACTTCAGCGACCCGCAGGGCAGCGGGACATTTGCGGCGATGAAGTGGCGGATCGCAGAGGTAACCGACGAAACGAATCCAAGATACAA
>Ga0315288_10010316_pt1 | contig 11776 bp, 11 predicted proteins | sample YL17G11_20_MG_FD_203454 | JGI IMG/M metagenome (GOLD analysis project Ga0315288, IMG submission 203454) | Sediment microbial communities from Yellowstone Lake, YNP, Wyoming, USA - YL17G11_20 | ecosystem: Environmental > Aquatic > Freshwater > Lake > Sediment | place: USA: Wyoming | collected... | reverse complement strand
AAGGGCATCGAGATCGGCACCCTCATCAACAACGCCGGGGTGGGATACAACAGGCGCTTCAGCGATTCCACGCTGCGCGAGAACGAGATGACGATTGAGCTGAACGTCGGAGCGCTCGTGCGGCTCACGCATCTGCTGCTGCCCTCGATGAAGAGCAGAGAGAAGGCGTGGATTCTCAACGTGGCGAGCCTCGCCGCCTATTTCCCGATGCCCTCCATGCCCGTGTACTCGCCCACGAAGAGCTTCGTGCTGAACTTCAGCCTCGCTCTGCGCGAGGAGCTGCGCGGCTCGGGGGTCGGCGTGAGCGTGCTGTGCCCGAACGGCATCCGCACCAATCGCAGCTCGAGGGCGCTGATCGAGCGGCAGGGCTTCGCGGGCCGGATCACCTGCCAGTATCCCGACGAGGTGGCGCGCGCCGGCCTGGCGGGACTCTACAGGAAGAAGTCGATCATCGTGCCGGGAATCGTGAACAGGATGCTGCGTGTGGCCAGCAGCTTCGTCCCGCGCACCCTGTACATGAGGGTGATCTCCCGCAGATGGGGGGCGCAAGGAAGCGGCGCCCGGGCGGTACAGGTCACGGCACAGTCCGCGACGCGGGTTCCCGTGACGGTGGGGGCATGACGGCCATGCGTGGAAGGACATGCGTCGTCACGGGGGCAACGTCTGGCATCGGATACGAGCTTGCGCGCATCCTCGCAGGCCGGGGCGCGGTCGTGATCGGCGTGGGCAGGGACCCCGTGCGCTGCTCGGAGGCGGCCGCGCGCATCCGCGGGGAGACGGGGAACCAGCGGGTCTTCTTCGAAATCGCCGACCTGTCGTCCCAGGCGGAAGTGCGCGCGCTCGCGGGGCGAATCCGCGACAGGCACGACCGGATCGACGTGCTCGTGAACAATGCGGGGGGCTTTGCTTTCCGCCGGCGCGAGACCGTGGACGGCATCGAGATGCAGTTTGCGCTGAACTACCTTGCGGGCTTTCTGCTCACGCGCCTGCTCCTGCCAATAATGACCGCCGCCGGGTCGTCCGGCGGCGCGCGGGTGATCATGGTCAGCTCGGGTTCGCACTTCAGCGGACGCATACACTGGCGCGACGTGGGCTTCGGGCGGCTGTACAACGGCCTCACGGCCTACGATCAGTCGAAGTTCGCGGCGGTGCTCTTCACCCGCGAGCTCGCCTGGAGGCTCGGACCCGACTCACCTGTGGGCGTCTACGCGGTCGATCCCGGGCTCGTGAAGACCGACATCGGGATGAAAGGCACGGGTGGCCTCGTTCGTACGGTCTGGCGCCTGCGTACGCGCAGCGGCATCAGCCCTGCGGAGGCGGCCGCGACTGTCGCGTTCCTCGCCCTGGATCCCCTGATCGAAGGGCGCACGGGGCTGTACTGGAAGGGATGCAGGGCCGTGGCTCCCTCGAAGCGCGCGCTCGATCCGCGAGACGCGCGGCGGCTGTGGGATCTGAGCGAGATGCTGTGCGGGCTGACCGCCGCAAGAGCGCCTTTGACAGGAGACAGCGCCCCTGCTACGATCCCCGCGTGAAGCGGCGGGATTTCCTCAAGGTCGCCTTTTCCTCGTCCCTGTATTTCGCTGCCCGCCGGGTTTTTCCCGCGAGCCTTTCGGCGAGCGCGGACGTCGGGATCGCGATTGGCGCGGACCCCGAGCAGGCGACGATCCGGGCGATCGCTCTGGCCGGCGGGATGCGGCGCTTCGTGTCGCCCGGCGACGTCGTGGTCGTGAAGCCCAACATCGGCTTCAACTCGCCCCCATCCGTGCGAGCGACCACCGATCCGACCATCGTGCGGACGGTCGTCCACCTCTGCTTCCAGGCCCTCGCCTCGAAAGTCTACGTTTTCGACCGCAGCACGACCAGCACTCGCCTCGCCTATGCGACCTCGGGCATCGCGAAGGCAGCCGAGGAGGCCGGGGCGAAGGTCATCAACGTGGACGAGGTGACGGACAGGCTGTACAAGAAGCTCGCCGTCAAGGACGGCTACGCCCTGAAGGAGACCCTCGTCAACAGGTACGTTCTCGAATCGGACGTCCTCATCAACGTGCCTGTGGCCAAGAGCCACGGCTCTGCGATGCTCACCTTCGGCATGAAGAACCTCATGGGCATCACCGGCGACCAGAGGGGGCGCTGGCATTGGGCGATGCACGAGTCGATCGCCGACATCAACAGAATCGTGGGATCGAAGCTCACCGTGATCGACGCCATGACCCTCATGCTGCGAAACGGCCCGACAGGCGGCCGCGCGGAGGACCTGAAGCGGACAAACACCGTCATCGCCTCGGCCAATGTCCTGGAGGCGGACTGCGAGGCGGCCCGCATGTTCGGGTTCACGCCCGCGGACGTGGGCTATATCGGCCTTGGCGCAAAGGCGGGCGTCGGGAGGATCTCGGGGTACTCGATCGAGGTCGCGCGGCTGTGAACCGCACATGACCAGGAGGGCGGCCTTCTTCCTCAAGCGCGCCCGCATCCTTTCGCAGGCGCTCTTCTTCGGCGCCTTCGCATACGTGTTCATCCGCTCGCGCGATCCCTTTGCCGTGATCCAGAACCCGTTCCTCTCCTTTGACCCCCTGATCTTCCTCACTCACCCCGTGCTGGCGCCTGCCGTGCTTGGTGCGGTCGCAGCCCTGCTCGCCCTCGCCGTCCTGCTGGGCAGGGTCTTCTGCGGATGGGTGTGCCCGATGGGCAGCCTGATCGAACTTGCCGATCTGATCCTCTCGCCCCTGCGCGGGATCAACCCCGTCCGGCTCGATCGATGGGGAGGGAGGGCGGCTCTCGTCCGGACGCCTCCCGCTCTCTTCCTGCTGGGGCTCTCCGTCGTCACTGTCTTCTTCATGCCGCCCCTTCTGCCGTTCCTCCATCCCAATGTCTGGATCGTCCGCATCTTCTCGCTTTCGAGTCTCGGGCTCGGCTTCCTCGCCTTCATCGTGCTCGCCGCCGTGTTCGCGCGCCGGCTCTGGTGCATGTACCTCTGCCCGCTGGGCGCCCTGTACGGCCTTCTGGGCCGCTCCTCCGTGCTCGGCCTGAGGATCGATGGCTGCTCGGGATGCGGGAGGTGCGACGCCTGCCCAATGGAGGCGGCGGACTACCGCGGACGCATCGTCCTGGCCCACCAGTGCACGCTTTGCTTCGACTACGAGGAGCGATGTCCTGTCGAGGGGTTCTCCTTCGGGGTGCGTTTGGCCGCAGCCGCGGGTGGGGCGGCATCGATCTTCTCCCCCTCGCGCCGTCGTTTCCTCATCCATGCGGGAACCCTCGCCGCCGGACTCGCAGCAGGGGGCGTGCTGGGCGTCCTGCGCCGGGTGACGGGTGGGGGGGTGAACACCCGGCTCCTTCGGCCGCCCGGCGTGACCGACGAGGCGACCTTTCTCCAGCGCTGCATCCGCTGCCTGCACTGCGTGCAATCCTGTCCCACCGGGATCATCCGGGCGACAGGCCTCGAGGCAGGTGCTTCCAGCCTGTTCACGCCGAGTCTCACCTTTGCGAAACAGGGATGCGACTATCGCTGTCAGGTCTGCCAGCTGGTCTGCCCCAACGCGGCCATCCCTCTCCAGAGGCTGGAGCAGAAGCAGAGGGCCGTCATCGGGCTCGCGCTGATCGACGAGACCACGTGCGTCGTCTTCAAGGAAGGCAAGCAGTGCCTGGTCTGTGAGGAGATGTGCCCGATTCCCGAAAAGGCGATCCTCTTCGAGGAGAGGGCCGCGCGGACAGCCGCGGGCATCGTCAGCCTGCGCTACCCCTCAGTGGTGCGCGCGCGCTGCATCGGCTGCGGCATCTGCCAGGCCACCTGCCCGGCCGACCCTGTCGCGATCACCGTGCACAGGGTATAGTGAAGGGAAGGAGACTCCCATGGCCAAGACGAAGCATTCGATCCATGACCTGCGGCGGATGAAACGGGAGGGTGAGAAGGTCTCCTGGCTCACCGCCTACGATTACCCCACCGCCCGCTTCGCCGAGGAGGCAGATCTGGACCTGCTCCTGGTCGGCGATTCCCTGGGCATGTGCGTGTACGGCTACGAGGGGACCATTCCCGTGACCATGGACCAGTGCATCGTGCACTGTCAGGCGGTGCGCCGGGGCGCGCCGAATACCTTCGTGATCGGGGACATGCCCTTCATGAGCTACCAGAAAAGCGACGAGGACGCGGTGGCGAACGCGGGGCGCTTCCTGAAGGAAGCCATGGTGGACGCCATCAAGCTGGAGGGAGGCCGGAGGGTGATCACCCGCATCAAGGCCATCCTGGACGCCGGCATGGTGGTCTGCGGGCACATCGGGCTCACACCCCAGAGCTCCGGCCAGCTGGGCGGGCACAAGGCGCAGGGCAGGACCGCCGAGTCGGCCCAGTCCCTGATCGAGGATGCCCTGGCGATCGAGGAGGCGGGGGCGCAGCTCCTGCTGCTGGAAGCGGTTCCCCCGGAGGTGGCAGGTTTCATTACCAGGCGTCTGGCCATACCGGTGTACAGCATCGGGGCCGGTCCGGACTGCGACGGGCAGCTTCTGATCGTCTCGGACATGATCGGCCAGTTCCAGGCCTTCACCCCGAAGTTCGTGAAGAAGTACGCCGACGTGGCAGGAGTGGTCACCGCGGCGATGAAGGCGTATGTCCAGGACGTGAAGAAGGGGGCCTTCCCCGCGGATGAGCACTGCTACCATATGCTGGAGGGCGAAAAGCAGAAGTGGCAGGCTCTCACGCAGAAGTACGCGAAATGAGCGCCATCGGCCGGCTCCGTAAGAGCCTTGCGGCCGATGCGAGGCGGCTGCGGGAGATCAACCGATTCCTCCTGGACCCCTCCAACGACCTGGTCACCCGCCTGCTGGAAATCGTCGAACTGTTCGGCGGGCCGCGGGAGATCAACCGAAAGGCACGGGAGGCCGGGAAGCTCGAGAACCTTCTCGCGCGGCTGGAGGAGGAGCGCTCGCCATACCGAAAGGACCTGGACTGGCTCGTCGCCCAGCGAGACGCCGGGGCCTTCATCCCGCTGCAGGAGTACTGCCGCAAGGTGCGCGGGGCAGCCTCTGAGGCACCCCGCGGGGGCGATGTTGCACGCGCCGGGGACAGTGCACGCGCCGTGACCCTCGAGATCAGCGCCCTGCAGTTTTTCCCCTGGCTGATCGCGGAAGCCCGGCAGGCCATCGAGCGGCGGGAGCTTATGCCCGGGCGTTTCATCCGCGTGCGGCGCATGGCCGAGCAGGTGGCCGATCAGGGAGACACCCTGGCCGTCGCCGCTGCCATGCGCATCCTGGGCGCAAGCTGCGTGGAGACGCTGGACACCAAGGGAACCGACGGTGCAAACGTCCACCTGGGCGGTCCCGAGACGATCACCGGCTACTTCGGCGGGATCGGCGAGCCCAACGACTATCCTCTCAAGTGGATCGAGGAGTACCTGGGCTACTTCACGCGCTACGGGGTCCGCCAGGTCCTGAACATCAATCCGGGCACCGTGCTGGCCGCGTATCTGCTGTACAAGCTCGGCGTCGACTGCGAGTTCAAGATCTCCGTGTTCATGGGAAACGACAATCCCTACTCCGTGCTCTGGACCCTGCTCACTGCGCGCCTGTTCTCGCGCTCGGACGGTTCCTCAAGCCTGATCGGCTTCAACTTCTCCAATTCCGTGAACAACGAAACGATCCGGGAATGCGACCGCATCCGCGCCGCTCTGGGCCTGGCCGATGCGGTGCGCTTCGAGCACCACATCACCGAGACCTACAAGTCCATCGTGCGTCAGCCCTACCTTCGCCGCGATGAGCTTGTGGAGCTGGCCCGGACCGTGGCGAACATCTCGGCCAAGCACGAGGGCGGGGACCCTGATGTGGAAGCTTCCCGCGCGCACCCGAGTGACGTCCTTGAGTATTTCCTGTCAAAGGATGAGATCGAGGCCAAAGGCCTCATGGAGACCTTGCAGCTCAACTACCTGGACAAGCACGAAGCCCTGAACCGCACCGCCGCGGCGCTGGTGCGCGCGGGGATCGGTGTGGTGGCTGCCCCGCTCCTGCACGGAAGAGTGCCTTAGCCCGGTGGCACATCGTCGCCTGCGACAGCTCTCTCTCACCTGGCCGATTTTTCTTCCCGGCGCAGCATCAGGCGAAACACCAGCAGGGACAGCTCGAAAATCAGCCACAGCGGGATGAACACGATGACCATCGAGGCCGGGTCAGGCGGCGTGATCACCGCGGCGATGAAGAGGAAGATGGGGATGAGGTACCTGCGCGCCTTGTTTACCCCGGCGAGCCGGATGACCCCCAGCTTCAGCAGCAGGAACGTCACAACCGGGATCAGCACGATCACCAGGGCTGAGGCTGCGAGCATGAGGTAGAAGGTGATGAACGTCGAGATGGACAGGCGCATCTCGATGGAGGGCGAGGCGAAGGCATCGAGGAACAGCGACAGGATCGTGGGCGAGAAGGTGTACAGGAGCCACCCCGCCCCGATGACCAGCGCCGTGAAAGTGAGTGTCACCCCGAGGAAGAGGCGCCTTTCTCCCCGGTGCAGACCGGGAGCGACGAACCGGACGATCTGGACGACGAGAAAGGGGACCGAGGCGAAGACGGCCGACCAGGCGGACACGCGCACCCTGCTGAAAAACGGTTCGAAAACGGAGAGGTAATATGGCGTGCGCTTCGACAGGGACACGAGCGCCTCGATGATCTGCCGGGAGAGGAAGAAGTAGCAGGCCAGGAACGCGAGCGCGGCGAAGAGGAGCACCCAGAGGACCTTCTTCCTCAAATCCTCCAGGTGCTCCCAGAACGAGTACCCGTCAACCTTCCTTTCCATCGTCTTCACCACCGGCGGGCGGTTTTCCGTTCTTCTTCTCCTCGTCCGCATCCCTGCCCTCCAGGGCCCTGCGGAACTCGCGGATCCCCTTGCCGATGCCCCGGGCGATGTCGGGGAGCCTCTTCGCGCCGAACAGCAGGAACACGACGACGAGTATGATGATGAGCTCGAGCTGACCGATCACTGGCGTGCGCCTCCTTTGCGCCTACCCCACGAGGCTCTCTTTCTTCAGCCCGAAGAACCTGTTCAGGACGAAGAGGGCCAGGCCCGTCACGGCGAGCAGGATGGTCGACATGGCGGAGGCGGGGCCGAAGTACCCGTCCATCACCGAGAGGTAGATTCGGATGGGCATGGTCATCGTTTTTCCCACATACAGCAGGATCGAGGAGGAGACCTCGTTGATCGCCGTCACCCAGCTCATGATGGCCCCCGAGAGGATGCCGGGGAGCATGAGGGGGAGGGTGACCTTTCGGAACGTGCGGCCCGGGGCCGCGCCGAGGTTGATGCCCGCCTCCTCGAGGGCCGGATCAATCTGCTTGAGGATCGACGCACCTGAGCGAACGGAGTAGGGGAGCCTGCGGATGAAATAGGCCAGCACGATGATCAGCCCCGTGCCCAGCAGGTACAGGGGCTTCTGGTTGAACGCGACGATGAACCCGATGCCCAGCACGGTCCCGGGGATGATGTAGGGAATCATAAGCAGCGGGTCCAGGACCCGGGCGGGAACGGACCTTCGTCGGGCGAGCACGAATCCCAGCAGTGTTCCGACGACCACGATGAGCACGACGGAAGAGGCCGAGAAGATGAGCGAGTTGGTGATCGTCTTGGGCACTTCGAAGAAGACTCTGCGGTAGCTCTCAAGGCCGAAGCCGGGATGGAACACTGGACCGCTGGTCTTCCTGAAAGAGAACAAGACGACGATCCCGAGGGGTACGGTGCTCAGCGCCACGATGAGCCAGCTCACGAGGTGCGCGCCGACCGACTTCCAGCCCTTCAGCCTCTTCACCAGGGGGCGGTTGATCAGCGAGCTGGAATACTTGCGCCTGCCGGCGGCGTAGCGCTGGAGGAAGATCACCAGGGAAGCGAAGACAATGAGGAAGATGCTCACCACCGAGGCGAGGCCCGGCCGCTCGCCGACCTCGCTCGTGAACAGGTTGTACGCGAGGGTCGGCAGCACGCGGTAGTTGCCCCCAATGATCATCGGGGTGTCGAAGTTGGACAGGCACATCATGAAGGAGATCAGCGCCCCTGCGGTCACAGACGGGAAGACGAGCGGAAGGGTGACCCGGAAGAACTTCCGAAAACCAGTGGCGCCGAGGTTTTCCGCGGCCTCCTCGAGGGAGCGGTCCACGGTCGTGAGCGCCCCTGAAGCGAGGAGAAAAACGTAGGGGTAGTAGTGAAGAGAGTAGACGAGGATGATGCCGATGGGCCCGTAGATGGGCGGCAGTTGGATGCCGATGCTGATCAGAGCCGTGCGGAGAAAGCCGTTCCTGCCCAGGAGCATGATCCAGGAGTAAGCCCCAATGAACGGGGGCGAAAGGAGGGCGAGCACCGCCAGAGTCGACAGGAAGGATTTGCCGAAGATGCGGTAGCGTGTGGTGAAGAAGGCGAGGGGGATCCCGAGAACGAGCGCGCCGAGGGTCCCGCCGACCGAGACCACGAGGGTATTGAGAAACGAGACAGTGTAGTACGGGCTGCTGAAGAACTCCCCGAAGTTCGACAGAGAGAGGATCCCTGTCTCCTTGTCGATGAAGGCGAACTTGAAGATGTTGAAAAGCGGGTAGACCAGGAAGAAGGCAACAATCGCATAGCCGAGGATTGTGACCAGCGTCCAGATGTTCAGGCGCTCGACCCGCCTCATACCCGTTCTCCCGTTTTCGGGTCGAAGGCGAGGATCGCCTCGGCAGGAACGATGACCTTCACCCGGGCTCCGGCCGATAGAATGTCGGAGGGGGCGGGCCTGTGGCGCTCCACGGCCAGGGTGACCCCCTCGCCGCAGGAGACGGTGTAGGTGACCAGCGACCCCGTGAACGTGCTCTTCTGCACAACGCCGGGGATCACAGCCGGGGAGGCCCCACCGGAAGCGCCGCCGGTCGCCGAGCCGTCGGCTGCGAGCGACAGCTCCTCGGGACGCACGGCAAGCTGCACGCCAGTCCTGCCGAGGACACCGCCGTCAATGAAGTTGGTGTTCCCCACGAAGGCCGCCACAAAGGTGTTCCGCGGGTTCTTGTAGATCTCCCACGGCTTGCCGATCTGGTGCACGATGCCGGCCTTCATGACGGCGATCCTGTCGGAGATCACCAGGGCCTCCTCCTGGTCGTGCGTGACGTACACCGTGGTGGTCCCCAGCTGGCGCTGGATGTCGCGAATCTCCGCGCGCATCTCGATACGGAGCTTGGCGTCGAGGTTCGACAGCGGCTCGTCCATGAGGAGGACCCGGGGCTCGATCACCATGGCCCGGGCCAGGCCCACCCTCTGCTGCTGACCGCCGGACAGCTGATCGGGGGTGCGCTTCTCGTAGCCGGAAAGCCTCGCCATGGCGAGCGCCCGGGCGACCTTCTCGCGAGCTTCCTCACCCCGGATGCCGCGATTGGCCAGGCCGAAGGCGACGTTCTGGAAAACGGTCATGTGCGGGAAGACGGCGTAGTTCTGGAACACCATCCCGGTGTCGCGCCGGTGCGGCGGAACGCTGTCGATGCACTGGTCGCCCAGACGCACGTGTCCGGCATCTTGCTGGTAGAAGCCGGCGATCGTGCGCAGCAGCGTGGTCTTGCCGCAGCCGCTGGGCCCAAGCAGGGTGAAAAACTCCCCCGGCTCGATGGTGAGGCTCACGTTTTCCAGCGCCTTCACGCCCGGGAAGCTCTTTGAGATGTTTTCCAACCTGATCGACGTCATGGGGACCCCCGTGCACGGTGAAAAATAAGGAGGTGTGCCGCGGGCGCACACCTCCCGATGCGCTGGTCTACAGCCCGAGGCGCATCCTCAGGCGATTGAACTCCTTCAAGTATGCGGTCTTGTACCCCGCAGCCATCACAAAGTCGTAGGGAATGGTCTTGATCTTAGAAAGCGGCGGGAGCCCCGGGGGGCTCATGCCGTCGATCCGCACGGGCCTGCGGAACATCTGGCTCACCAGGAAGTCCTGCGTCGGCTTCGAGAGACACCAGTCGATGAAGAACTTGCCAGCGGCGGCGTGCGGGGCGCCCTTGACCAGAGCGATGCCGTCTGGCGCCGCGATCACCCCTTCCACGGGATAGACGATCTTGACCGGGCCCCCGCCCTGGACGAAGCGGAACGCGTTGTCCTCGAGGGTGATCCCGATCGGCGCCTCCCCGTCGTTCACGAACTTGGGCACCGCGCTCGAACCGGTGGAGATGAAGAAGTTTGCGACGATGGGCGTGTAGATATCCCACCCCTTGTCCTTGAAGGCGAGGAACACATTGTTCATCTGCATGTACGCTGATCCGGACTTGTCGGGCGTGGCCGAGCAGATCTTGCCCTTCCACTTCGGATCCATGAGGTCCGCCCACCCCTTGGGGGTCTCCGCGGGGGTGAGGAGATTCGTGTTCACGATGAACACGTTCATGATTCCCGTGTACGGCAGCCAGTTGGTGCCGACCTTGAACACCGGGTCGATCTTGCTCCACTCCTTGGGAATGTACTTTTCCAGCAGGGCGGAGTCGGCCTCGAGCTGCTCGCCGCCGATGCTCCAGATCACGTCGCACTGCGGGTTGCCGGCCTCCGCCTTCACGCGCTTGGTCACGTCCCCCGACCCCAGCTTGACGAACTCGAGGTCGTAGCCGGTCTCCGCCTTGAATCGAGGCACCATCCCGGCGATGATGTTGTCCTCGTGCGCGGTGTATGCCACCACTTTCTTGGCCTGAGCGCCGGCCATCGCGAGAGAGAACAGCAGGAAGACGGTGAGGATCAGAACGAGCTTCTTCATACTCAGTCTCCTTTCGATGTTAGTTTCTGTCATTATACCCTGCTGTCAAGTGCCTGTAAAATGGGGGAAAAAAGAGATCGAAAGAAATATGGACCTCTTTGTTGAACGGCAGAACGTAGGGCTAGGATAAGACGCTTACGGAGTCTATGATGCCTGAGCTTTCGCCAGAATCTCCTCCCGATCCTTCTCCGACATGAACCGCTCCATGAGCAGGGCGATGAGGATGATTCCCACCATGTCAACGGCCAGCCGCGCGAGAGTGAACCGGGCTCCGAGGTTGGCGAGCTCGAACATCAGCATCGGAATCTTCGTGGTCGACCAGGCACCGAGGAGAATCACGACGTTGCGCAGGCTCGCGCCCTTCTTCAACAGGACCTGGGCGACAGGGAACGCGCCGTACAAGGGCCCGGCCGCCGCGGAGCCGAGGAAGATCGCGAGGAGAATGCCCTTTGCGCCCGATCCCTCTCCCATGAAGCGGATCATCTGCTCGCGCGGGACCCAGACGTCGAGCAGGCCGAGGATGATGAAGATGGGTGGGAGCACGAGGATCATCTCCTTGAGGCTGTAGAGGGTGACGTCGATCATCTTGGCGCCGCGGCCCCTGTCGATCAGCAGGAGGCCCAGGCCCAGAATCGCCGCCGCGAGGAGAATCCACCAGCGTTTCAGAATGTTCTTTGAAGCGTTTGTCTGCATCTCTCTACTCCCTATAGAGCCATGACGAGCCCGATGACGAGGGCGACAAGGAGCGAGAACCCATAGGCGAGAGAGTTGCGGAGCAGCGCCATGCGCCTGTTGAAAAAGCCGATCTCCGCTGGCAAAGTGACGATTCCCACCATCATCAGTGTGGAGACGAACGCGCCCATCTGCATATAGCCTGCGCCCCCCTTCAAGAGCAGCGCTGCCGTCGGGAAGGCGATGAACCCGGGGATCAGCGTGATGGATCCGACGACGGAGGCGAGCAGAACCCCCAGGACACCCGACGACTTGCCGAGGATCCGGTTGATCGTCTGCGGGTCCAGCACGGCGAGGAGGATGCCGACGATCACGATGATGCCGAGGAA
>Ga0315288_10010315_pt1 | contig 11776 bp, 9 predicted proteins | sample YL17G11_20_MG_FD_203454 | JGI IMG/M metagenome (GOLD analysis project Ga0315288, IMG submission 203454) | Sediment microbial communities from Yellowstone Lake, YNP, Wyoming, USA - YL17G11_20 | ecosystem: Environmental > Aquatic > Freshwater > Lake > Sediment | place: USA: Wyoming | collected... | reverse complement strand
GATCTTGTGATCACCCCCACCTTAATCCTCCCCCATCAAGGGGGAGGAGAGTTTTTTAGAGAATTAGATGCCCCGCAGCTCTGCTGCGGGGTGCTTCACTACGTTTTTATGCAGCAACTGGGGTATTACTTCATGTAAAGGAAGGAATGATAACCATGGAAAGCTCACTCGAACAAAAAATCGCGGACCTGCAGGAGGAGGAGATTCTTACTCTGGTTCGGCGGGACCTCGAATCCGGGACCGATCCTATGGAAATTCTCAACGCCTGTCAAAAAGGAATGGAACTCGTGGGTGAAAGGTTTTCGGCGGGAATTTATTTCATCTCTGACTTGATGATGGCAGGAGAGATCTTCCGGCAGATCAGCTCGATTCTATCCCCTAAGCTGGGAGGCAAATCAATTTCCAAAAGGGGCAAGGTCGTCTTTGGGACGGTGAAGGGAGATATACACAACATCGGCAAAGACCTGGTGGTAGGCATTCTCAGATCAGTCGGCTATGAGGTGATTGATCTTGGCGTGGATGTGCCCTCCGAACGCTTTGCGGAAGCAGTGCGGGAGACAGGCGCTACCGTCTTAGGTCTTTCGTGCCTTTTGACAGTGGCCTTCGATTCAATGAAGGAAACGGTAAAGGCGCTGGAGGATGCCGGGCTGAGGTCGAAAGTCAGGATAATGATTGGCGGTGGTCCGGTGAACGAAAAGGTCTGTAAATATACAGGTGCTGACGGTTGGGGAAACAATCCTCAGGCCGCAGTCAATCTATGCAAGGAGTGGATAGCATGAATGGGGATAACGAAAAACTATACCAGGAGCGGTTGGACCTTATCAAGAAGGCTATTCATGTTGAGCCGGTGGCCCGCATACCGGTGATCTACATGGGAGACGCCTTCTCCCCGCGCTACATGGGGATGAAGCTCTCCCAGTATGTCAGTGATCCTGAAGCCCCGGTCGATGTCACCGTCGCCGCCATGGATCGAATAGGGGGCTTTGATGGAATCAACCTTGCTGGGGTGGGTAGGCGGTCATCCGGTTTCGGCCTGGGCAGTATGAAGATGCCCGGCCGCGAGCTACCGGAAGACAGCGTCTGGCAGGTAGAGGAAATCGAGATCATGAAGCCCGAGGACTATGACACTATTATTGAAAAGGGATACCCTGTCTTCCTGAGCGAAGCCCTGCCAAGGGCTATCAAGGATATGGAAGCGTTTCAAGCGAACATGGCCTGGTTGGTTGCTAACGCCGGACGCAAGTTACAGGACTACCGCAACCACGGCTATGTCATCATCTCTGGTTTTGGGATGGGCGTCCCCTTGGAGCTCTTTGCTGGTGCCCGGTCGACGCCTCAGTTCTTTTACGACCTCTACCGGAGACCGGACAAGGTGAAGGCAGCCATGGACGCAGCCATGCCGACTCTGATCCAGCAGACGATCATGATTACTAAGATGTCTCCGGTCCTTGGAAGTTGGATAGGTGGATTTCGCGGTGCGCCGCCATTCCTCTCGCCGAAACTGTGGGATAAATTCTTTTTTCCTTACCTCCTGCAGATGGTAGAGGCACTCGTAGAGAATGATATCGTTCCCATCTTGCACTTCGACCAGTGCTGGGACCGAGAGTTGAGCCGACTGCGCGAGCTGCCGGCGAAGAAGTGCGTCCTGAATCCGGACGGAATGACCGATCTCAGAAAGTTTAAGGAGGTCGTCGGTGACCACATGTCGGTCATGGGAGATGTACCCTCCACACTCTTCGCCATCGGGACTCCGGAGGAGATCCGAAACTACGTGCGTGACTTAGTGCGCGATATCGGTCCCCAAGGACTACTTCTGGCCCCAGGCTGCGATGCGCCGGTGAATACCAAGCCGGAAAACATGAAAGCCTTTGTCGCTGCTGCTCATGAATTTGGTAAAGTGTAGGTGGATACAAACAATCCGGTGGTGCTGGAGCAAGAATACATAGACCTTACAATTGGTAAAAATCTTACAAAGGGAGGTGGGTGTGCTGAGAAACCTTTACAGCGGCACCCTTAAACGGTTCACTACCATGTTCCCCAGCATATGGCAAAAGTCACCCTTCGTGACATCGCATGTTACCCATAAGACATAGAGACAATCCGCATTGTAAAGGTTGGGAGGCACACCTACCTCCCTCTCTAATACAACACTAAGGTAAACCTATGATGATTATCGGAGAAAAAATCAATGGGACCCGATCGCGTGTGGCCCAAGCCATCGTTGAAAGAGATGGTGAATTCATTATTGATCTGGCGAAGAGTCAAGTTGCCAGCGGTGTAAATTTCCTCGATGTCAATGCCGGGACTTCGCCAAACCGAGAAACTGAAGATCTGGTATGGTTGGTGAAGACCGTTCAGGGTGCAGTGGATGTGCCTCTATGCCTCGATAGCCCCAACTCCGGACCACTTTCGTCCGCCCTTAAAGAGGTTAAACAGACGCCGATGATCAATTCCATCAGCGGAGAATCCCCCCGGTTGATGGACGTACTCCCTCTTGTTGCGGAGCACGGTTGTCCGGTGATTGCGTTGGCTCTCGATGACAGGGGAATCCCAAAGGGCATCGAAGGCCGATTGGATGTTATTCGTCGGGTTTTAAATCAGACCCGTGCCAAGGGGGTTCCTGACGAAAAGGTATACATCGATCCTCTTGTGTTGACACTCGGTACGGACTGGAAATCGGGGAAAGTGGCGATAGAAACGATGCAGGCGATCCGCTCCGAATTTCCGAAAACTCATCTGATCGTCGGATTGAGCAATATTTCTTACGGGCTGCCGGGCAGACAGTTGATCAATCGGATCTTCCTGTCCCTGGCAATGATGGCTGGCCTTGACTCAGCTATTCTGGATCCCACGGATCAGGCTCTCAGGGCAACGGTATTAACCACCGAACTCGTGCTTGGAAACGATCGTTTTTGCCGCAACTACACGCAATCCTTTAGGTCCGGGCTTATCAGAGTGGAGTAGGGTCATTGAGAGAAAGGGACGCCGACAACAAGATGATAAATTACTAAGGAGTCCATAATTGAGTAGACATATTGTTCAGAAAATCTCCCCTCGCCCCTCTTTGGCAAAGAGGGGTAATTCCTCCCTTTTGTAAAGGGAGGGGAGGAGGGATTTAGTTTCCGGTGTCTATACAATTATGGACTGATTAATAATCATAGAAACGATTTAATTGGCTCTGTTTTAACTCCGGATGAGAACTCAGAATACTCCGGCAAAAAACTTGACAAGGTTTCCAAGATATGTAAAATTCGTCTCCAATTAGGAAACAATTCACTTAATGAAGATATGATCAGTATTAGGAAACGAATTTTTCATGACGGCATCGACACCCACGACCCGTGAAAATTGATAATCCCCCCCACCCCCCTTTAGAAAAGGGGGGGACGGGGGGATTTGAAACTTATTTTCTAAGTAATGGGGAAAGGATAAGTTAATGGAAAAGGATTGGAAGCGGTGGTTTCTAATCAGTTTATCGTGTTTGGTTTTTTTGAATATAGGGTGTGACAAATCGAGCAAGCCTGGAAGCCACGCATCAAATGTACCCCAGGGGGCGGCTCCAGTGATCACTTTTGGAGATAAGTTCTACGACGTCTCAGCCAAAGAGAAAGGGAAGGTTTGGGTGGTTGGTTATTTTGGCGCAATTCTTCATTCGAACGATGGTGGTAAAACCTGGGTCCGGCAGAACGCTGGGACCCCAGATGCTTTTTTGGGAGTTAGCTTTGTGAACGACCGTGAGGGGTGGGCGGTAGGTGAGCTCGGAGTAATTGTGCATACGAAGGATGGGGGAGCCAAGTGGGAAAAGCAGCAGAACCCGGTACCCAATGAAAGACTCTTAAAGGTTCAATTTATCAACGAGAGGAACGGTTGGGCTGTGGGGACTTATGGTGTCATCCTTCGAACCTTAGATGGAGGGGCGCATTGGGAGAGGCTTCCGTATAAAGAAGACGTGAATCTCAATGACCTTTGTTTTCTCAATGCTTCGGAAGGATGGGTGGTGGGCGAGTTTGAAACAATTCTTCATACCAAGGATGGAGGCAAGACCTGGCAAAAGCAGCGAGGAGATAAAGACGCGAAGCTATTCGGGATAGGGTTCGCGGATGCACTGCGTGGGGTGGCCGTGGGGACTTCAGGGAAGATTCTCGTTACCGACAATGGGGGGAATAATTGGAAGGAGATAAAAACCCCGACAGGAGACACCCTTCTTAAAGTTCAATTCCACGGGCAATCCCAGGCTACTGCCATAGGGCTGAGAGGCGCTGTGGTTCGGACAGAGAACGGTGGAAGAAATTGGTCTTTGGTTCCCTTACCACGCCATTATACCTGGCTTTCAGGGATAGACTTTACAAAGGAAGGAATTGGATATCTCGTAGGGGATGGGGGAACGATTCTCGTGAGCAGCGACAATGGAAAGAGTTGGATGCGTGTTGGTATGTATGGCGGATGAGTTTAAATTAAAACAGCGGCTGTAAAAGGAGAAGGAATGTGATCAGAGGGCTGATTGGATTCGTCATAAAATTTCGATTGATGGTGTTGATTGCGATGATCTTAATTACGGGTTTTTTTGCAACCCAGATTTTCCATATGCAGATGTTTACCCAGTTCCTCGATCTCTTTCCGGCGACCCATCCCTACGTGAAGGTGCATAAGCAATATGAGAGATTCTTTGGCGGCGCTTATCAGGCAACGCTGGTGCTCGAAGTAAAAAATGGGGATGTTTTCAATCAGGAGACATTGAATAAGATACAACGGATTCAATATGACGTGGACCTGATTCCGGGGGTTGACCATTTTTCAATCATTTCCATAGCAAGTCCAAGGGCCAATTATACAATTGAGACACCCACCGGGTTCGCCGTACGCCAAATTATGAAAGATGTGCCAAAAGACAATCAGGAGCTTGATGATCTGAAGAAAAAAATTTTTATAAGCCCCTTCAACGGAACCTTCCTTTCAAGGGACCCAAAAGCCCTTCTCCTGAATGCAAACTTCATCGAGGGAAAAATTGATTTCAATAAGCTATTCGAAGCATTCATGAAGATAAAGAAGAGAGAGGAAGACGCAAAACACAAGATCTATCTGTCTGGCATGCCCCTGATCTACGGCTGGATCTATCATTATGTACCCAAGATGGGGGCGATTTTTCTAATTACCGCCCTTGTTATCGTGGGCTTGTCATTTCTGTATATGGGACGGGGAGGGCTGTGGTTGTTCCCATTTCTGGGTGCGGTTCTTTGTTCCATATGGGGGCTTGGGTTATCGGCCTTGTTAGGATTCCATTTTGACCCTCTGATTATTGTGATTCCATTTTTGCTGAGCGCACGGGCGATGAGCCATGGCGTTCAGTGGGTTGAGAGGTTTGGGGAAGAATATCGGAGGTTACGTGATACCAAAAAAGCGGCGTTAGTGACTGGAGCCGGGCTCTTCCCGCCGGGGCTCATCAGCATCTTGACAGATGCCTTGGGTCTTACGGTTATCAGTATCACCCCGATTCCAATTTTGAAGAATCTTGCCTATCTGGGAACGTTCTGGGCACTCAGTGCCATTTTTGTGGTATTACTGTTTTTCCCTGCGTTGTTTTCCATGTTTAGAGAGGTAAAAGTTCCCGAAGTGTCGGATAAGCCCGCGACGATTGGATACAAAATTGAATTCTTAATCGAACATTACCTGAGGCGCATCCTTGGGAGGCTTTCCGGTTGGACCTTTGGAAAAGGCCGCTACATCACGGTGGGTATCGCTGTGGCTGTCTTGATCCTTGCTATTGTCTCCTCCAGATCTCTTAAATTCGGTGATGCAAATCCAGGGACCCCCATTCTCTGGCCCAACTCAGAATACAATACAGATGTTAAGCGGACCAATGATTTTTTCCCTGGAGTTGATCAGATGTGGGTAGTGATTGAGGGGAAGACACAGGGAGCAATGGCGAAACCGGACGTTGTACGAGGAATGGAAGCACTTAAATATCATATGATGCAAGATCCAAATGTTGGATTTGCGACTTCTATTGCCGACATTATCAAAAGTATAAGCATGTTAATGCGTGGGAACGACCCGAAGATGGAGTATATCCCCCCAACAGCGCAGGAGATTGATAATTTACTGTTTGTCTTTAAGATGGGGTCCTCAGCGGGCGACATGGACCCATGGATCGATATGACGACTTTAGAAGGAGCGAGCAACGTGAGGCTTTATCTAAAGAACCACGAAGGGAGTCTCCTGAATGAAGTGATCAGCCGGGTAAGGGATTTCATCAAGAGCAATCCGAACCTCATGGAGAATGCAGTTCCGAAACCAGCCGGTGGATTGGGAGGAATTTTGGCAGCGGCCAATGAGGTCATTGCCGTTAAGAACGACCAAATCCTTCTCATGGTTTTAGGGATGACCTTTATTCTATGTGCCATAACGTATCGGTCGTTGTTGGCAGGGCTTCTTTTCACCATGTCCATGGTTCTGGCTAACTTTCTTGCTTTTACCTACATGGCTTTCAAGGGAATTGGGCTAAATATTAATACGCTTCCTGTGGCCTCCTTAGGGATAGGGTTAGGTGTGGACTATGGTCTCTATATTGTCAGCAGAATTACGGAGGTGTATCAGGAAGAGAAGGATTTAAAGAAGGCGGTGATCGGAGGGGTGACCACATCAGGGAGGGCGGTGTTTTTTACGGCCACGATGATGACGGCCGGGGTGATCTTTTGGTATTTCTCACCGCTCCGATTTCAGGCTGAAATGGGTTTTTTGCTTGGGGTTTTGATGATGGTGAACATGCTGGTGGGAGTGATCGTTTTGCCAGCGGTGATCAACATCCTCAAGCCGAAGTTTATTTACAGGCCTCCCCTTGCGTGAGAGGGAATTCGAAGACCCGTGAGAGCGTGAGGCGCAAGTCGCAAGAGGTTTTTATCCCTTACTACTTACGCTTTACCACTTACGAATGATATAGAGAGGAGGTGAGGAAAGTTTACAGAGTAAACACTTTTGTGAAGGGGATTGACTGAGGAGGATAGAGTTTTATCTTTTATATGGAACGAATGGGAAAATGAGGAGGTGTAAAGATGAAAAAAGTTGTCCAAAAGTTACTTTTAGTAGTTGCTTTCTTGGGAGTAATAACCCTTTTGATTCCTTCGTATAGCGCTGCTCTTCCACCGGTAAAGTTGGGTGATGAAACTGAATTGAACGTTTACGGCTTTCTCCGGAACAACCTCGGGATGTTAACGGACAACCCTCAACCCTTTGCCCAAAGCAGCAATGATCTCGCTACTGCAAGGACCTGGTTTCGCGGTTACACGGATTTCAAAATCACGAACGAGCTAAGATTCTTCTCAGCTGTCCAGTTGGTCTACGAGCCGTGGTACCCAGTTGAGAAAGGTTCGGCGAGCGAGGAAAAACCCAAGGGCCACGAGTACAGTGAATGGAAAAACTATAACGACGTCGTGAGAGAATTTTATCTTGAATGGAAGCCGAATAAAACAAACACCATTAAGATCGGAAGGCAGATTGCTATCTGGGGAGAGGCGATGACCACCCGGGTGGGAGATGTGATCCATCCGGATGATGCACGATTCGGTATGGTTACTTTTAACCTGGATGATACCCGCATACCGTCTTGGATGATCAGGGCAATCCATGACTTTCCCGACCTCAATTCGAGCTTTGAATGGATCGTTAATCCAAATATAGTTGAAAGTGAGTATAGGGTGAGTCGGGTCGGGGCCTATTCTATATTAGGGGTCCCCGGACAGAGATTTGGTTTCGCTCCAGAAATGCGGTTAAACCCGCCACTTTCTGTTGGAAACCCTTTTCTTGCTACATTAGACCCAGCACTTTCATTTTTTGCCAATCCCAAGGTCGTTATCGGGCCTCCAATTTCGAGGGATTGGACTCATATTCCAGGTGCACCTGGGACGGGTTGGTTTCCATTGTATAATCCGGCTATAAGCGAAGATTTTCCGAGTATGTGGGGCGATCTGCGGGGAGGCTTCAGGACGAACACCACGTTATCAGGGTTTAATTTTGGGTTGACTTACTTTCACACCCAGAACTACGTTCCGACCGTCAAGAGGGGAAGAGTTCTTGTACCGTTTACTCCTCTGCCCCCTCCTCCTAATGGACCTGGCGGAGTTATACCTGGCGTGAGACAGTACACTCTTGTTTATCCGAGCATAGACATCATCGGTGTTTACATGAACAAGCAGCTCCCATGGCCTGGGGTTGTGAGAGCCGAAGTGGCCTATACACCCAACATGCCCTTCAATACCTTTGATCCGGGAGACAGTGATGCCATGGTGCGTCGGGGTGACATTAAATATATGATAGCCTATGACCTCACCAGCTATCTCTATTTTCAGTGGCACAAAACAGCCCCCTTTGATATCACCTTCGAACACACTGGCGAAATAATACCACACAACAAAGACCTTCAGTATATCATTTATGCCACGGAGTTAAGACAATGGAACCCAAGCTTCAACATGCGCATCTCAACAAACTGGCTCTATAATCTCATCTCCACAGATTTGGTAGTCGGCTATTCCCCCTGGGGTAGAAGCGGATTGGTCTCACCCTCCGTGAAATTTATGCCCAATTGGTTCGACAAAAAGCTTTCGGTCCAATTACAGTATAATTACATTTTTGCGAAGAATTTTTATCAGGGCTTGGGGCCATTTAGAACCAAGGACATGGTCCTCTTGACAACTCAGTTCGACTGGTAATTCTTTCCCCCTCACCTAGCCCCTTCCCCTCGAGGGGGGAGGGTGAAGGAGGGGGTGATGACTAAGTACGAGATAAGGAGGAACGACATGAGAAAGGGAATGAAAACAAGTATAGGGTTGTTTGCTCTATCTTTGATTTTTTGTCTTTTATTCACCTCGCTTTCTTTTGGCCAGGAAATGCCGAAGCCAGGCGAGGTGATCGATAAGGGCAACTACAAGAAATATGCCCATCTTTTCCCGGAGGAGTTTTTACCAGGCTTTGAGGACGGCATGGGAGGATTCTGGAAGCCATTTGTCATCAAGGTCATCGAGACAAAACCATATGGACTGCCGGATGCGTTTGTAGCTCTCTCAGAGAAGAACCGCGGCAAGTTCACAATTGACAAAGATGGATTTATTGCAGGTGGATTTGATTACATAGGGTTACCCTTTCCCGGGTTAACGAAAGATGACAAGGACTTTGGTACGAAGTTTATGTACAATTTTAACTATAGGTATATGTGGGACGACGCAGGGGGGGGAGGAGGTGCCCATGACTGTGAAAAAAGGAAAGGGGAACCCATAGCCAATGTGGATTTTCAGGGCAGCATGATCTCCTTTATTAACCGTTTGTTCGAAACGCCTAAGCCCAAGTATGACAATCCTGTGGGTCTGCAAGGTGGCCAGACACTCATTTATACCTATCCGCCAGGTTGGAAAAATATGGGGATGCTACAGTACACATATCTTGATCCCAAGAGGCATAATGAGATATACCTCTATCTGCCCACCATGAGAAGGGTTGTAAGGGGAGATGCAGGGCAATCGTCTACACCCATTCAGGGCACTACCCAGTCCTTCGATGACTTCAATGGTGGGTTCAATGGCAAGGTCTTCGAGTTTACCTTTAAATTATTGGGAGAAAGGAAGGTGCTGGGATCTGCAGACACCCCCTGGAGAATTCCACTTTGTAAGAAGCTGCAAGCGGAGGGAGGAGGAGCTCTGCCTTTTTCAGGTGATAATTTCTCAGTCAGAGACGTCTATATCATAGAAGTAAAATCAAAAGATCCTAAATACCCTCAAAGCAACAAAATACTCTACATTGATAAAGACACTCTGAGTATTTACTATGCAATGGCTTGGGACCGGGCAGGGAAATTCTGGAAGACCTGGTTTACTTTTTATGCACCCGAAAAACTGGCCAATGGGGATGTATTGGCACGACAATATGGCCAGTTCGGAATAGATGTGCAGGTCGGATACGCCACTTCTTTTGTTTTGGAAGGTAATTTGAACGGCAATGGTTTTAAATACGCAGATTTCCTGCCATCTATCTTAGGGAAAAAGGGCCGGTAGTCAACTCTTCTTGGGTTGCCTGAGCTGAAAACAAAGCTCTTGGTACATTGCCTGGCAGTGCCGAAAAATGCCGATGGACACTGCCAGGCTTAAATGCTAAGCAAAGATCTTGCATAGCCCTCATCAGAATGGATTTGTCCGCCTCTTTAATACCAGCAATCCTATCCCTGGTGGTTCCTAACATAAACCAGATAGATATTAGTGGAAAATGTTAGCTATAGGGCTTCTGTGCATGATACTGATCAGGCCTCCTTTGCATCCATCGTTGAAACGATAGTGCACAGAGGTCTCTTAATCACTTGAGAAATTGATAACGCGGAGGACAAAAATGAAACTATTCGCACTTGCAGGCGGGTCAAAGATGGGAAATACAGAAATTCTGATTAAAGAAGCTTTGATGGGAGCCAAGGAGATGGGCGCCGAAGTCGAGATGATGCGCATCATAGACCTCGATATCAAGCACTGCAAAGCCTGCTGGCCCTGCCCTGTAATGTTCAAGGGGCCAGACGGATGCATAAGGAAGGATGACGGTCCCTTTGTTTTAGAGAAAGTGTTGGAGGCCGATGGACTGCTCATCGGCGCGCCGGTCTATACCCTAACTCCCCCTGGTTCCCTCATGGCGGTTCGTGACCGGGTGTTCGGCCCGAGACTCGATGTGTCTGTCCGGACGGAGATGAAAAAGATGGCAGACACCCAGGGCACAGGTATGGCTGCCATGTTCGCCAACATCTGGGATGATGAGAGGCTTTACAAGAAGAGGGTCGGCGGTTTCATCTCCCTGGGCGGTGCTCCCAAAAGCAACTGGATTCCCCTGGGACTTCCCCTGCTGCATACCATTACCTTTCCATTGCAGGTAGAAATTGTTGACCAGATCGAGGTGCTTGGCACGGGTGAACCAGGTTCCGTTACTTTGAAAGACGATGTCATAGCAAGGGCCAGAAGGCTGGGTCGTCATCTCGCTGAAGCCATGGCAAAGCCTGTGAGTGGAGTGAAATGGATGGGCGAAGAACCTGCCGCCACATGTCCTGTCTGTCAAAGGAACCTGATGGTGTTTGAAAAAGGATCTGCTCAGGTTGAGTGTGCCATCTGCGGCATTAAAGGGGATATTAAAGTGAAGGGCAACAAAATAGATATCGTTTTCTCTGAGGAGGAGCAGAAAAAATCCCGCCTCACCCGGGAAGGGAAAAGGATACATTTTTATGAAATAGGCGACGTGATGAGAGAGCTTGCTCCGGACAGGGACAAAATATCGGCGAGGGTGGAAAAATACAAAGCTTATGATCAATACATCACTTTGCCACCGAGCAAAAGTAAAGAGAGTAGAGAGTAAGGCTTCATGGGAGCGGAACTCAATTTTCGAGCCCGAGGCCTCTTAACGTACGGTAGGAAGTCTCATGCTCGACATAGTGGCTGCGAAGGACGGCGGATACATTATGAGCGCCGCAGCCATGCTGGATGGTTCAAAACCTGAAAACGTCAAAGCGATGGTCGATTTTGCGAAGGAATACAGGGTGTACGGGTAAACTTTCATACAGGCCTAGCAAAGGGGATCAGACACGGTGAGTAAAGGCACACTTGCGCTGAACTCAATAGAGGAATGGATAACCTGTGATATTGTCAAAAGTTCTATGAAAAACCGCTCTGTAACATACCGAAAGACAATGAAAACCCTCCCCCTTGAGGGGGGAGGGAACAGGGTGGGGGTGAAAGACTTGACGGGCATAGCGAGAAGACTC
>Ga0315288_10010309_pt1 | contig 11778 bp, 9 predicted proteins | sample YL17G11_20_MG_FD_203454 | JGI IMG/M metagenome (GOLD analysis project Ga0315288, IMG submission 203454) | Sediment microbial communities from Yellowstone Lake, YNP, Wyoming, USA - YL17G11_20 | ecosystem: Environmental > Aquatic > Freshwater > Lake > Sediment | place: USA: Wyoming | collected... | reverse complement strand
GTTCCAGCTGTGACCATCAGAATTTCTGTAGATCATGCTCGACCAGTTCCAGCTGCGACCATCAAAGTTTGTGCTCGACCAGTTCCAGCTGCGACCATCAAAGTTTGTGCTCGACCAGTTCCAGCTGTGACCATCTTGATTTGTGTTCGTCCAGCTTCAGCTCTGATCATCAGGATTTACGTCTAGTCATGCTCGACCAGTTCCAGCTGTGACCATCAGAATTTCTGTAGATCATGCTCGACCAGTTCCAGCTGTGACCATCAGAATTTCTGTAGATCATGCTCGACCAGTTCCAGCTGTGACCATCAGAATTTCTGTAGATCATGCTCGACCAGTTCCAGCTGCGACCATCAAAGTTTGTGCTCGACCAGTTCCAGCTGCGACCATCAAAGTTTGTGCTCGACCAGTTCCAGCTGCGACCGTCAGGATTTATGTCTAGTCATGCTAATCCAGTTCCAGCTGTAACCCTCGTGATTTGTGTTCGACTATCTTCAGCCATGACCATCAGAGTTTATGCTCGACCAGTTCCAGCTGTGACCGTCAGGATTTATGTTTAGTCATGCTCATTCAGTTCCAGCTGCGACTGTCAGGATTTATGTCTAGTCATGCTCATCCAGTTCCAGCTGCAATCATCAGAATTTCTGTAGATCATGATCGTCCAGTTCCAGCTGTGACCGTCGGGATTTATGTCTAGTCATGTTCGACAAGTTCCAGCTGTAACCCTCGTGATTTGTGTTCGACCAGTTCCAGCTGCGACCATCAGAATTTATGTAGATCATGCTCGTCTATCTTCAGCTGTGACCATTAGAGTTTGTGTTTCACCAGTTCCAGCTGTGACCATCGGGATTTATGTCTAGTCATGCTCATCCAGTTCCAGCTGTAACCCTCGTGATTTGTGTTCGACCAGTTCCAGCTGTAACCCTCGTGATTTGTGTTTCACCAGTTCCAGCTGCGACCATCAGAATTTCTGTAGATCATGCTCGTCTATCTTCAGCTGTGACCATTAGAGTTTGTGTTTCACCAGTTCCAGCTGTGACCATCAGGATTTGTGTCTAGTCATGCTCAACTAGTTACAGCTGTAACCCTCGTGATTTGTGTTCGATCTATTCCAGCTCCGGCCATCAGACCATTAGATTTTCCATCGCTCCACGTCTCACTAGCTCATCCACCAAGCCAGCCCAATAAATCCCGTAAAAATTGAAACTGCAACAGCTTCAACTCCCTATAACAAAGATCAAACCATACTACACACACAGCACAATTAAACAGTTCCAATGTCTCGCCGCACAGTATTCGAAAGCCAAAACCGCACAAACAGCTCTAACAGCTCTAGTAGCAGACGTATCAAGCAAAAGCTATGGGTCAGGCCTTTTCCAGACAAGCTGAATCTCGACAACTGGTACACCGGCGAAGAGTTCAACCGCATACAAAAATCCAAGCTGTACAAGGTTGTACATTCCGGGATGGATCACTTTGATTTCAAATTCGTTCCGAACTCCATCAATGTCGATTCGCAACACAGATCATATTACACGAATCCGACAGACTCCGATCTCTTGCACACAAACAATGGCGACGTCATCGGTCTGCATTTTTGTGCGGCGAAAGATTTAGCGTACTGGATCCGGTACTACTTGCACGACGACAATTCGAATCCTATGAATTTTCTTCAGATCGTCGAGGTCGAAGTCCCGGCAGACTCTGTTATTATGGCGATGGCTAATCAGTACAAGGCTTCCAAGATCTACATCGGGTCGCCGATCAAGGTTCAGGATTTTTTGGCAAATGCCGATCTGACGGATCATAATGATCCGTCAAGCATCGCGTACGATCATATTAGTCTGATGCATGTTTTTACGATGCTGGCCAGTACGTCGCAAAACAGTTACAGCATACTGTCCAAGATCTTGACTATTCAAGCTATAACAGATAAGTTGAAAGTAGAACCCTATTTCAACTTGCGCTATTTTGCGTCGAGCATCTTGACCCGATCCGATAATGTCGAAGCGATACGGATCTTTGTCGAACACGGCGTACAGATCGCAGAGCTCTGTAGTTCTTGCGCACTGTTCAGCGCCATCTCGTACAACCGGATCAGCGTTGTCCGGTGGATGCTGAGTCAGCTCGACGATATCGATGTAGGAATATGCAATAGGGCTCTGCTCATCGCATCGTCGAAGGGGTGCAGTTTGATCAAGCAGATGCTGCTGGCCAAACATACGAAAAGTTGAAACTTTGTCTATCTGTATCGGGCAAACCGATTTATATAAACAAAACATATCAAATATGGAAGCCCAAGCCCCGCAAGACTTGACAGATTTTGTGAAAAGATTCGAATCGCAGTCTACTGAAGAAGCGGAAAACGAAGTCTACGACACGATGATCGATATTGTATCAGACTACGTGTCGTCGAACACAGAAGCCATATGTCAAGCTATACGCAAAGCATTCGAAGCGCGTCCCGCTCTCCCAAAAGGGGTAATACGTTCGGTAGATGGCAAATCTGGTGCATCGAGCAGATCATATAGCGTAGTACGGTTGAGCCCCAAAAACGACACACTGTACCTGATGATAGAGCTCGGATACATGTACCAGTTTCCTGAACTCGATAGCATGCTAGACCGCGGGATTTTGATCAAAGATAATTTTCTGTCTAGCCTGCGTTTTACGTACAGCAGCTGCGACAAGCACTGTATTCTAAACAAACGATACAAAGCTCAGCCGATTATGGACGGCATTACGCCCGAAATATTTATCACGGCCGATCTGAACAACTCTAACAACGTGTCGTTCGCTCTGAACGCCGGCTTCTATCTGAATACGTACTTCGAGACGGAGCTAGCCAAACAGATCCCAAATCCATTTAATCGATCTAGTCAGATTATTACGCATCACGTCATTAGTGACATAAGATCAGGGCTGAACGATCCGTACGCCATAGACATAGCGTATGGCGGGATCGAGCGGAGTATCAGAGCCGAGTACGCCAAACTGTTTTACGGATGTGCAGTCCCGTCTAGCTTTTTGGATAAGCCGCTAAACATCAGCACAGGCATCACGCTGTCTGATCACGTAGCTCGAATCGTACGTGTCACACCTCTAGAATTTACGTCTTCAGATAATGTGTCGTTGAATCTACTGCTCGGATCGTCGGACATGGTGTACAGCATTCAGAAAGTCAGACACGAGCATATGGTGTTTATTAAAATAGACAGGTCTTGCATGCAAAGTACGGCCAAGTTGAACCAGCAGATCAAATCGATCGTAGACTCGTGTCGATCGACAAACCTAATCGACGCCAGAACTAATTGGCGCGCAGAATTTGTGACCGTTTTGATAGAGTGGTTCAGATCTCACAAGACAGAAATCATCGGCGGGTTTTACAATTTTACGAAGTATCGGGCAGACGCTATTAAACGCAACAGATCATTCGCATCTACAACCACAAACATAGACAAGTTAGCTGATACGACATGCTACCACGTACCGTATACTTGGAAATTCCCGTACAGCCCGTACATTCATGAGTCGTACTACGTTTTTGAATTTGGACCGGACGTACAGACCAGGCTGAATGAGATGCTCGGCCTTCGTGATTTTAGATTCGAGTACAATTTCAATCAGAGCTCTGGATCTCATAATATCGCCGTACACCCGCCGGCAGACCTGCTGATTACTAACCCGAAGTAATACGAGTACGCAAAAAGTTGAAACTTTGTCTATCTGTATCGGCTTTTCGTTTAATCGGATCCAAATCGATCCAAGCAAAACACGTCAAATATGGAAGCCCTGCGAAATTTCGTGAAAAGATTAGAATCGCAGTCTATCGAGGACGCAGAATCCAAAGTCTACGACACGATCGCAGATATTGTTCTAGAATTCTTGTCATTAAACGCCGATGCCGTACATAAAACCGTACTCAAATCATGCGAGTCGTACGTCACTAGACCGGATATCGACATAACGCATCACATCGGTATGTACAGATGCTCGATCATCAAGGGCGGCTACAAAAATGCTCGGACGTATCTGATAATAGAGCTCTGTAATGTCGATAGTTATGATTCGATCTCTAGCATCCTAGACGGCGGTATTTTGGCCAAGCCCACTCTATGGGCCGATCTATGCTTCTCGGGAAGTAACTACGCCAAGCACTGCGCCCTGAACAAGAAATTCGATTCAAGACTGCGCTCATCGACATGGGGCACCATGAACCTGCTTGACGTAGATTGTGTGGGACCGGCGATCCATATAGCACAAAAAGACGGGTCGGGATACGTGCTGAACATACAATTCTATCTGGACGAATATCTGTTCAAGCATTTTAGCACACAAGATCAGAGCGATATCGATAAGACTCAGTCGGATGCCGATCAAATTACTATGTCGAGAATCGTTTCGAATGTCGCGGCGTTTTTATCGGAATCCAAAGACTACAGCATCGACAAACTGTATCCGGTTATTCGATCCCGTATCACATCAGCGTACTTGGAAGCGTATTACAAGAATATAGACGGCATGATGGGTGGGCTAGACTGGTTCGGCAAACCGATAAACGTACTAGACTCGCCGATCAGAATTAGCACAGGCATCGGGTTGTGGAATACGATAGTGTACCGATCTTCGGATAAAGTAGATCCTAATCCTTCGATGCCATTCAGAAAGCCTGAAATCGAATTCGAACCATCCGACAACGCGAAACTGAATACTACAATACGATCGACCGGTCTGAAGTACATCATCGGGTACAGTTCGTACGGCACGGGGTATAGCTTTCATAATATACGCGAAATTTTCATGGAATTCGATCCGCTGACCATAGTTAAAACAGAAACCGAAGCGATGCCCGAAGCAGATCTGAATAAGCTGATCAGAGAGACGATGAACGAGTTGATATCGGCAGACCTGACCAAACTCAGAATCGAATGGCGTGAACAATTTGTGTCTAACATCGAGACGTGGTTCAAATTACATAAATCGGAAATAATCGATGGGTTTTACGATTTTACACGACGCCGGGCTGCTTCGATCAAGCACAACAGATTATATGAATCGTACAAAGACAGGCTGGCAGATGTCGATGTTCCGACATGGTATGAGTACGTAGAGTGCGATATCCGCGATCTAGAGCCGGAGAAGAATGCATACTTCCACCCGTCGTACTACTACATTGAAATTACGCCAAATAAACAGACTAGGCTGAACGAAATTCTCGGTCTGCACGGTTTCAGATTCGAGTACAAGTTCAACAAGTTAGATCGTATTCCGGTGTTACGCAAAATCGTTATACACCCGCCGGTAGACCTGCTGATAATTAAACCGAAGTAGTAATCTTGCCCAGCAGCAGCTCGGTATATTTTTTTCTATAACCGATATCCCGCCCCATCTTAAGCAGAACACCGGACACGAATCGGCTTGGCGCATACTCATATAAAATCCATTCGAATACGCTGTAGCAGTCTTCGATCAGAGCGGCTTTCAGCAAAAACGCGTCATCGAACAGTATGCATTTAAATCGCTCATCCCCCATCAGCATCTGTAGAATAGCAGTGCTTTCACAGCGGCACGCCAGCTTGATGTGCTTTCTCATTGTGTGCTCTTTTATGGAAAAGTTTTTATGGTTCAGCAGCAAATAGCACAGATCGATATCGTTGAAATAGCACGCGCTCTGTAAAGCATACCCATCGAAGCAGTTCGGATTGAATCGCTCGTCTTCGTAGATTATGCTCAACAGATCTCTGTACATTGTACGCCTCTCTTTGAAATTAGAGTACAGCGCCATAATGTCGATCCGATGATCATATACCAGTAGCTGAACGATTGTTCTACACCCCTTACTATGTTGCCACGCTTTGTACGCCGTCTCGATAGACGCGTAACACTGTGCCGACGGATCTGTCCGGCTATCTTCTAGCAGTATGCGTATCACATCCAGATGAGAATTCTCACACGCGTACTGCAGAGCGGCAGAGCAGATGTACGACGGATCGACTCGGTCATCTTCTAACAAAATCCGCACGACATCTGCATGCCCGTATTCGCTAGCCAGCTGTACGGGCTGGTTGTAAAAAATAGACGGATCGACTTTACTATCTGTCAACAGCAGCCGCACTACGTCTGCGAAACCGTACTTGCATGCATCGCAAAACACGTTCTGTATCAGGGCTTGTGTCAGAGGCTCGGTACAGTACGGCGATTCGTAAAACAGATATCTGACGACAGGTGCAGAATATTTCGCGTATTTTTTCACATACCGTATGATCTGCGCATGCTCTTTTTTCGATAAATATAGGCCGTACGATTTCAATAAACCGTACGCCTTCTCTTGAAGATTCGATTTGATGGCGCGCTTGATTAAATTTATGTGTGACGCACTATCCATCCATATCCTATACGGCTATACTTTTTATTCGGCACCGCATAAAACGGCGATAATTAGCTCCTCGATGTCTTTTTGCTTGTGTATCCTAGCCGCCACAATTACATTATGCAGGTCTGTCACATCCGACGATAGACGCGAATCCCGCACCATGAGTTTTACGACATCCAGCTTGTTTTGACAGCTAGAGCCACAGACCGTATGCAGCACACCTTTCGGATCGACCCGTTTGTCTTGGATGAGCAAACTTATAATGTTTAGCGCGCCATACGATACGGCTAACTCCAGCGGATAAGAATCCATGTACATCGGGTCGAACCGTTTGTCCTGCAGTAGCATAGATACGATGTCCGAATTTCCGTACTTACACGCCAGTCTGTACAGCTTATTTTGATCGGCCGTCGGGTCTAGCATATATCTGTATGCTGATTCATAAAAAACGTACCGCAGCAGATCGGCTGACATACGATTCGCTTTCTTGTACGAGCAGTCTATGATCCGCCGATAATCGAGCTCTGTTAGGCTATATAACCTCATTTCGGTCATAGCATCTGCGAATTCGGCAGATTTTATACGGCGCTTGATCTGACGCACTGCGTCGAGCTGTACTAGATCCATCAGCTGTATTGAATGTGTTTGCATTTTATTTTATAAACATTCCTGACCGCGTTTCAGAGCCAGGTACTTTGTCTTGTATTTTGTATATTTTGCATATTTTGCGTATGTGCTGTACCCGCCCTCCTGTACGGCTTGCACATCTTGTGTATTTTGATTTATCAGCTCGATCACCTTGTCGTAGATCTGCTCCCTCGGATAAAACGTGTAGCCTTTTGCCTTGTAATATGCATCCCATTTCTCGATATTCGACCGTATGTCTTCGAAATCGAACAGCTCGTTCAGAGCAGCACATATATCTTTGCGCGCGATATTTTCGTCTTTGATTAGTTCGCTGTACACGATATCCTTCCGACGCTTCATCCAATCGCTAAACCAATCGATGTGTTTGACATATCCTCTGTCGAACATCTGCTTGACTATGGTATCGGCATCCAGATCTATGTAAAAATTGTAATCGGATCCCAGATCGAAATATCGTTTCGGCAGCTTGAAACTATACTCATTATGATCTGCGTCCTCGTAAAAATGCTTCTCCCCGACAACAAAGGCGTTCAGCCCGACAAATACGATGTGGTTGTGTTTTGACTTGGCATCTTTGACAAACTCGTCTATGAATTTTTGATACGATTCACCGAACTGCTCTGTAGACGTAACGATAATATGCTTCGCGATAAACGAATCCAAAATCCGATCCACATCGACCACTAGTACCCGATCGCCCAGCGCTTCCTGTAACTTGTTACCTAGAGTCGTTTTACCGGATCCCGATGCGCCGGATATGTGTATAATCATCGTTATATAACAAATGCAAAATGTTTTGCATGTCTTGTCGTGTCTTGTCGTGTCTCGTCGTGTCTCGTCGTGTCTCGTCGTGTCTCGTCGTGTCACATCACATCACGTACCATCATAGCGCGCCGCCGTTCGAACAGCTCAGCCATGTCGTGTCTCTTAAAGTATGTCGCCTGATTCGTAAGATACACGTAGTCAATGCGCATCATGCTAGACAATCGGGCTTCGTTACACGAATCGCCAAATATCATATCGATTATGTTAAACTGGTCCCCACTGATGGCTAACTGAATCGCTTCGAATCTGTTCGCCAGTATATCTACTCTACCGTCTTCTATGAGCAGGATCGCATTTTTTGCTTTGTTATAAAACACCGCCTCTGTAAAAGCATTCGATGGAATAGTGTGTGTGCCTGGAATCCGTTCGAGGATGTACGACACGAGATCTGCGCTATTCGATCTGCACGCCCGAATCAAACAGCGATCTAGGGTGTCCGCCGTTATGTCTGATCCGACTGATTCGATGAATTCGATAAGCAGTTTACAGATTTCGAACTTCCCATATTGTGAACTAACGAGTATCGGACTGAAATTTTCGTAGCGGGGATCGAATTTGTCGAAAGAATCGATATGCAAGTTCTGCAGCCGTAGATTAAGCAGTATCCGTACAACTTCAATCCGACCGTATTGACACGCCATTTCGAGAGGCGGTGAGCTGTATTTGGAGCAGATGAATTTGATGTCTGTCACAATCTGTTCGACCAGACTAGACCATCCGTACTTACACGCCGCACTGAATAAAATCGGGCCCAGATTGAAATTATTTCCGCCCGTGTACGGATTAACTTTTGGATGCGATATCAGCATCAGCACCACATCGTAGTGTCCATTCCACGCGGCTGTACATAGAGCAGCGTCTCCCCTGTAACTCGGATCGGCCCGCCCGTCTTCTAGGAGCAGTCTAACGATAGGCGCGAATCCTGCTTGGCTCGCAAAATGAAGGCACTCCGATCCGAACGACACTACAACATCATTAAAAATCGGGTCTGTCAAGAACAGCCGAACTACATCAGGCTGATTAGTATCGCACGCCTGGCGAAATATGACGAAACACGTTAGGTCTGTGCTCTTGCTATTGCTCTTGTATTTGTATCTTTCCAAAAGTACGCAGACTATATCGTGACGCCGATTATTGAGCGCCACAAGCGGAGCCGCGTCGCACGAATATATCCGCGGATCGTTCAACAATAGGCGTACGGTCCTGATACATCCGATCGCGCATGCCGAATCGAGTATGCGCCTATTACGATACACTGCATTCGGGTCTAATATATCGCAGTACGGTGATCTGTAAAAAATGTACTCGACTAACTCGTACGGGCTGGTACGTACAAACGGGTGCGAATCGATGTCCATTGTCGGGGGATACATGTATTTGACAATCGTGAAAATGATCTGCTTGTACGCCCCGACAGACAGATCGTATTTGTGTCTTTTCATCAGCTGCAGAGCCTTTGTACTTAGCCCGCGTCTGATGTGTAGCTGGATCTGCGAAACGATACGTTTGACCAAGCTCATCGGTGTATGTACGGTTTTGATTGTATAGCAAAATGTTGTAGTCGTGTATGTGGTTACGGTTTCAACTTTTGCCCAATCACGATCGCAGTAACGACAACGCTTCATCCATCTCATCCCTGCACCGCTTGATTACGCTCGAAATGTGATAGTAGCAGTAGTCTTCGGCGGTTTTGATGAATTGCCAGTAGTCTCGCGCACTTAGCTTGGCCAGCCGTTCGAAATTTATTTTTTTGTCAAACGCTAGATCTATAATCTCGACAAAATTTTTAGTGATGCAGAAGCTGATGGTCTGAGATTCTGCAAAAATATTAATACGACCGTCTTCTAGCAGCAGCTTCAAAATATCGATCCGGTTGAAGCACGCGATCGTCATAATAGCGCCACTACAGCTCTCCGCCGGTTCGACTCTGCTGTCCGCCAACAGATAACGCACCATATCATACGACCCGTATCTGCATGCCGCATCGAAGAACAGCACAAATATGCGCCGTATTGCTTCCGCATCTTTTGGCAGATTCGGTTCGACGGCGGCCAGTAGAAGTTTCAGTATATCTAGATGGCCGTTATTGCACGCCCGAATGAGAGGCGTGAAAGAAGCGTATGTCGGATCGAAGAACTTCGATGTGTGCCGTAGCTCTAGACACAGTTTGACTACTTCGATCTGACCGCGTTCGCAAGCTGTAATAATCGGCACCTGATTCATATCGATCGACATGAACTTTTCATCTAATATGATCTGTTTCAACAAATCCACCCACCCGTACTTACATGCGGCGAACACCAGAACGGGGTCTTTAATAAAATGATCCATCTGTACGTATGGATCGACGGCCGGGTGCGATATCAGCATCTGCACTATGTCGTAACGTCCATAGCTGGCCGCCGCATTCAGAGCCGCATTATTTTTGTACGCCGGATCGACCCGCACATCGTCCAGTAGCAGGCGTACGATAGATGTATGCCCGAGTTCGGATACCTCTATAAGAGCCTGGGATCCGTTCGATCCGACACAATGATCCAGTCGCGGCTCGTTCAAAATCAGTTCGACGATCTCTGTTCGATCTCCTCTGCACGCCATATCGAACATCTGATGGATGAAGTACGTTGACGGAATATGTTGAATCCGCGTACTTTGCAAGAGCAGTCTAACTACGTCTGCCCGCCCCTGTCTAGCCGCCCCGACCAAAGATTTGCCTTCTCGTATCGGGTCTATCCGATCGTCGTCCAATAGCATGCGTACGGTTTTAGTCGACCCGCCATAGCAGACTAATTCGAACAGATACGAATAACCTGCAAATTGCGTATTCGGATCCATAACGTCTTTGTGCGGCGATTCGTAAAAAATGTACAAAATCAGATCATGTGATGTGTTGTCGAACTCTACTAGTTTGGCCATCGTTTTTAGAATCGTGTCTACGATCTGTCTGTACGCCCTGACAGACAGAATATATTTGTGTCTTTTCATCAGCTGCAGAGCCTTTGTACTTAACCCGTGTCTGATGTGTCGCCGGATCTGCGAAACGATGCGCTTGACTAGATTAGATGGATCCGTTTGGCTCATCCGGGCATGTGGTGGGTGGTGTGGTGGTATGGTATAATGTGATTTGTATAGCATGGTGTGCATGGGGTTGTGGTTTCAATTTTTGGCAGAACGTTATAATTTTACGGCACCGTTTCATGCAAAGCCTTTTGATAAACGGATCCCATAAATCAAAAAAATGCGGCGTTTTAATTTATAATTAAAACGTACGACACAAAGACGGGTAGCTGCACAATCGCACTATACAATCACGTGATACACGGCATTACAATTTTACGCCGATCACAAGGTGTCTCATATTTTTCAACAATAGCATCAGATAGATTTTTATTTTTTTGGCGACATTATCATTCTCGTCGCGGTCTATTAATCTATCGATGTCATCTATTTGGCTGGCCGTTAATTTGTTTGTATTTCGGTAGACATCGATTACTTTTTTGATATGGTTTCGTAATTTGCGATATAGGTCGTTGATGATATTCGTTTTTAATTTGTATTGCCATTCGCCATCTAAGAACACATGGACATATTGTGTATTCAGATTTGAGATGTATATGTTTTTGAATTTGGGATAATTACGATTGAAATGTACGATTTCCGCGAGAAGCACAATCGCATCGTATCCGCTAGTCAAAACTTTTAGTATGTCATCGTCTTTTATGGTGTTCAGTCTCTCACTTCCGTGATTTATCACGATGGTTGTGTTTTCAGCGTTCATTCTTCTTGTCTTTGTGCTCTTTATGCTCTTTGTGTTTGGTGTGTTTGGTGTGTTTGGTGTGTTTGGTGTGTTTGGTGTGTTTGGTGTGTTTGGTGTGTTTGGTGTGTTTGGTGTGTTTGGTGTGTTTGGTGTGTTTGGTGTGTTTGGTGTGTTTGGT
>Ga0315288_10010308_pt1 | contig 11779 bp, 7 predicted proteins | sample YL17G11_20_MG_FD_203454 | JGI IMG/M metagenome (GOLD analysis project Ga0315288, IMG submission 203454) | Sediment microbial communities from Yellowstone Lake, YNP, Wyoming, USA - YL17G11_20 | ecosystem: Environmental > Aquatic > Freshwater > Lake > Sediment | place: USA: Wyoming | collected... | reverse complement strand
GCGGACCCAGCAGGAACTGTTCTCGTTGGACTGTCCTTCCCGGTCCCAGTGGAACTGGACCTTGACCCGGCCGTACTTGTCCACCCAGATCTCTTCGCCGCTCTTGCCCACCACCACGGCCGTCTGCGGACCCCGCACCACCGGGCGGGGCGTCAGGCGCGGCGGTCGGAAAGGCACCGCGGCCGGGATGCAGGCGAAGCTGTTCGAGTACTGCTCGCTCGGCGCGCCTTCGGCGCCATGGTAGCTGCCGCCGACCGTCGCGGCGTGCCGGATTTCCGTCAGCACCCAGGCGCTGTTCCAATCGCGGCGGTAATGCTCTTCCAGATCGAAGCGGTATCCGGAGAGGAAGGCCCGGCAATTGCTTGCGCCCCGTGCCACGGTGTAGGGAGTCTCTTCCTCCTCCATCCGTATCTTGACCAAGCCCTCGCCCTCGGCCCGCTTCAGGTACTCGCCCGGGTAGTCGTAGACCTCGAACCGATCGTTGCCGCCCACGCGCACGGTGCTCGAAAGGCTGGCCGAGAGGTCCGTAGTCGGCGTCTCGAAATTGTAGTCCGTCAGGGAGCACTTGCCGGGGCGCAGCTCGTAGCTCACGCCCCATTCCGAGATGGCGTCCTCGTCCTCCAGCTCCCCCACGTTCTGGACGAAGCGGACGCGGGGCTGCTCGGGACAGCTCTGGTAGGCGTTGGGGGAATCGGCCAGCACCAGGGTGTGCTTGGTGCTCTGGTGCTCGAAGAAGTAGAAGATCCCGTACTGCTCCATCAGCCGGCAGACGAAGTTCAGCGTGGACTCGCGGTACTGGACGCAGTACTCGCGGGGCGGGTCGTAGCTCGCCCGCAAGGCGTTACGAAAATCGGTGAAGCCCAGCTCCTGGAACAGCTTCGCCAGGATGTCGGGCACGGACATCTTCTGGAAAATGCGGCAGTCGCTGGTGCGGCCCAGGAACCACAGCCAGGGGACCAGCCGCGCCTGGTAGTAAGTGAAACGCGGGTCCCGCCCCGTCTGGGAGAAATGGCTGATGTAGCCATTGACGTAGCGCCGCTTCTGGCCCGGCAGGGCGATGGTCAGGGTGGCCTTCTGGCCCAGGATGTCCTGGGGAGCGATGGCGGAGTTGGTTTCCGAGAGCAGGTCCAGGTTGAAGCCGAAGACCCGCGAGACGCCTTCCTCGCCGGTGAAGCCCTGGAGCAGCAGAACGTCGGCGCCCAGAGGCGTGTCAATCTTGATGATCCGGCCTTCTTGCGTGAAGGGCATAGCTTTAGCCCCGAGTCAGATTACACAGGCAAGAATGCCTGTGCCACAGACACCCTAGCTGTACGCGAACGATCCGTCGGCGGCCACGCCGACCCGGATCGAAGTCAGTTTTTCGCCCGCCGCCATCAGCCCCAGCAACCGCCGGGAGATTTCCGGCAGCAGCGTGTTGGTCAGGATGTTGTCCACGTTGCGAGCGCCGCTTTCGACTTCCGTGCAGCGCCGCGCCACCTCGTCCACCAGCGCCTGATCGTAAAGCAGATCGACCTTATGGTTCTCCTGCAAGCGGCGCCGGACCTTACCCAGCTTTAGCTCGATGATCTTCTTCATGGCCTCATCCCGGATGGGGTAGTAGGGGATGATGACCAGGCGGCCCAGAAAGGCCGGCTTGAAAATCTTGTTCAACTCCGGCTTGAGCACCCGCACCAGCGCCTGCGCCGTGGGCATGGTATCGGGGTCGGCGCACAGCTTCATCATGGCGTCGGTGGCAGCGTTGGTGGTCAGGATGATGATGTTGTTCTTGAAGTCGATTTCCCGGCCCTCCCCGTCCTCCATCATGCCCTTGTCGAAGACCTGGTAGAAGAGTTCCAGCACGTCGGGGTGAGCTTTCTCGACCTCGTCCAGCAGGACCACCGAGTAGGGCCGTCGGCGCACGGCCTCGGTCAGCACGCCGCCCTCGCCGTAGCCCACGTAGCCCGGAGGCGAGCCCTTCAGCGTCGAGACCGTATGGGCCTCCTGGAACTCCGACATGTTGATGGTGATCAGGTTGCGCTCGCCGCCGTAGAGTTGGTCGGAGAGCGCCAGGGCGGTCTCGGTCTTGCCCACGCCGCTCGGTCCGATCAGCAAGAAGACACCCACCGGCTTGTTGGGGTCTTCAAGGCTGGCGCGCGAAGCCAGGATGCGCTGGGAAATCATCTCCAGAGCGTGGTTCTGCCCGATGACCCGCTGGCCCAGGTAGGACGGAAGGTCCAGGACCGTGGAGATCTCGTCCTTGAGCATCTTGCCCACCGGGATACCCGTCCAGGCGGAGACGACTTCGCTGACTATCTGGCCGTCCACACAGACGCGGATCAGGGGCGCATCGCCCTGAAGAGCTTCCAGTTCGGCGTCCAGTTTCGCCAGTTCGGCGCGCATGCTCTCTGGCTCGGGCGGCGCCGTCTCAAGCTGCTGCCGCAACTCGCGGATGTGGGCCACCAGATCGGCCTCCTTCTGGAACCGCTCACGCAGGGCCGCCAGGCGCGCTTCGACCTCCACTTTCCGCGTGGCGATGTGCGCCAGGCGCTCGCTGTGGTCGGCCCCCACGGCTTGCTCGCGCTCCAGGATGCGCGCCTGCACGGCCAAGTCGTCCAACTCGCGCGTGGCGTCCTCGATGGGCGGCGGCGTAGAACTCTGTCCCAGGGCCAGGCGAGCGCAGGCCGTGTCCAGCACGCTGACGGCCTTGTCGGGGAGCTGGCGCCCGGCCAGGTAGCGGTGGGAGAACCGCACGGCCCCCGCCACGCCGGCGTCCAGGATGCGCACGCCGTGGTGTTTCTCCAGCGAGGGCATGATGCCGCGCAGCATCACCATGCACTGCGTCTCGGTGGGCTCGTCCACTTTCACCACCTGGAAGCGGCGCGCCAGCGCGGCGTCTTTCTCGAAGTACTTCTTGTACTCCGACCAGGTGGTGGCGGCGATGGTGCGCAACTCGCCGCGCGCCAGCGCGGGCTTCAGCAGGTTGGCGGCGTCGCTGCCGCCGGCCTGCCCGCCGGCGCCGATCATGGTGTGGGCCTCGTCGATGAACAGGATGATGGGAGTGGGTGAAGCCTTGATCTCCTCGATCAGCCCCTTGAGCCGGTTCTCGAACTCGCCCTTGATGCCCGCGCCGGCCTGGAGCAGGGCCAGATCCAGCGTGCGAATGATCGCGTTCTGTAGCGGCGGGGGGACGTCCCCCTTGGCCACCCGCAAGGCGAAGCCCTCGACCACGGCGGTCTTGCCCACACCAGCTTCGCCCGTCAGGATGGGATTGTTCTGGCGGCGGCGCATCAGGATGTCGATGATCTGGCGGATCTCCTGGTCGCGCCCGAGCACCGGGTCGATTTTGCCGGCCTTGGCGTTAGCCGTCAGGTTAACGGTGAACTGGTCCAGGTTGGCCGTTTTGCCGGGCGCCACACGCGGCCGCTCGCCGGGCGCCGCGGCTTCCGCCGGCGCGGTGAGGATCTCTTCGGGCGAGCCCGCCAGGATGGCGGCGAAGTCCTTGCGCAGGCTCTCCAGTTGTATCTTCTGGAACTCGCGGCTGACCTCGCGCATCAGGCGGGCCAGATCGTCGGTGGCGAGCAGCGCCAGGATGGTGAACCCGGTGCGGATCTCGCCGGCGCTGAAGTCAAGGGAGCCGATGGTCCAGGCCTCCGTCAGCATCTTGAACAGACCCGGGCTAAAGTTCGGCGTCCGGGCGTTGCCCCGCTTGAGCTTGTCCAGGCTGCGGGTCAGCTCGGCGGAGAAGCGCGAGCGGTCCACCCCGAAGTGCCGCTGGATGCGGCTGAAGTCGCAGTCGGTCTGGTCCATCAGCTTCATCAGGTAGTGCTCGACCTCGATGTCGTAGTGCGTCTGAGCCAGGCAGAATCCCGCCGCCGCCTCGACCGTGTTGCGAGTCGTGTCATTCAGTTTCCCGACCAGGGATTTCAGGTTGGCGCTCATAGATCGTCCTCGACTAAAGCCTCAGAATCGTATCCTCCGGGTTCCGGCTCATGCCGACGGTCCTCACCCAGCTTACCCAGCCCAGCACCGGCGCCCCCTCGTCTTCCGCCCCCAGTTCGAGGCGGGGGACCTCCTCCCGCTTTAGCACAAGCTGCGCCTCGAAGTCCACCTCGCAGGAGAAGAAGCGGGTCAGCGCGCGCAAGGGCTGGTAGGCCGTGCCGGTGGGCAGGAAATCGCGGTACTCCTCCAGGGTCAGCGGGCCCAGCCGGATGCGCACCCGGGACTGCTCGTCCCAAACCTCGTCGCCCACCACCACGCCGAAACCCAGGCGCTCGGCATCGTCGCGGCGCTCCTCCAGCCAGCACTGGTTGGGGCGCTCCAGAGCGAACCAGGCCCCCGCGAACTGCTCGATGACCACGGGGACGCTGAAATAGTCCTCCAGGATCTGGCGCAGGGCCAGAGCCGACCGCGGATGCTGGGCCAGCAAGCCGGCATAGTAGAGGAGCGCGTCGTCGGCGACCGCCTGCCGGTCCTGGAGCCCCCGGGTGCCCAGCCCGATCAGGTCCAGCAAGTAATGCGAGAACTGGTCCCGCCCGCCGCGCTCGTACTGCACCGTGAAGCGGTACTTCTCCCAAGCCTGGTAGAAGAGCGAAATGGCGCGGTGGTTGAAGATGTCCAGGAAATCGCGCAGAGCGGTGTCGCGGGCGCGCACGCGCTCCTGAACCAGGTTGGTGTACCAGAGCGGCAGCACGCCCAGCGGGCCGATCAGCCCCATGAAGTTGACCACCATGCGCGGGGGCAGGGCGCCCTCGGCGGGCAACAACTCCTGGATCTCGCTGGCCGGGAAAGCGGCCGAAGGATGGGCGCTGAACCGGACCGCTTCGGCGGCAGGGTCGGCGAACCGGCCCACCGGCTGGCGCTCGGGCGCAAGCTTCTCCAGGAGCCGCACGGCCTCGAAGAACTCGAAGACGAAGGGCTCTTGGTAAAGCCGCCGCTCGAGCTGCCGCTCGGCTACAGCAGACTCGACTGACCCGCCCTCGGGGCCCATTGCCGGAGCGCCTCCTTCCTCTGCTGGGTGCTGACCACAAGCTGGCTGAAGCTGTTCAGCGAGGCATACAGGCCCAGGAAATACTCCAGCACGCTGGCAAACAGGTAGACGCCGCCGCCCACGAACTGGTCCTCGTCGAAGAGCATCTCCACGCGGGTTCCCCGCACGAAGGAAATACCGTTCTCGGAGACCACCGGCGCAAAGTGCGGGCGGCTTTCCAGCTTCAAGATGCCCTGAATCTGCTTCTCCAGGTAAACCGAGTCGGTGAAGTTGTACAGTCGCAGGATTTCCTGCAAGGCCTCTTTGCCTTCGCCGACCAGCGACAGGTAGTTCAGCGAGAGCTGCGAGATCAAGCGCCACAGCGTGCTGCGGCCCAGCGGCGGGCGCAAGGTGGCGGTCGGCTTCCGGAGCGCGACGATGCGCCTGATCGTGGGCATGCCTTCCAGCTCGAAGTCCCCGGCCTCGCTACCGAAGGGCAGCCGCGCGGGCAGGTCGCGGTTCGAGCACAGACAGCGGACCGTCAGAGTCTCACCCTGTCCCCGGGCGGCGCGCCCCGCCAGGTCCACCAGCGACAGGGAGACCTCCGTGCCCTCGTCGGGCCGTCCTGGGGAGCTGCGGCGTTCGGCACCCCCGCCCTCGCCGCCTTCAGCCGCCAGCCCCGCCGCGGGCCGGCGCCTGAGGTAGTAGAAGGTCTGCCCCCGCGGCCGGCCGCCCGGAGTGTGCCGGAACGAGTACAGGGGCTCCAAGTGCGTGACCTCCGGCGACTGCGGGCTCCCGCTGACGACCTCATCGACGGAGATGATCTCCAGGCCGTGGCGACGGCGCACGTCGGGCACCACCCGGTACTCGTGGCGCACCTGCTCGAGCAGGATAGGCTCGGCCGTGTGGGGGAACACGTTGATCACCGGGCAGCAGTCCAGCCGCAGGGCCTTGGCGGAGACGCCCGCTTCCAGCAGTTGCTGGCGGTCGCTGCGCTCGAAGGGGGCGATCAGGAAGATAAACTCGGCGCGTTCCTGAAAGCCTGCCGCGGCCAACTGCTCCAGGCCGCTCAGCTCGAGGAAAAAGAACTTCTCGGGAAAACTGAAATACTCCTGGAGCAAGCGGTAGCCGAGAAAAGAGCGCCGGGGATAGGGCAGCATTCCCTCCTCTTCGGCAAAGCCGGCCGGTCGGAGAGCCTCGGGGGGCAACTGGAGAAGGCGCCGGCGGGATGCGGGGTCCCGGACGAGAATGCGGACGCAGTTGTTCGAGAGCAGCTCGTAGAGAGTGTGGACCAGGTTGCTTTCGCCGTGCAAATAGAAGCGCAGAGAGCGCAACTCCAGCTTGCTGAAGAGCACATCCGGCAGGCACTGAAGCTGGACCCGCAGGGCGGCCGCCGCCTCCGGGGCGCGCAAGGGCGGTTCCAGGCGGTCCGGGGTCTTCCAGGCGGCCTCGGCCAGCGTCAGCGGCCACAAGGTGGTCTCATAGCAGGTGCGGAACTTGCAGGGCACGCCATCGACCGGGCGCGAGTACAAGGTCGCCCCCCGCGGGATGCGCAAGCCGGTGGCCAGCTTGCCCTGCTCGGGGTCCACGTGAAACTCCGCGATCGACATGGAGGGTAACGGCCGGATGTAGTGGGGGTAGACCACACCCAGCAGCGCCTCAGTGATCTCCGGGAACTCGTCGTCGATCTTGAGGTGGACCCTGGCGGCGAGGAAGGCAAAGGCTTCCACCAGGCGCTCGACGTGGGGATCCGGCGGGTCCGCCCCGAGTTGGAGCCGAGCGGCAATCTTGGGATACTTCTCGGCGAACTCCGCCCCCAGGCGACGCAGGAAGGTCAGCTCGCGCTCGTAGTACTCCAGCAGGTCATCCCGCATCGGCACGCGCTCCTTCAATCAAGTGCCATACCCCAGAATGCGACAAGTCAGGAGACTTATCCTACCGATCATCCCTTTATTTCGTACTGCCCGCTGGCCAGTTCCAGAACCGTGTCGAAGGAGATCCTCTCCGGCGCCGGGTCCAGGCGCAACAAACCCTGAATCTGAAAGCGCAGCGCGTGCGTCGGACCGGCCGCCGACTCCATGCTGACCCGCACGCTATGGATGCGGGGCTCGAAAGTGGTCACCGCGGATTCCAGCAAACACAGCAGGCGGTTTCGGTCGGCGGTCGAGCGCACCGCGAACGAAGTGACGTCCGGCAAGCCGTAGCAGTAGAGCGAGCCTTCCAGCTCGCCCGGACCGCCCGGCGGGCTTTCCGGATCCCGGCGCGTATTCAGCAGGCATTCCAGGTCGCGCTTCACCCCTTCCTTCAGTTGCCGCAGAGTCCTAGCGCGAGAGGGGGCGGGATCCGTGGGCGCCTTGGGCTCCGTGTCGATCAGCCGGTCCAGAACCGAGACCGTGATGGTGAGTTCCGGCTGGGAGCGGGGCATGGCTTATTTCGAGCAGGCCAGAGCCTGAACGGGATCCAGGCGGCAAATCCAGGCGTAGATCTTCTGCTTCTGCTCGCCGCTCAGCCCCAGCTTGTTGATCGCGCGGAGCAGCAACGCGAGCACATGCGCGACCATGTCCGCAGCCTCCCACTCCTCCAGGCGCCGCCGCTCGATCTCCGCCGCCAGCTCGTCCAGAATCGGGTAGGCGACCGCCTCCAGCCCGGCGCCCAGGCAGATCTGCGCCATCTGGACCTTCCTTTGGAAACGGGCCCGGCCGGAGCGCCCCTGGGCGGCCTCGCGCGCCAGGATCTGGATGGCCTCCTGGGGGCGCCCATCGCGCGCCGCCTCGACCGCCATGTCGTAGGCATCAGCGGCCACGGCGCCCTCACCCGGCGCGGCCGGGCGCGACTCGCCGGGCGGAGCAGCCCCGAAGAGCGGCTCGGGCGGCTGGGCCAGTCCTCGCAGCCAAGCCTGGGTCTCGGCGTTGGCCGTGGGTGTGTCGTCGCTCAAGGTCCACTGGGGTAGTTGCGGCAAGTCCGACAGCAGGGCCTTCAGCTCCGACCGGATGCCTGTGGCAATGGGATCGTAGTAACTGCCCAGCTCCTCGCAGGCCCTGACCACGTATCTTTGCAGATCCAGCCAGGCGCGGCCGCAGGGGCCGCCCATAGCATTCTCGGCGGCCTCGAGCACCTCCTGCCAGGAGCCGTCGCGGGCCAGGCTCTTCAATTGCTGGCGGACCTCGGTGGGCGGCGGTTCAAGCAACGCCGGGTCCGGCTCGGCGCCCCCGGCGCGCAACTCGCCCCAGCGCAGCCCGCGCAGCATGAGATACGGGGCCGGACCGTAGGAATCCTGCTGGCGCAGGTAGCGCGCGGCGGCGGCCACGCGCTCGAGGGCATCCTCGCGGTCCGCCGGCTCGACACCCACCACCCGACGCCGCGCCACCCTGGCCGGGGCGCCAGGCGCCGCCTCTGGCTCCTCCAGAACCTCCGGCTCCTCCTCTACCGCCGCTTCCACCGGCCGCTTCTTGGCAAGCAGCATACGGATGGTCTGCTTGACTTCTTCGAGTGTGTTCCGCAGCGGCCCGAAGCTGGGGGCGTAATCTCCGAACTTCGCCAGGCACAGCTCGTCCAGCGCCCGCAGCGCCTCCAGGCAGGCCTCCAGTTGCTCGCCGCGCTGCTGGTAGAAGCTCTCCGGGGTGGCTTGGACCGCCTCGTCAAACTCCTCCGCCGTCGGCTGCTCCTGGCTGATGGCCTCCTCGCGCAACTGCCGCTTCTTTTCGTCGGTGGCGGCCTCAGCCTCGTAGCCAATCTCCCGCGAGCGTTTGTAGGTGAACCAATCCAGACCGCTGCGCGTCAGCGGGACGCGCCGGACGGGCTCGTCCAGGCGCGACCCCACCCATTCCAAGGGCGTGGCGCGCAACTCCAGGTCACCGTCCTCGATTTCCGGGTAGAGCGTGTCCCAAAACCCCTCCAGCATGCCCCGAATCAGCTCCAAGCCGGACTTCAGCCCCGGGTATCCTTCCAGCCGCAGCGCCGCCTCGGTGAGCCAGGCGGCGAGCTGTAGGTCCTTGCTCCTGGTAGCGAGGGCGTCACCGGCCAGCTTGATGACCAGCGGAGAATCGGCCTTCTTCAGCTCACGCTGCCAGACGCCCATGTCGCCCGCCGCCTCCTCCTCACGGCGGGCTTCTTTGATCTGGTCGTAGAGGGGAGCGTAACGCAGGCTCTCGCCGCTGGGGTTGGCTCCCGGAACGGGGCTAAGCAGATCGTCCCTGAGGGGCATGACAGTCCACTTTCTCACCCTCGGATACTACGCCGCGGGCGCCGGGGGGGTGACCTCCAGGGCGCGCAGCTCCAGGAGCGGGAACTCCTCGCCGTCCACAAGCAAGAGTTTCGGGCCGGCAGGCGCCACCTCGCCGTCCTCCTGCTCCTCCCACACCGTAGCGCGCCCCAAGCGCACCGCCTCATCGGGGTGGCGCCAGCTCGCCGGGTACAGCGCCGGCAGGAGCACCTCGCCCAGCTCCCTGCCCTCAAAAGCCGGACCCGTCCGGATCATCGCCGGCAACCACAGCAGATCGCGCAACCGCCGCGGCGGCGCCACCTGGATGGAGGCCACGTGCTCGAACGGGAGCCATAGATAAGTACCCGCCACGAAGACCTCCAGCTTAGTGCCCAGGCGGTCGTCGGCATCGCTCAAAGATTCGAACGGCTTCCCATTCCACTGGCCGGAGATGGCTCCCGGCGCCTCGGCCACGCGCGGGTACTCACGGCGGGCGTACATCTCCTGGCGGGTCCGCTCGGCCTGCAAGGCGGCGCGGTAGAGCAAGGTGCCCATCTCCGCCTGCGGTCCGCCTTGCGCCAGGATGCCCAGTTGCTTCTCCGCCCGGTCATAATCGCCAGCGAAACACAGCAATTCGAACAGAAAAGTGCGGCGCCGGTCGTCGGTGGGGTTGTCGCGCAGCTCGGCGCTGAGGGCCTGGATGGCCTCGCTGAGCCGTCCGGCCTGAAAGAGTTCTTTAGGGTTCATACTGTGCCCCCGCGGAGCGACAGCCGGCGGCGTCCGGAGACACCGACCCCTTCAAAACGCCGCCGGCCGGAAACCTTCCGGATGGATGGCTAGCCGTGAATCTGCTGCTTCATGTCGTAGAAAGCTTTGATGGCCCCGCCCAGGGTCCCGTCCGGCTTCTGCTCCTTATACTCGATCTCCACTTTGGTGAAGTTCAGCGCGATCTGGTCCATGGGAATGACATCGGCGGCGCCGCTGCCGCCAGTCTGATACGAAGAAACCAGCATGTCCGTGAAGGTGACCTTCAGGTACTCCTGCTGATCCTTGCCGGCCTTGCGGCAGATCAGGATCGCGTTCTTGATGTGCTCGCCGTTGGCGCAGCACAGCATCAGCTTGGGGCTGGCCTTGTTCACCCTCATGACGAAATGGAAGTCCTGCATCTGGACCCTGCCGGCGCCCATGCCGCCGCCATGAGCAGCCGTCCCGGTCTGATTCGCTCCCCAGGAGAACGATTCAATCTCGATCTCGTTCTTGTGCTTGGAATCCTGGCTTTCGCCTTGGATTCCGTCGATCTTCAGGAAATAGTCAACTAAAGCCATCTTTCAACGCCTCCTCTGCGTAGCTGTAATACTCAGCTTCTGCTCGGGGCCGGACTTGCGGTCCGGCCCCAGGATCTCAGCATACTCCACTAGCGCAGCTCACCCTCTGGCGGAGGGCGGCAGGTCGGCCACCAAGCGCAACGACACGGTCAGTTCGTCCAACTGGAAGTGCGGCCGGAGGAAGGCCACGGCGCGATACACGCCGGGCTTGCCTGCGACCTCGGTGACCTCCACCCGGGCCTCCCGCAGCGGGTACTGCGCCTTGGTGGCGGGGGCGGCGTTGTCGTCCTCGGTGACGTACTGCATCATCCACTTGTTCAGGAACCGCTCGCAATCCGAGCGGGACATAAAACTACCGATCTTGTCGCGCATGATGGTCTTCAGGTAATGCGCGAAGCGCGCGACCGCCAGAATGTAAGGCATTTGGGCAGAGAGCCGGGCATTGGCCGTGGCCGCCTCCTGGTCGTAAACCTTGGGCTTCTGGCACGACTGGACGCTGAAAAAGGCCGCGTAGTCGTGGCCCTTGCAGTGCACCAGCGGGGCCAAGCCCATGTCGGCCAGCTCCTTCTCCCGACGGTCGGTGATGGCGATCTCGGTGGGGCATTTCAGCGCCACATCGCCCTCGTCCGTCAGGAAGGTATGCACCGGGAGCCCTTCCACCAGGCCGCCGCCTTCAACGCCGCGGATGGAGGCGCACCAGCCGTAGCGGGAGAAGGATTCCGTCAGCCGGGCGCCCAGGGCAAAGGCGGCGTTGCCCCACAGGTACTTGTTGTGGTCGCTGCCGTCCACGCCCTCCTCGTAGTTGAACGCCTCCACCTGTGCGCCCTCCCTGCCATACGGCACGCGCATCAGGACGCGGGGCAGCGCCAGAGCCACGTAGCGGGAATCCTCGGTGGCCCGAAAGCCCTTCCACTTGCCGTAGGCGGTCTGGTCGAAGATCCTGGACAGATCGCGCGGCGCGCCCAGGTTCGTGAAGCTGTCCATGTTCAGCATCTCGGGCGCGGCCGCCGCCAGGAAGGGAGCGTGGGCCGCCGCCGCCACCTGGGACATCTTCTCCAGCAACTCCAGGTCTTCCGGGCCGGGCCCGAAGTAGTAGTCGCCGATGAGGGCGCCGAACGGCTCCCCGCCGAAGACTCCGAATTCCTCTTCGTAGACCTTCTTGAAGGCTGCACTCTGATCGAACTCCGGCGCCCGCTGAAGATCCCGCAGCAGCTCCCGCTTGGAGACGTTGAGCACGCGGAGCTTGAGCATGGGGCTGGTTTCGCTGCGGTCCAGCAGGTACTTCATCCCGCGCCAGGTACCCTCCAG
>Ga0315288_10010307_pt1 | contig 11780 bp, 9 predicted proteins | sample YL17G11_20_MG_FD_203454 | JGI IMG/M metagenome (GOLD analysis project Ga0315288, IMG submission 203454) | Sediment microbial communities from Yellowstone Lake, YNP, Wyoming, USA - YL17G11_20 | ecosystem: Environmental > Aquatic > Freshwater > Lake > Sediment | place: USA: Wyoming | collected... | reverse complement strand
TATATCGATCATCATCCACCAAAACAAGCCATTGAACATTATTCACATGGGTACACGTGCGGCCACCCAAAACCGCTTCAACCTCCCGGGTCATCACTGGTTAACTCAGAAAGATCCCTGCGGGCGGGCGGAACTTCGGCTTAGTCGGATGAGCCATGTTTTGGCGGACTTGCCGGGGCTTGCCGGGATATGCCGGGATATGCAAAAACCCCCTCGGGCATCAGCCCAAGGGGGTTGCTCTTTGATGCGCAGATTCAGGACCGGATCGAAGCGAGCTATCGGCGGGCGGGAGCCGTCGAAGCGGGCCTCGTGGCTGCCGCCTTGGCGCGAAGAGCCTGCAGGCGGGCCTGGTAGGGAGGCGGAAGCTGCTTGCCTTTCAGGATCGCCTCCACCTGCCCAACGAGCCGCTCGGCGTCATCAGGCTTGCCGGCCTGGTCGTACACGTGCGCCAAGTTGATCAGCCAGATGGGGTTCGCTGGATCCAGTTGAGTGGCTTTTGACAGAGACGCGATGGCGCTCTTGTAGTCCTTGGCCTTGGCCTGCACCTGGCCAAGGGTATCGAGGAAGGCCGCCGACTGCGGCACAGCGCGCACCGCCTGGGTGGCGAGCCTGACGGCCTCGGCGAGATCACCGTTCCGGCCCATGATGACCATCGCCAGATTGTTCTGGACCGCGGGGAAATCCGGCTGGGCCTGAAGCGACTGACGGTACAGCTTCTCGGCTTCATCGAGCTTGCCGTCCTGCTCGGCGAGCGTGGCCAGCGAGAAATACAGTTGAGGGGGCTTCTCGGGACGGCTCGCCAGTTGCGCGACAATGGCTCTGGCCTTGTCGGTATAGGCGGAGTTGCCGGTCTGCCTCCCGAGTTGATGCCACACCTGGGCGAGCGTCACATGCTCTTCGGTAGCCGATTCGGGAACGACGGGCGTCACTCGCTCCAGCCAGGAAGCCGCCAGTGTCGGGCTGCTGCTCATTGAGACGACCAGATCAAGCCAGATGCGCCGCCAGGAGGCGGACTTCCCGACGGACGGCCAGAGCAGTTCGGCGGCCTGATCGGCTTCGCCTCTGGTAATGAGAATCCTGGCCTGCATGACGAGGACCCCGGCGTAGTCGTCCGGCGCGGCGCGAGCCGCCTCGAGGTACGGGGCAATCTGGTTGGCGGCGCCCGTGTAATTGCCTAGACGGAACTGGGCCTCCGCCAGAAACAAGTCGGCAGGCAACGGGCGGCCCAGCGAGAGCTCACGCCAGTGGTTGCCCGCCACCAAGGCCTGGGTCCAGTCGTTCGATGCGCCAAACGCCTGCGCGGCGAGTTGGGCAATCTCGACAGACGTGGGGGCCATCTTCACGCTGCGCTGAGCGATCGCCACCGCGTCGTCCGTCCGACCAAGGGCCATGTAGCGAGCCATCAGCATCGCCTGCAGCGGAACCATGGTCGGCGCGCGGTCCGCGATCGGCCGCAGCCGGTTGACCAAGGTCATCGGAGGCTGCTTCTTGCGGTCAACGTCAGCGCCGATGCGGATGGCCTCCAGAGCGGCATCACGCTCCACCGAGGTCTGAAGCAGACTCAGCATAAGGGGCAGGAAGGCCACGTCGGAGCCGACCGCCTTCAGGTCATCCGCATAGCGGACGAAGGTGTCCATGACTGGATTGCCGGGCAGCTTCTTCAGGGCTTCGTTGGCCGTCGAAAGAGCATCGTCCAGACGCCCCGCTCGCAGATGATGGGCAAGCAGTGACCGCCATGTGTTGGGGTTGGCGGGGGCGGCCTGGACGGCTGCGTTGTACTGCTCAAGGGCCTGCTCCGGCTTTCCGTAGGCGGCGTGGTACTCCGCCAAGGCAAGCTGGCGAAGGCCCGGCTCGAGGCTCAGACCGTCAAGGGCCTCAAGGATCTTCTCCGCCTCGGGCTTGCGGCCGATCGAGGCGTAGAAACGCGCTGCGGCGATGACCACAGGAGCCGTCGGCTTCTTCAGCAACTCGCGGAAAAGCGGCTCCGCCTTGTCGTTCTGGTTGCGATGCCGGTACAACTCGGCAAGCAGAAACAGATCGGAGGGATTGGTGGAGGCGCCGGCCTGCGACTCCATCAACGCGGCGGCGCGAGCCGTCTCGCCGTGTTGCGCAAGCAACGCGATGAACTGCCGGCGACGAGCCGCGTCGAGTTGATCCGGACGAATCCGGTCGAGTTGCTCACGAGCCCGCGGAAGCTCAGACTTCGCCTGGCAGAGTCTGGCCAGGTCGAGCATCATCGCGTCGGAGGTCGGATCGAGCTTGAGCGCGGCGCCGAGGTGCTCGATGGCGGCGGCGGTGTTGCCGAGCCGCTCCTGGACCAGCGCCAGCATCTGGCGCGATTCCGCATGGCTCGGGGCGCTGGTAATGGCCTCGGTCAGAAGCTTCGCTGCCTCGTCCAGGTCGCTCGTCGCGCCATCGCCGGTCATCAGGAGACGGGCGCGCGCGATCCGCCACCCCATCGACTGCTCCCCCGTGACGGCGCGAATGCGATCGATTGTGCGACCGAGAAACGGCCGGTCAGACTGCACCGATCGCGCAGCCAGTGCGGCGCGCTGCACCGACAGATTCGACTTGTTTGCCGCGTCATCCCCCAACGCCACCCAGGCGGCGGCAGCTCGCGCGTCCCCGGTCTGGTCGAGGTAACGCGCCCAGGCGATCTGCCACGCCAGATTCTTGTCCGCGCCCGGGTTTGTCCGGGCATCGTCGAAGAGTTTGGCCCCGTCGGCGGCTTTGCCGGCTGCGAACAACTGCATGGCGCGTGAAAACACCAGGTCCGGGCTCGTGCCATACAGCTTCTCGGCCAACGCGTAGCAGTCGCCCTCCAGGCCAAGCTGGGCTTCCTGGCTGGCCGCCGCAAGGCTCAACAGCAGCGATTCGCTGGGCTTCTTCTGCGGATCAAGGGCGTCCCGAAAAGCCCTCTCGGCAGTGGCTCGCTGGCCAGACTTGGCCATCACAACCACGTAGAGGGGCAGTGTTCTCTCCTCGCCTGGAACGTTGCGTTGCACCTCGGCCAGAAGCCTCGCCAGATCCGGATCGCGCAGAGCTTCGCTCTTGTTCGCCGACGCGGCATATACGGTCGCCAGGTTGGCATAACCCGTGACATTGCGCATAAGATCGGCTGCAACAGTGGCGGCTTCACGCGCGTGTGTGGACTGCCCGTCCTCCAGAAACAGCCGGGACAGCCGCAACAGCGGCAGAGGCCAAAGCGGTGCCTGCGCGCTGGCCTGCCGCAGCGAGTCGATAGCCAGATCACGTTCGCCCAGCGACGCGTAGATCTCCCCAAGGTAGTAGCGCAGGTGCGGGTTGACCTTGGTCGCATCGAGGTCGGCGCGGATCGCTTCAGCCGCCTTGAGACTGTCGCTCCTGGTGATGATGACTTCCTTGAGAACGCAGCCCCATGCGCGTGCGTGCCGGTCGTTCGGCTGGGCCAACAGAGTGTCGGCGATGGCGGCGGCCTCCGCTTGTCGCCCCAGCGCCACGAGGGACACCGCCTTGAGCGCCATCATATCGACTTCAGGCCCGGCGGGTTTGAGCGCCACGTCGGCCAGCCGCTTTTCCACGTCAGCGTAACGGCCTATCTCGAAAAACCGGCGGACGAGGTTCCGTCGCAGGGGAGGATCGTCTTCTTTCGCGCTGGCCAACGCGAGGTCCAGGACTTCGGCGGCCTCCGCCGGCAGGCGCAGAAGATCAAGCTGCGCCACCAGAAACCTCGCGTACGCGAGGTCGGAGATCTTGCGCTGGGCCGCCTTGCGAACGAAGACCATGGCGGCCATGCGGGCGGTCACGACGTCCAGCTTGACGTCGGGATACCTGCTGGCCATCAATGCGCGTATCTTCGTCTGCTGTTCCGGAGAAAGGTCGGAAAGGACCATGCAGGCGACGGCCATCAGGAGTTCGGCCCGCCCGTCCTCGGGGTGGCTATCGAGAATCGCCTGCGCATGCGGGAGCACGTCCTGCTTGCGATCTAACAGGCCGTAGAGCTTGAGCGTCATCGCCTGCGCCTCAACATCAAGCGGAGCGGCTTTCACCGCCAGTTGTGCGGTCGCCAGCGACTCCTTGTAGTTGCGCAGCACCGCCTGGGCTCTGGCCTTTGCGACGAGGACCGGCACGTCGTCAGGCTTCTTCTCCAGGATGCGATCAGCCAGGTCGATCACCTCGTTGCTGTAGCCGAGCTTCGAGTACAGGAGCACCAGGTCGCGGCGGACGTCTTCACGATCCGGGCGGAGTTCCAGCACCCTGCGATAGTGCTGGATGGTCATCAGCAGGTGCCTGCTGCCGTCGGGAGTCTCCACGCGCCTTCGCGCCTCCGCCAGGTAGTACAGAGCGTCCGCATCGTCTCGATAGCGGCCTGTGTAGATGGCCAGGTTGTTCAATGTCGTGAGGTAGTCGCCGGCCTTGTAGGCAACCAGCCCGGAATCGCGAAGGCCCAGATAGTATTTCTGCCTCTGGGCTCTGCGGATCACGTACAGGGCTGCGAGAACGGAAACGGCGAGCAGAACGCCGACCAGCAGGAAGACCAGACGGCGCTTGGTCTTGGCACGTACGATCATGATCGGAGCACTCCTCTGATCACGAGGCTGATGGTCTGCCAGATGATCTTCAGGTCGAGGGCCCAGCTTGCCTTCTCGACGTATTCGATGTCGTATCTGATCCATTCCTGGAAGTCCAGCCCTCGCCGGCGCGTGCGCCGTACCTGCCACAGCCCCGTCAGGCCCGGACGGACGCTGAGGCGCGCCTCACGCCAGGGCGGGCAGAACTGATTCTCGACGAACGGGCTGGGTCTTGGCCCGACGATCGACATGTCCCCCTTAAGAACGTTCCAGAACTGCGGCAACTCATCGATATAGGTCTTGCGGAGGAAACGCCCTACCCTCGTGAGCCGCGGATCGTTTTCGATGAAGAACTGCGGACCGTCCGCCTGGTTCTCGCGGAGCAGGCGAGCCTTGATTTCGTCGGCATCCTTCCGCATCGAGCGGAACTTGACGCACCCGAATTCCCTGCCGTGCAGAGTCTCGCGGCGGTGGACGAAGAAGAACGGCCGGCCATCATCCAGCCATATCGCGAGCAGGACGAACGGGTACAGCGGCAGTGTAAGCAATATGGCGATCACCGCAAACACGATGTCGAAGGCTCGCTTCGTGGCGCGGCCGAACGACGTCAGATGCCTCGGTCTGACCGGCCTGCCAAAACTGAACGTCGGCTCGATCTCGTGCCACTGCAGCGTATCGACCGGCGGTCGCGCCGCAGGGTCGTCCCAGAGAATCCTCGGCCCGATGATGCTCGTCTGCGCGTCGATGCGCCGCCCGGCACCGATCCACACGGGGCCGATCAGCTTGGTGGCGCTGCCAACCTGAGCCGATTCGTCCAGCCAGGCGGCCTCCCTCGCCTTGCGGACTCGAGGAACCGTCGAGTCGGGCCGTTTCCAGAACCGGATGACCTCCCGCACACACTGCATGACTTCGGTCGCCGCGCGCCGGTCGTACACGTCGCCTTTCACACGCAGCACGCTGCGATGCGCGCGTGGAACCTCCTGACGAATCGCCTTCCAGCCGTCCCGTGGACTGGGCGACTTCTGCCAAAGCTGCGCGATGCGCCGGTCGGGAGTCAGGGCGACACGGTCCTCACGCGAGTCGGAGTCGCCGTAGATTCGCTCAAACCGGACAAAGCACCCCTGCGCATCCATGATGACACGCTCGCGGTAACCCCGCTCACGATCATCCTGGAGCCGCACATACAGCACATCGGGCTTGATCCAGCTCAGAAAATCAACGAGCCGCGTGAGCTTGAAGATCGTCAGGATATGCGGCTCGGTGAGGAGGAACAGCTCGGCGCCGTCCACGATGTCCGAAGGCTCTCCCTGGCGCACCACCTGCACGCCGCGCGCAGCCCAGCACCGATCGTGCAACTGCGTCGGCGTCAGTCCCCAGATCGTGGGAACGCTCGCTTTCTGCGCGGGCGACGGGACACTATGGGTGATCATGACTGTGGCCTGCTACTTTTCGTGCTGACGGGACCTCGGCCGGCGACCGCCAGTGCAATGGGCCCGAGCTTCGGCGGCTCGGCGCCGACCACGACATCCGCCGGGCGAACCGACGCCCGGCCCGCTCGATCGAACGTGCTCAGACGATTCGTCGTGGTGGAGAGATCGGCATCGCGGCCCTCGGCACGGTTGAAAACCATCCCCGCAACCACCGCGCCGATGTCGTGAAGGTGTTGAAGCGATCGCTCCGCCAGTGGCCGATGCTCCCCGCGGGAAACCACCAGCACGACCCCGTCAGCTTCGGCGGCAACCATGGAAGCCTCGAGGCTGCCGGGCACCGGCCCCGTGTCGATCAGGATGTTGTCGTAATGCTTGCGGGCTTCATCGATCAGTCGGCGAACCGCCGCCGGAGAAAGCCTCCCGGCATCGCTCGGTATCGCAGCGCCCAGCGGAAGGATGGCCAGACCACGGATGCCCGTTTCGGCGACACAGTCCTGCAGCATCTCCCCCGCCAGAGCGTCGAGCATGCCGACGTGGCCTTCTTCCTGCAGGCTCAGGGCGCGGGTGACGTCCGCCTCCGTCAGATATCCAAGGTCAACGAGAATCTCGCCCAGGCGACGCTGTGAGTTCTGGGCCACTTTCATCGCCACATCAAGCTGCTGCGAAGTGATCAGACCCTCTCGCTTGAGGATCTGGCCGATCTTCCGGCGGATGATCGTATCGACGCGGGCCGTGAGCCCGCCCCCGATAATATCGCAGTCGATCAGCAGGGTCCGGGAGTTGGTCGCGGCAAATGACACCCCAAGGGCCAGCGCGAGGCTCGTCTTGCCCGTGCCGGCTGCGGGGCTGGTGATCACGAAGACGCGTGCACCCGGACCGGCAGAACTGATCTGCAGCAGCGTGCGGATCTGGTGAACGCAGTGCGCGGCAATCGCCGCCTGTTCCGGGTCCGCCAGGTCATCGGGCAAACTGGGCAGAACACCCAGCAACGCAAGCCGGCCCACGCTCAACCGAGCGTCCTCGGCGGTACGGAAACGGCCGTCCAGCAAGGCGATCAGCAGAACGATGCCGAAGCCCAGGCTTCCGCCCAGAATCCCGCCCGCCACGGCGCGGATGATCCGGTTGTCCCGCGTCAGCATCGGCCGGTCGCCCAGGCTGACCAGACGGATACGCCCCTGAGGCGTCGACTCGGTCGCAAGCTGGTCCAGGCGAGCCCTCGTCTGCTCCAACTGCTGGTTCACGCGCTCCTCGTCTTTGCGGAGCTTGTCGATCTCCACATTTTGGCGGCCAATGTCGACCGTGTCCCTCTTGGCCTGCGCAACCATCTCCGTGTACTTCTCCTTACGCGATTTGAGCTCATCGACGGACAGGCCCGTCGTGCCAGGAGCAAAGCCGTGGGCCGTGGCGCTCTTGACGGCTGCGCGGTAGTCCGCGGCGTACTGGGCGATCGCCTGCTCCTTCGCGGCGATCAGTGAACGCAAGTTGACGACAATGGCGTGGCTCTCGCCGAAGCTCCTCAGGCGAACACTCAGATCGGTCTTGAGATTGTCCAGTTCCCGATGCAACTGCCTCATTCCAGCATCCCGCTGGGCAATCTCAGCAATGGGCATCTCGGTCTCGCTGGGCTGAGTGGCCGAACTCGTTCTCTTGGCATCCAGTCCGGCAAGCTCAAACTCCACCTCGGACAGGGCGGCCTCAAGCCGGTTCAGAGTCTGCAGCTTGAACTCATAGTGGCTCCGCAGGTCAACTGTGCCAAACTCTTTGGCGATCTGCCGAATGGCCTCCTGCGTGCTCTTAAGCTGGTTGGCCAGGGTGACGCGGCGCTCCTCCAGCGCCTGCCGCTTCCTATCTTCGGCCTGGATCTCGCTCTCGACGTAGATGCGGTCGTAGGCCGTCATGACCGCCTTGACAGCAACCTGGGCGGCCTTGGGGTTCTCGTCCTTGAACGAGACCGTGATCACTTCGCCCTTGGGCGCGGCGATGACCAGGTTGTCCATGAAGTCAGCGATGGCTTCGTCGTTGGCGGGTCGCCTCAGCGTCTTCCACTCGTCGCTCCCCATCGCCATGTCGATCACACGCTGCGTCCGGAACAAGCTCGCCTGGGCCTGCACGAACTGGTCGAACATCAGCATCGGCTCGTTCTCGAAGCTCTTAGTCAAGACGGGCGAAAGCACCGGCCTGATGTGAATCATGCCCGTACTCATGTACGTCTGCTCCGCCAGCCTGTACCCGCCAAAGCCCCCGAGGCCCAGACCCAGCAACGTCAGCACAACACACCACTTGTAGCGGTTGCGCAGCAGACGGTGAATCTTGCGGAACACCGCCGATGCCCGCTCCCCCTGCCGCTGGTCCAGAGCGAATGGATCGGCAATATCCGGTAGATTCTGCGATGTTCTCAGTTGAATAGCCTGGTTCATTTCGTCCCTCCGGAGCACAGGGCGTCCAGCATCGGCTGATGCGCGCCAAGAAAAGTACTGACGATCTGGCGGCGTTCTTCCACAGACACCTCGCCCCAGACGACGATCTGGATCTGCGCGGCGCCGTAGAATTGGCGAAGATAGTCCCCGGCAGCCTTGCCGACCTCGTTCATGTCGCGGACAAACCGGCCACCGGGCACGATGATGATGTTGCTCACCACCCTCACCACCGGTTGCCCTTCGTGCGTCTTGGCGAATTCGTATTCCATCCCGGGAATGGCGAGCGGGCCTGCGGGCCATTCCACGGCCGTCTGCGATCGCTTCTCCCACCCCTGCCCAGGATAGCACACCGGGGGGTAGTGCCCCAGCATGTCGCGGGCACTACGGCACTGAACCAGCAGGAAGTTCACGCTCCGCCCCGTTGTCTGATTGCGGTATTCCCGGTGAAGCAACACGTTCGGACGAAGCAACGCCACCGCGGCGGGGGGAATCGGCAGATCGGTGGCGGCCGCTACCCACTCGCCGATGACTCTCGGCATGGCCAAGCACGCCTCGCGGGCGCGCCGATGATATGGTTCGGCATCCTGGGGGCGTGGTCTGGAGCGACTCTCCGCCGTCAGCCCCGCCAGGAGCGCCAACGTCACGATCGCCGGCATGAACCTCCGTCGGATCTTCGCCATCGTTCGTCCTTCCGGCCTCGGCCCGCACACGCGCCCGGCCTCGACCAGCCTCCTCTACCGTTTCGCCGCCGCCTCCGCGAGACGGCGCTTGACCACCTTAATCCACTGCCAATGTGTACTGAGCCACAGGCAGCAAAGCCCAACGCAACAGGCGTATGATTCCCATAAGAAGCAAGAATGCGATACCTAGCATCACCCACCCCGATACCGTATGGAACATGTCGGCGACCGCCCTCGATCCGTAGCCGTACAGCCACAGCGTCGGCAACATCCGGACCACGTTGCACAGGATCGCCGACAGCGGACTGGCCGCCAGGATCACGAGCCGCACGTAGTTGCGCAGCGGCTCGCCGAACGCGAACGCATACGACACCAGAACCAGCGCAAACACCATCCGCATCCCGTTGCAGGCTTCGGCAATGGTGACGGCCTCGCCGTTGATGCTCAGGAGATTGCCCGAGCGTTCCACCGGGACACCCATGAGATCGAACAGAGACTGAGTGACCTGGGCGGTCGCCGTCTGCATCGGAATCGCTATCGCCTGACGGATCCTCCCCGGGACAGGCACCATAAACACGAGCACCAGGAATGCAGGCAGAAACCGCAACAGGACGTCGCGCCCGACGACCGATAGCAGACAACCCACCACCGCCAGCACCGCCCCGCCGTGGTAGAACGACTGGATCGCGGAATAGAAACCCCACGCGGACATGCCCCAGCCTGCCGCAACCAGCAGCGGCCCGATCCACGTGCCGCGAGGCTGGCAAAGGCGGAACCGCCCCCGGCGGACCCACACCAGCCAGGCCGCCACCACCGGAACCAGAAAGACGTGCGTGGCTTCCTCGTCAATCCGCGCAATGTGAAAAATGTCCGCCCATGGCCCCAGGGTGCATAGCACCCCCAAACTGACCACCAGCACTGCCAGGGTGGCGTGCACGGGAGTCCAGCCATGTCTCGCGGCATGCTTCGGCACGGTCTACTCCCTCTGGCGGACGTTGCCGCCAGGTGCAATCAGTGCATCGATCGCCATCTGGCCACGCCTCAGGACGCCGCCAGGGCAAACCACGGAATGGGCCAGCACGGTATCTGCCTCCACGCACCCGTCACACAGCACCACCGAATCGTGCAGACGAGCGCTGGCATGCACGTTGGCCCCAGGCTCAACGATCGAAAAGGCGCACTCCCAATCCTCGGCAAACGGCCCGTCGGGGATCGTTGCGCCGGCCATCCGCTGCTGGTGGCAGCGGACTGCCGTCACGTAGTCCCGCAAACTAAGGACCGGCATCGCGCTTGGACGGTCACGCTCGATCACCGCGACCTGATGATGCGCCGCGATCGCGGGCAGCGCCTGTTCCTTCATGTCCACGAACCCGGTCTCGGGCAGCTCCCGCAGCACGCCGCAACGCACCAGAAACATCCCGCTGGGCGTGCCATCCCGATGCGACACGATCGCCACATCACCGCAGATGGCCGACAGAGCAACAGCCAGATCGGCCAGCGGCTCCATCAGCACTTGCGCGGCGTTGGCGACAAGAAGGTAGTCATCCTCGGCATACACCGCCCCCACATCGCGCAGAACACCCCCTGTGCCACGGTATTCCAGTGGGTCGCGCTCGATCTGGATCTGGACCGCGTCGCCGGGCAAGGACGCCCTGGCCAATGGCGGCTGCGATGTGGCGCGGTCGATCATGACGCGCACCGACAAACGCCCGCCCGCCACCATCCCGGCCAGCACTTCCGATTCCCGCCGCCAGTCATCCATGATCGAGTAGCCGTTCCCCAACGGCAGGTCAAAGACCGGTCGCCCGATCATCGAGCCCAGACGCCCCTGGCGAACCGATCCTGCCAACAGAACCACCGCGCGTAACTTCTGCGACAGAACCGCTTCCGGCGACTGACGGCCCATGATGCCTGGAACTACGTCCATAACCTTCCCGTCATGAAGCCCAACCCTCTGGCCTCCACTCTCGGTAACTATCATAGTACGCCTTCATCTCGCTGGCACCAAAATACGTCGCCGCCACAGCTACAATGCGGTACTTATCGCTATCGGCACTCTTAGAGGACGGCATGAGACCCCACACATGCCTCAATACCGCCTCTTGTCTCGTCCCCGCCTGCGATACCCAGCGTTGCCCCCACCCGATCGGCCAAGGCATGCCAATTGTCCTCCGCCACCGCCACCCGCCGGGGAATGCCCATCGCCTTTGTGCCGATAAGCCGCAGGGGCCCGCATCGCACGTTCCTCTCGCCACTTTTATCAGCACTTGCAGTCAAAACCGGTAATTGTCCTGAGCCCCGAGAACCCCATGATGGGTCGCAGCAGCCTCCGGGTCCTCGCTGTGGCCTCCACCGCCTTCCTCACCGGCGGGCTGGGCGAAGGCGGAGAAGGAGGCAGTCACGAATGGCACTTCCTGAATCTGTGAATCCTTTTTCAAAATCGCTTATAGCGAATGGCGTCTTGCCCGACCGGAGGCGCATTGCGACGAAACCCCGGCAAATCACTGGAGAGCTGGTGCGGGTGCGTGACCGTTTCGGCGGGCGGGAAGAGCGGGGGCGGGGTACCATAGGTTGAGGTGGCTCCCTTTGAACTCATGGAGGAGTCCATCTCTGCACGGACGAATCGGCAAAAGGCCCGTGAACGGCTCAATCAGGTCTTTCAATCCCTCCTCGATAAAATGATCTTCGCGGATGAATCGGTGC
>Ga0315288_10010304_pt1 | contig 11781 bp, 10 predicted proteins | sample YL17G11_20_MG_FD_203454 | JGI IMG/M metagenome (GOLD analysis project Ga0315288, IMG submission 203454) | Sediment microbial communities from Yellowstone Lake, YNP, Wyoming, USA - YL17G11_20 | ecosystem: Environmental > Aquatic > Freshwater > Lake > Sediment | place: USA: Wyoming | collected... | reverse complement strand
CAGATCCTCCACAGTAAGCGATCCTTTTCTCATCAGAAAATAATCCGCAAGCACCACGCCAAAGAGAGGACAGAACATGGCTCCGATGAAGAGGAGAAAATGTTCATAGTTCATGAGCGTCGGGAAGAGCAGCGCAGTGGCTGTCCCCAGGACTCCTCCGAGAATGATCCCCTTTCGTTCTCCCAGCTTGGGGGCCATCACCAATCCAGAGATCGCTGTGGAGTAGATATCCAAAAAGGTCGTGGTAAAAGTTGAAAAAAGAACGATGATCAGAGCAGGAATGGCCCATCCAAACTCTACCATGAGATTCATCACCACACCTGAAGGGTCGGGAGATTTTGTGGCCAAGGCCGCTGCGAGACCCACGAGATACATCCAAGAGGATACGATGAAGTAACCGACCCATGTGCCCCAGAAACTCGACTTGGAGTTTTTTGCGAAACGCGAGTAATCTGACACCAACGGTAGCCACGAAATCGGCATGGCAATCACGAGGTCCATGCCCACCATCAACGGAAAATTCTGATCCCGGGGGATTTGAGAGAGCATGCTCCAGCCGTACTGTCGAAAGAGGAGAGTGGTCATGACCGTGCAAAGGATCAGCAGAGCGATGACCGAGATTCGCTGTAACCACTTCCAGATACGGTGTCCGACAAGGGCCCAGAGCGTCGTGACGATACCGGAGAGAACAATCCAGAGAGGCCGATTGGAAAATCCGTAGAAGGTCGAAATGGCGTCTGCCGCTCCGCCGCAAACGATCAGCATCACCGCCGTCCATCCAATGAGCTGGATCACATTCAACGCGGCTGCAAAGCAAGACCCGCGAATCCCAAAGGACGGCCGAACACTTACCATCGTCGGAATCCCGCATCGGCTTCCGATCAGACCCCCCAGAGCCAGGGGTGTATTCCCAATGAGGTGACCGATAAGAATGACCCAAACTCCCAGGGTTAACCCCAGGGGCACAATCAAGCCTCCAGCCCATATTTCTGCAAGAGAAACGGCGGCTCCAGCCCAAAGCATGAAGAAATCCAGTCCCCCTAGATTCCGGTCCGCTTTTGGAATGGGTTCAATACCAGCCATAGTTCCTCCACACCGGTAGGCAGTAGGCAGGATCTGGTTACTGATTACTGGTCACTGATCACTGGTTACTGTCTTCCGCCTACTGCTTTCAGTATTTTTCCAACGACTTCCTGGGGATTCCTCCCGAGGACCCGGATCATGGGCTCCTTTCCCACACCCCCTTCGTCAAAGATAAAATCTGGGACTCGTTTCATTCTCCTCAAGACTTCTCCAACACCCCACTCAAGGGAAGAACCTTCCCGCTCCTTGACGCGCTTGGGTTCCAGCCTCCGGTCAAAACCCGCTACTGTGAAACCCTTCTTTCTAAGCAAGGTGACCCTCTCTTTGGAATAACGGATGTTCATGGCGGAACAATAGTCAGAATCGAACTTCATCACCGTAAGAATGATACTCGCAATGTGTTGCGAGACACCAAACTCCGGATCAGCCACAGAAGCCACGCCATCGCCCAAACGGATGATTCTTCCGGGAAAAGCCGCGATATCCCGTGCACCCTCAGCATAGGGGAGAGCGTAGCCCAAGTTGGAGCAGACTTCGGGGATGATCGCTCCGGTGGCTTCAACCCTCAGACGCCCCATCGCCTCTTTCAAATTCTCGATGACACGGTACCGTTCCATCTCTCTCAAAACAAACGCGAAAGGATTGGTGGGGCCGACCCCCTTCCCAAGGCTGAGGCCGGCTTGGATCGCCATGGAGACAAAATTTTTGGCCTGTCTTACAGCTTCGGGAACTGTATTCCCCAAGGCGAGCAGCGTAGCCACCGCAGAGGCAAAAGTACATCCTGTTCCATGAGTATTTCGGGTTTCGATCCGTGGACGACTCATCTCTCGATACGATCGGCCATCGTACAGGAGGTCCGTCGCCATCCCTTTTAAATGGCCTCCTTTGACGACAACAAACTTTGTTCCCATCCGATGGATTCGCTGAGCCGCCTTTTTCATCGTTTCCATGGACTGGACCCTCATACCCGTTAAGACAGAGGCTTCCATCAGATTCGGCGTAACCACCGTGGCGAGGGGAAGAAGCCTCTGGATCAAGACATCCCGAGCCTCCTTTCGGAGCAGAAGGTCTCCACTCTTGGCTACCATGACCGGGTCGACGACCACCGTCTTGATCCGGTAGTGCTTGATCTTTTGGGCGACGACCTGAATGATTTCACTGTTAGCCAGCATTCCTGTCTTGATGGCATCCGCTCCGATATCGGACAGAACCGAATCCATCTGTTTTGCGACAAAGGAAGCAGGAACTTCATGAATGGCTTGGACACCCGTCGTGTTTTGAGCCGTTAGGGCTGTGAGAACACTCATTCCATAACCGCCCAACGCGGTAATGACTTTGAGGTCCGCTTGAATCCCGGCTCCACCTCCAGAGTCTGATCCGGCAATGGTCAATATTCGTCTCATCTTTTTCTCCTTGGAGTAGGGGGCAGAAATGCTGCAGGTGGGAGGGAAAAAAAAGCCGTAATTCACCGCGGTGATTACGGCCTCACGATTGTCTTTCGCTTCCCTTCACTGGCATTACCCAAGCAGGTTCAGAGGGTCTCCCCGCCTTTGTCCCGGGCGGGAACTCTCAGCCCGAACGAGCTCCCCTAGCGTTATTTTTACCAAACAAATTTACTATAACCAAAGCTATTCTATGCTGTCAACTCCGTTATCCCAGCGATCCCTTCTCCTCGTGCAACCAGACGCACTCTCTGGTGGCTTTAGGGACATCGTTTAATTCATTCACCCGTTCGTTTTCCCTTCAACCACCCGACCCGCGTTTGCCATAAACTGCAAATTCTAAACAACGTCTCCAAATAGCTTTCCCAAAAAATGGAAGATGTACTCTGAAAAAGCTTTGGACGCGTTGGTCGACTCCCGAGCTTCACTTTGGCAGGGCTTTGATGGCTTCGGCCACTTCGCGGCTCAGTTTTTCCAAGGTCCGGCTGTGGGCACGGACCAGAGATTCGTAATCCCCACCGCCTGCAGACTCGCTGACGCTTGTTCGCTTTGACTGGAGCAGGGTTTTCCCATCCCCGCTGAGGATCATCCACCAGGCCTCCAGCGAAACATCGCCCCCCAGAGTCCCATCGAAGCGTTGGACATCCAATTCAATCCGATAATCGAGGGGGATCCCCCCTCGCCATGGAAAGATCGCTATGGCCTTGGTACAAAGCAGTGCAGAAAGATTCTCTGCGAGAACCCGCGTCATATTTCCGCTGAGACCTTCCGACCATCGGTCGAACTCCGCCAGTTTAAGTTGATTGGCCCCTCCCCGGGTGACGATCTTCGGCTGATTCAGATATTCCGGGATCTTGACAGGGCCAATCCCGATAGAGAAACACTGCTCGTCCGCGGAAGGTTTCATTTCTGGACGGGGGGTCTCCAGAGAACTTAAGAGGTAAAACCTTGAGGGTGGCGAGCTTGCACACCCAGAGTGAACCACCCACAAAGCCCCCAGCATGAGGATTGCCAATATGCGAATAAGACCGTTCTTCATTTTCATCTCCTTTTCGATCATCACGGGCAAGTTGGCTTGATGCACCGCCTTGCCTTGCCTGCCAGTAGGCAGGTAGGCGGGGAGGAAAGCCGACCGTGTAATCATAAGTGCATTTCCCGGAAGCCCCTGCCGTGTGGGCAGGGAGCTTCATTTGCCGCGAATCAACGATTCCGGACGGCGTTCGAGGTGATCTGCTAAAACACGAATCGATCGCGCCAACGCCTGGACCTCTTCAAGAGTTCTGTTCATCTCATAAACCATCGGCGAGTTTTCACCGGTGGCGCCTGCAATTTCGTCCATCGACTTCTGTGCGATGATCAGAGTGGCATCGAGAGATTTAAGGGTTCCTTCGATGCCGGTAATCAATGGACCAATACTATTATCCACATTCTTCACAACCCCGCGGACCTCCGTCACCGCCCCGTCAACGTTTGTGGCCAGTCCGGTCACTTTCGCATCGACATTCTGCACAAGCCCCCGGATGTCCTTCACGGTTTCATTGAGGTTAGAAACCAAAGGCTCAACCTGTCCATCCACATTCTTTACGAGCTTCCGAACATCCGCCAGGGCAAGATTCAGGGATAGAATCGCTTCTGGTATTTCCGGAGAACTCACCAATTTGTCGATCGCGCTCAGGGCAGAAGACAATTTCTCGGAGATCTCGTCGATCGGTAAATTCTGAATCTTTTTGGCCAATTCCTGCATCGGTGTAGGAATGGTTGGAATTTCCGGAGTCTTTCTATCCTCGGCTACAAATTTGGCAGGTTTGTCAGGGTAAAAATCGAGAGCTACTTGCATCTGGCCCGTCACAATGCTCTGGCTCTCTAACCTAGCTCTCAGCCCCCGGTCGATGAATATCTTGAGATTCTCACCCGGTTTCTTCGGACGGGCCCCGACTACTGCGAACTTGTCAGGTTCTATTTCGATGTAAACAGGAATCGTGAAAGTCAACGTGGTTGAATCAGCACGTATAATAACGTCTGCCACCGAACCAACTCTTACACCTCTCAAGACCACAGGAGCGCCGATATTCAGACCTCCTACGGACCCCTCGAAGTAACAGACCGCTCTTAGTGTCTGTTTGAAAAATTTCCCGGAACCCAGAATCAGGACGGCTGCAACCACCAGGGCGATGGCCACCACCACAAAAATCCCAATGACTGTCTTATTGGCCTGCTTGCTCATAGAACCTCCTCAAAAAAAAATTGGAATAATGGAGTAGTGGAGTAATGAAAGGGCTGGAGTATTGGAGTAACGGAGTGAGAAAAGAACTGGAGTATTGGAGTAATGGAGTATTGAAAGGGCTGGAGTATTGGAGCAATGGAGTGATGGAATATTGGGAAAAGATTACTTTGTGCCATAAATAGCGTTGCTCTCCCTTACGATAAGTGTGTCAATCCAGTCGCCTTGCTCTCTTTTTCTCTCCAAACTCTCGACTAACCTTAATAGACCGTTCTCAATTTTGTAGCCCAAGCGATCTAGCTTCTCAAAATCCTCCTCCGATATCTGTCTCGCCTTTCGATAAGCATGTAATCCTGAAATGGATTCACCAAGAGACCCTAGAGCTATATTAAGAAAGTTCAAGTACTCGTGGATTGAACGCCTACAATATCCTTCTGCGATATTACGGTGAATTGAGTCACTTGAACCTATGGCTTGGACTGCGACTTTTTTAAACTCATATGGAAATTTGCGAAAGACATCCTGGGTCATCGCATAATACTCAATTGCGTCACTCCATACGATCAACTTTTGATACCCTCTATTTTTATTCTTCCGAACTTCCATCACTCCATCCTCTTAGTGAGGACTAATGGAGTAGTGGAGTGTCGGAGTGCTGGAGTACTGCGTATACAGACACACAAAAATTCCGCAATCAAGTTCTTCCTTTTTCCATTACTCCAGTTCTTTTCCCCCTCCATTACTCCATTCTTTCAACATCCCATTACTCCAATACTCCTTTACTCCATCACTCCAATGTTTTTTATTCCCCTTCTCCTCTCGTGAGAAATTTTCGAACAGTGGGATCCTTTGACTCGGCGAGCAATTTCTTGGGATCTCCGCTTGCGGTCATCGTTCGACTATCCACATCGAGATAGATCGAGTTGTTTGCAATGGCAAAGATGCTGGCCAACTCGTGCGTCACCACAACAACCGTCGTCCCGAGACTATTCCGCAGTTCAAGGATCAGGTCATCCAGCAACTTGGAACTGATGGGATCGAGTCCGGCGGAAGGTTCATCGAAAAAGAGAATGTCCGGATCAAGAGCCATGGCTCGGGCAAGACCGGCCCGCTTTCGCATGCCTCCGCTGATCTCCGATGGATAAAATTCCTCGAAGCCTGCCAATCCGACGAGGGAAAGCTTCAAGGAAACAATTTCACGAATCTGCCCGGGGCGCAAATCTGTGTACTGTTCCAGTGGGAGGGCCACATTCTCCGCCAGGGTCATGGAACTCCACAAGGCTCCCTGCTGGTAAAGGATGCCGAACCGCCTCATGATGCGCTCCCGTTCATCAGGATCCACTTCCCAGAAGTCCGTCCCACCATATAAAACTTGCCCCTGTAAGGGTTCTTTCAACCCGATGAGAATCTTCAACAGCGTACTTTTGCCGCAACCGCTGCCACCCATGATGACAAATATGTCACCACGGTTGACGGTAAAGTTGAGGTCACGCATCAGCACAAAGCTGCCATAACCCATATCCAAATGACTCACTGTAATAATCGCTTCTCCTGCCATAAGGTTTATCTCCCAACTAGAAGAAAAACACTGGGGTAATGGAGTATTGGAACACAAAACACTGGAGTGGTGGAGTTTTGGAGTAATGGAGTATTGGGTATCCAAACACAGAAAAATTCGGCAAACAAGTTTTTTTCCTTTCTTTTTCCGATTACTCCATTGTCTTAATTTTCCATTACTCCAGCACTCCAATACTCCATTCTTTCATTACTCCATTCTTCTATATTCCCAGCACCTGGCATACAAACGTAATCACGGCCGTTGCCACAATGATACTGACAATGCTCGTTACGACTGCAGAGGTTGCGGCATACCCCACTGCCGAAGCACTCCTTTCACATTGCATCCCCCGGAGACACCCGGAGAGGGCCACCAAGACGCCAAATACAGCACTATGAAAGAGCCCAATTCCAAAAGTCGTCAAAGTGAGAGCTTCCCGGGTCCTGTTCAGGTACTGGATGAAACCCAGATCGAGCATGCCGACCCCGACGATCAAGCCGCCCAGGATGCCCAGTAGGTCCGAATAAACGCAAAGCAGGGGCATCATGATGACAAGGGCGATCATCCTCGGCAAGACGAGAAACTCCATAGGGGAAATGCCAAGGGTCTTCAGGGCATCGATCTCCTCATTCACCTCCATCGTGCCCAGTTGTGCAGCAAAGGCGGCCCCCGTTCGTCCAGCCATGATGATCCCCGTCATGATCGCACCCATGACGCGCACCATCCCAATCGCAACCACATCGGCCACGAATAATTGCGCCCCAAACATTTTGAGCTGGATGGCACCGACAAAACCCAGTATTAATCCAAGCAGGATACTGATCAGGGAAACAACGGGAAGGGCCTGGGCCCCACATTCCTGGAGCAGGAGGAAAAGATCCGTACGACGGAAGGTCGCCTTGCCAACCAAAAACTTTGAGAAAGTGATCGTGGCCTCGCCGATGAAGTTAACCATTTCAATCGCCGAGCGATAGAATGCAATAGCACTCGCTCCAACCATAGGGAAAAACGACTCTCTCTTAACCTCTTTTCGAGCCCCCTTTCTTTCAGCCACTGCGGAAGCCAGCTTCAGGAGACCCCTCGCCCCCTCCGGAAGGCCTTCTGCTTCAAATGGAATCTTATTCTGGGAGCAAATTTCCTCGACCTTGATGAGAAAGGTCAGAAGGCCACTGTCCCAAGCCTTCAACTCACTCGTATCGAAACCCACACGCTTTATCTGGGCTCCTGCTGTCAACTTCTTCCCTACTTCGTCAGCCGAGGGCAAAGGGTTTCCGATCTTCCAATCCCCCATGAGCCGCATCAGGAGGAGGCCATCAGGTGATGAGGTGAAACTCAGACTGCTTGGTGTAAACCGTTTTTCGTCCACTCTCTTTCCTCCATATCACGTAAGGGATTGCCCTTATGTCTTGAGGTTCGTAAGATAGTGAAGCCGTCTCCCGTTAAGACGGGACAGGCTCATGGCGGGGCTTCCCGGAGATGAATGATCTTTTCTTATTGTGCCCCTTGCCCCTGCCTAGCACATTGCAGGTCAACTCATTGGGTTCTTACCTCAACTCACGCAACAGCCTCTGGAATTCTTCAGATTCAACGAGGATTCGGTGCGCGACGTCACGCAATTTATCCACCTCCTCAGCAGGCATCTTAAAAGCGGTAGGTAACCTCTTAAAGTGCATTCGCTCCGCTTCGTCTTTCAACGCATCGAACTTCACCTCGACCACATAAAACTCGATATCACCGCAGGAACCCGGTTCGGTAGAAATCGCTCCTCCCTTGCATCTCTGAGCTTTTATCTCGTCTGCCCACAATTTAACGCTCTCCTTCAAGAGAGCCAGGGTTTCCTGGTTGTACCGTTCGATTCCTATTGAAGAGTAGGATGAAGCCATGGCCCCAAAAGGCGGAATCGTCCCAATTCTGTCCCACTTCTTATCCGGCTCTGTTTCAGCATTCACTACAATCAGGACGACTTTGTGGACTTTTTCCGCGGGAGCCCCCTTGATCGATTCCAAAATACTCCCTCTGCCAATAATTCGGTCTAGAATAGCTCTAAGACCGAGATTGTCAGCCACTCCTCCATCGACAAGATGGATATAGCGTTTCTTTTCGGAATCTAAATAAACTGAGAGGTTGTTTGCCAGGTAAAACTGACGCTCTGAAACTGTACGACTTTCAAGCATCTCCTCAAACCCCTCGGGCATCTTGTAGCCGCAGGTCCCGGCATAGTTTCGTAAAGTGATGGGAGTCAAAGCCATGGGAACCGCTGAGGAAGCAGCTGCAGCCCTTGCTACCGGATAATGGGAAAGGTCCGAGCAGATCAAATCGAACGCATCCTGTGTGAATCCTATCCTCGTCCCATAGGACATGTCCGTGGCATTGATGACAATGACGGGCCCTTTTCGGGCAGCCATGTCGCCAAAGGTCTTTCCCTCGAATATGTGCTTATCATAATATTCAGCGGATAGATCACTTCGACCAAAAGTACCTGAAAAGATTTTGAACCAGTTGATAGGATTCAATACCCCAAGGACAAGTGCTCCCTGGATATTTTTCTTCAGAAACTTGGTTTCGAAATCTTCGAAAATGCGATCTCCAAAAAGGCCGTAATAGCCTGCCGTAAAGCTACCCCCGGATACACTCGATATGCCATCGACCTCATCAAGAAGTCGTCGCCTTTTTCCATCAATAACCACCTCAGTCTTCTTTAATTCTTCAAGTACACCGTAGGAAAGCGAAGCCGCTCTTGTTCCACCACCCGAGAATGTGAGAAACAGGAGCATATGATCCGAATTTTCTGGGTCTTTGATCTGGGCAGCTCTGTACCCAGCGTTCGGATGGACTTCCTTAATCGGCTCGTTGACAGGATAATGAGCACACCCGGTTGCCAATAGGGTCACGAAGAACAAACTTGCACAGAATCGGAGGACTCGCTTCATTCTCTGACCGGTCAGTGCATTGCACCTATGATTCACGGGCAAGTCGGCTGGATGCTCCGCCTTCCTGCCGGTAGGCAGGGGCGGGAAGGGCGGTAACGGACTCCCGCAGTGGAGTGAAGCTCCACTGCCCTGAAGAGCGCGACTTCCCGGTAAGGTGTTTTCCTTTTATATTGTACCCCTTGACCCCGCCATTGAGAGCGGGGTAAAGGGGTACTTGCCGGCCAAAGCCGACCCCGTGATGATGTCTACATTTCTCGGAAGCCCCGCCCTGTGCCTTCCTGCCGGCAGACAGGGGCAGGAAGCTTCACTTCCCCTTCAACCACTCGGATCGCTATTGCGCCCTCCTCCATGTCCGATCCGGGTTGTAAAGCGTCATTGCTTTCACGATCGCTTCAGTCTTTAGACCCAAATCCTTCTCATAGACAGTACCATTCTGGTTCACGATAAACGTCATCACCCCGGAAACTGCGTACTCTGCAGGCCATGCCACCAGCGCAAACCCAGCCACCATGTGACCATTGATCACGTAACTGAAAGCTCCTCCCGGAGCATCTTTCCCCTGCCCTTTGAGGATCTTGAAGTAATATCCATGATAAGGCGTTGGCCTGTCGCCAGCCCGCCTGTACCCTTCTGCAGTAGCCTTTACTGCGAATGGGCCTAGAGGACTGGGGATCTCTCCTTCGGCCGCCCCCCAGTAAAGCCCGTTGCGTCTGTACTTGTCGCTCGCAAACTTCTGGGCATACTGGATGATCCCGTCTTGCTCCCGGTCCGTACTCGCATACTCCCGCTGGGCTTCAACGTAGCCCAGACACACCTGGATGGTACTCAGCTCGTTTCTGCCGATTCTCCGGTTCAACATCTCTTCCCTGCCCGCCTTGGTGTCAAACACCCAGCCCTCGCCTCTCTTCATAATTGGAATTGGAAAAGGCCAGTTGTCATTGCCAATGATGACCGATACTCGGTCCTCCTTTTCCTTCACATAATCGACCTTCTCCTGATAGGCTTTCACAAACCGATCTTGTGCATCCTTATCCTGAACCTTATCTCCAGAATCAATGATGTCTTCGCCCTCGGTTCCCAAGACAGCCAAAGCACCTTTTCGGTCATCCGCCTGGACCGTTTCCACCAGAGCCTTCATTGCCTCTTCCGGCGATCCAAAAACCTTCTGTTTCACCTCCTGAGCGAAAACAGGCAAAATCAGGACGGCAACCGCAACCCACACTGTCACAATCCCGATGGAAGCATAGCGATACATGCCATCCATTTTTATTTTATGATTAAAGCGGAACATGGTTATCTCCTCCTTGGTATTTAGTCGTTGGTCATCAGTGATCAGTGATCAGTGATCAGTCATCAGTACTTAGTTCCTAACTCTCAATCCTCAGTCCTCATTCTTTTCTATTTCCTGCTCACTTACGGCCGCCGCCACCACCGCCGCTGCGACCACCGCCACCACCTCCACCGCCACTTCGGGAGGCTCCTCCTCCGCCGCTACCCGATGCACCGCCGCTCTTCGTCTTCGAAGCCCCCGCGCTGCCTGAGCTACGCGAGGCAGAGCTCCGGCTCTCCTGGCCGCGATCGCTCGACGCACGTTCACTTCCGCCCTTGCCAGATCCGCTCAAAGCGCTCTCTTTTCCACCGCCACGACTGGCGTCGCTCGTTTGAGGCTTTCCACCACCTTTATCACCTGTGCCGCGACTGAGGTCGCTCGTCTGAGGTCCTCCAGCGCCTTTGTTACCTGCACCTTGGCCGTAGCCCCGGGCGTCTGATGTCGTTGCCTTGGCCCCGGAACCCGAACGCTGTTGACCATACTTCTGAGCCGTCCCCTGATTCGGATACTGGGCGCCCTTTCGATGTTCCGGGTTATGCTGCCAATTCTGATTCTTGTTGCTCTGGTTCTTCTGGTATTTCTCAGAGTTGTTATAATTGTTCTTCGTAAAATTGTTTGTTTTATTCACATTGACATCGACCTCATTGTTCCCCCAGCCACACCCCCAGCCACCATGGCCACTCCATGCGGCTCCTACAGCCACACCGACTCCAAAGGAAAACAATGCAGCCCCAGCCACATAGCCGGGAGGATAGTAGTAGTACGGAGGATAGGCCGGGTACGGCCAGGCCCCGTATACCACGGTCGGGTTGTATGTGGGCACATACACCACCTGGGGACTTGCTGGCTCGATGATGATCACTTTCGTTTCTTTCTCGACAATGACCTTCTGCTCCGTCGTGGTCTTGAGATTTCCCGATTCCTGCGCCTTCTGTCGGAGACGCTGGGCAGAGGCCATGACGTCCTTCTGCTGGCTGAGGAAGGCGTCACCGAGTTTCTGGGTCCATTCGAGTTTCTCGTTCATCATGAGGAGAACATCGGGGAACTCAAGCATCGCTTTCACGCTCGGATCCCAGTCCTTGTCCTTCGCCGCCGCCATCAGCTTTTCGCCCTTAAGCCCCTTGTTCTGCTCCACAAACCGCGCCGCCTGAACAATCTCAAGGGGGTACGTCGATGCCGCGAGGACCTGTGCCAGGAGTGAATCCGGATAGAGCGCA
>Ga0315288_10010301_pt1 | contig 11782 bp, 10 predicted proteins | sample YL17G11_20_MG_FD_203454 | JGI IMG/M metagenome (GOLD analysis project Ga0315288, IMG submission 203454) | Sediment microbial communities from Yellowstone Lake, YNP, Wyoming, USA - YL17G11_20 | ecosystem: Environmental > Aquatic > Freshwater > Lake > Sediment | place: USA: Wyoming | collected... | reverse complement strand
CTCGCGGCCGCTCCATCTGCCTCGATGTGCTCGAGCAGATCGAGCGCCAGCACGACATCAACCGAGCGATTTCTCACCGGCAGCATCTCCGCCGTCGCCAGCGCGAGCCGCCGCAAGCCCCTCTGCTGGCAGAACTGGAGCGCCTGTTGTGAGCGGTCTATGCCCACCGCAAGGCCGAGGTCATCAATCACCTTGAGCGTCGCACCCGTGCCACACCCCACATCCAGGATCGAGAGAGCCGACTGCTCCGGCCTGCCCGCCGGCCGGCCGGCGGGCCGATATCGCACGAGCAGCTCGCGCACCAGCTCCCGCCTGGCGACGAACCACCAGTAGGTATCCTCCAGCTCGAACATCTTCGCCAGCTCGGACGGTCTCACAGTTCTCCCTGACCCATCACACGAGCAGCATCGCGTCCCCGAAGCTCAGGAACCTGTAGTTCATCTCGACCGCTTGGCGATAGGCGCGCAGCACTTGCTCGCGGTCGGCGAAAGCGCAGATCAACAGGAGCAGTGTCGAGCGCGGCATGTGGAAGTTCGTCAGCAGCGCGCCCAACACGCGGAACTCATACCCGGGCCGTATGAAGAGGTCGGTCTCCGCCGCTCCGGGGCGGATCTTGCCCCCCTCTGCCGCCGCTTCCAGCGCCCGCGCCGTGCTGGTTCCCACCGCTACCACCCGCCGCCCCTGGTCCAGTGCCTCCGACACGATCTGCGCCGTTGGCCGCGGCACCGCATAGCTCTCCGCGTGCATGTCGTGCTCTTCCACGTTCTCCGCGTGGATCGGCCGGAACGTTCCCAGCCCGATATGCAGCGTCACGTAAGTGACCGCGTGGACGCGCGCTCGCACTTGCTCCACGATCTCGGGTGTGAAATGCAGGCCCGCCGTCGGCGCGGCGCTGGCGCCGGGGATGCGCGCGTACACGGTCTGGTAGTCGCTCTCCTGCTGAATCGGACGATGGACATAAGGCGGCGCCGGCACCTCGCCCAGCCTCTCCAGCGCTGCCTCCAGATCCCCCGCCCCGGAGAAGCACAGCCGCCGCCCCCCGCTGGGTGTTCTCTCCAACACCTCCGCCCTCAGTTCGCCCTTCCCAAAGACGATTTCGCGCCCGGGCCCGAGCCGCCGCCCCGGGGTAACCAGCGCCTCCCAGGCCCCGTCCTCTTGCCTGGACAAGAGCAGCACCTCCGCCTTCCCCCCGCCCGGGTGTCGCCGGCCCTTCAACCTCGCCCTGATCACCTTCGTGTCATTGAGGACCACGACGTCTTCGCCCTTGAGGTACTGCACCAGCTCGCGGAACATGCGGTGCTCGATCTCTCCCGTCTCCCGGTGCAGCACCAGCAGCCGGGAGGAGTCCCTGGGCCGCGCCGGCTCCTGGGCGATCAGCTCGGGCGGGAGATCGTAGTCGAGTTCAGCAACGCGCATCAGTCAGTACAAGCGGAACGAGACCTTGGGTGGCGCATTAAGCAGGGGGACGGGGGCTCCCGCGCGGCGCGGACGCGTCGCCGGATGCCCCCGGGGCTGCCGATGTGAGCGCTTTGGCCTAAGGCCCCTCATGTCGGTGTCCTCCACAGGGGCCTTCTGCGTGCGGCCTCCGCCGTCCTTTCCGGCGCGGGCGAAGCCCGGCCCCGACTCAACCGGACTCCCCCTCCCCAAAAAGCGCGCGCGACCGCTGGATATACTCGTCTTCCATCATCGCGAAGTGCTGCTCGAAGGCCAGCAGCCAGAGCATCACCGCCGCCTGCTCTGGCGCATAGTCCAGCACGCGCGAGAAGAAATCGGCGACGATCTCCTCGTAGCTATGGGCGTCCTCGTCGCCCTCGATGAGATAGGGGGGACCTTCGCCCGATTCCCTGTGGAGGCGCACCTGGAGCCGGTCCAGGAAATCGCGCACGCTGGCAGGCGTGGCTCTCTCGAGATGCTCCCCGAGCTCCTCCCGGACGAGCTCCCGGAGTTCGGCCAGCGTCATCGTCATGGTCCTATCAGAACTCCGGCTCTATCAGACCGTAGTTGCCGTCCTTCCTCCGGTAGATCACGTTCACCTGGTCCGACTCTGCGTTGCGAAAGACGAAGAAGTCGTGCCCGACCAGCTCCATCTGGGCAGACGCTTCCTCCGGGGTCATCGGCTTCACGGGGAAGCGCTTGCTGCGCACCAGCATCGGCGGCAGATCGCCCAGGCCCGCTTGCGCCTCCGCTTCCCAGGCCGGTCGCGTCTCGGGAAGGTTGCGGTAGTGCTCTATCAGCTTGCTCCGCGATTTCTTGATCCGGCGTTCCAGCTTCTCGATCAGGCTGTCTATGGCGGAGCGGATATCAATGGCGCGATCCTCTCCCCTGACCAGCAGCCCGTTGGCGCTGATCATCATCTCCACCACTCGCCACTGACGCTCGCGGGAGCAGATGATGTCCACCGTGTCAATCTTCCGCAGCAGTCGCTCCAGCTTCTCGATCTTCTTCTCCGTCAGCTCCTTCAAGTCGGGTGGTACGGCCACGCCCTTTGCGGTGATGTTGATCTGCATGGCTACTCCTCAGGATTCGCGCCTCTGCGCGAGTTATCTGCGGGCCGGAGCACCGCGATCGCCTGGCTCGCGATGCCTTCCCCCCGGCCGGTGAAACCCATTCCCTCAGTCGTCTTGCCCTTCACGCTCACTCGCCCCGCCTCAATTTCCATCGCCTCCCCGAGCGCGCGACGCATCTCCGCGATGTAGGGGGCGATCCGGGGCTCCTCTGCGACTACAACCGCGTCCACGTTCTCTATCTCCCACCCCGAGTCACGCACCAAGCGCGATACCCGCTCCAGCAGGGACAGGCTGCTGATCCCAGCGTACCGCGGATCGGTGTCCGGAAAATGCTGACCGATATCCCCAGCCCCGATGGCGCCCAACAGGGCGTCGCACACCGCATGGCAAACGACGTCCGCATCCGAGTGCCCCAGCAAGCCACCTTCGGCCCTTACCTTCACTCCAGCCAGCACCAGCGGCCGGTCCTGCGCAAACCTGTGCGCGTCATATCCTATACCCGATCTGATTGCCGGCCGCCCAGGCATTACCTCTCGATTGCGCGCCAAGGCATGTTCGGCCCGACGAACATCCTCCGGCCACGTGATCTTCACGTTGTCCGTGTCGCCCATCACGACCTGCACAGCATGTCCGATCCGCTCCACCAGAGAGGCATCGTCCGTGCCAAGAACCCCTGCCTCAGCCGCCTCCTGGTGCGCCCGGACAATCAGATCCCTGCGGAAGGCCTGCGGGGTCTGCACCAGCCAGAGCCGGCCGCGATCCAGCGTCGCCACGACCGCGCCCTCCGGAGAGACCTCTTTCACCGTGTCCGTGGAAGGCAGGGCCGCGATTGCCGCCCCGCCAGCCGCAGCCCCCTCCAAGCACCGCCGGATCAGCTCCGGCTTCACGAACGGCCGCGCCCCGTCGTGGATGATCACCAGGTCGCTGCCAAGGCTGACCTCCGCCAGCGCGGCCGCCACTGACTCCTGTCGCTGCGCGCCTCCGGCCACCGCGCGCTCGCTCTTCGCGGCGCCGCCCGACAGCAGTTCCCGTCGCGCGCGCTCGACGTCCTCCGCCGCCACCACGAGCACTAGCTCCCCGATCTCGTCACACGCGCGGAAGGCCTCCAGCGCGTACGAGACGAGCGGCTTCCCGCCCAGCGGAACAAAGGCCTTATTGTCGGGGCTACGTAACCTTTCTCCGCGCCCCGCTGCCGCCACCACCGCGGTTACGTCTATCGTAGTGCTCCTGGCTCCGCCCTTCCTCCTGCGGATGGCCGAAGATCATCTTCCCAGCCACGGTCTGCAGCACGCTGGTCACCACTATCGGGACGCTCTCGCCTATACGGTCCTTCCCTCGCTCGATCACCACCATCGTGCCGTCATCCAGATAGGCAACCCCTTGCTCTGGCTCCTTGCCTTCGCGCACGACGGTAACCGTCATCTCTTCGCCCGGCAGCACCACCGGCTTCACCGCGTTCGCCAGCTCGTTGACGTTGAGCACTCGGATGCCCTGCAGCTGCGCCACCTTGTTCAGGTTGAAGTCGTTGGTCACAATGGCGCCGCCGACCTCCTTGGCCAGCTGCACCAGCTTGGCGTCCACCGGGTCGCTCGGCCGCATCGGCGTCTCGTACTCGCCGAACACATGGACATTCAGCCCCGGCTCCTGCTGCATCGCGTTGAGGATGTCCAGCCCGCGCCGGCCGCGATTGCGCCGCAGCGTGTCCGCCGAGTCGGCTATCAGGTGGAGCTCCTCCAGCACGAAGTCCGGCAGGTAGATGGGCCCTTCGATGAACCCGGCCCGGGCGATGTCGGCGATGCGCCCATCAATGATGACATTCGTGTCCAGCAGCTTCGGATGAGCCATCGGGCCTGGGTCATCCGACCCCACGCCCGCGTCCGGCCTCGACAATCCCGGGAAGAAGAAGTACAGCTCCTCCTTCATGCTCAAGGTGATGGCCACGCCGAAGTAGATGCTCAGGATGCCCACCAGCAGCACAAGCTGAGGCCCGAACTTCTCGATCCTGATCAACACCAGGCCCAGCAGCGTCGTCATGCCAAGGCCGATGAAAACACCGAGCACGACGGCCGCTTTGTCCCGGCCGGGTATGCGCTTCAGATCCGAGAGTAGACCGCCAGATAAGTCAAGGGCTTGCCGGTAGATTAAGCTGGCCAACGTGAATCCCAGGATCATCCCAAGGGCCGCGAACAGAACGGTGTAGATCTGCGAGAAATACCGGAATGGCGCCCAGTCGCTGAACTCCTGCACATACAGGCCTGACCACTGCACCGAAACATAAGCCGCGGTGGCGCCGATGGCGAGACTGAACAGCAATCCTATAAGCCGTGTTAGCACCTCCCTCACCTCCTTTCAGTTAGACCTGCACAGCCCACTTCGCAGGTGGCCTATCTCGCAAAAGCCGCTCTGAAGGCCTCTGCCAGATCGGTCACCGTCACAACCTCAATCTTCTCCGCCCCACGCGCCTCTGCCTGCCGCGGCGCCAGGCAACGCTGGAAACCCTGGCGCGCAAGCTCCCCCAGCCGCCGGCCGAGTTGCGGCACCGATCTGATCTCACCGGTCAGCCCGACCTCGCCGAGGCAGGCCATGTCGGGTGCCAGAGGTTGGTCCTGGAAGCTGCTCGCCACTGCCAGCGCCAGCCCCAGGTCCGCCGCCGGCTCGGTCACGCGAATCCCCCCGGGCACATTCACGAAAACGTCCGCCGACCCCACCGGAAGGCCCGCGCGCTTCTCCAGCACGGCCAGCACCAGACAGGCCCGGCCGTAGTCCAGGCCGGTCACGCTCCGCCTGGGGTTGCCGCCGGGAGAGGCCTGCGTCACCAGCGCCTGGACCTCCAGCAGCAGCGGCCTGCTTCCCTCCAGCGCCGCCACCACGCTGCTCCCCGCGCTGCCGCTGCGCCTCTCGGCGAGCAGCGCCGCGCTGGCATCGGGAATCCCCTCAAGCCCGGTCTCGCTCATGGCAAACAGCCCCAGCTCATCGGTTGACCCGAACCGATTCTTCGTTGATCGTAGAATCCGGTACCCGCTGTGACGGTCGCCCTCCAGGGACAGCACCGTGTCAACCATGTGCTCGAGCAATCTGGGACCGGCCAGCACGCCCTCTTTCGTAACGTGACCCACCAGGATCGTGGGAACCCCGAGGTCTTTCGCCAGCCTCAGCAAGCGCGCGGCACAATCGCGAACCTGGCTGACACTTCCCGGCGGGGCGCTGATCTCAGGGGAGCACATCGCCTGAATGGAATCCACCAGCAGCAGCGCAGGCGGCTCCCGCCGCACTTCCTCGGAGACCGCGTCGACATCGGTCTCGGCCAGCAGAAGCAGGTCCTGCGAGGCCGCCCCAAGCCGACGGCTGCGCAGGCCCACCTGGCCGATGGACTCCTCGCCTGAGACATAGAGGCAGCGCCCCTGCGACGCGGCCACGCTGTTCGCCGCCTGGAGCAGCAGCGTGGACTTCCCGATCCCCGGGTCGCCGGACAGCAGGATCAGCGCGCCCGGCACCAGGCCGCCACCCAGCACTCTGTCCAACTCCTGCACCCCCGTTGTCAGCCGCGCCCCAGACGATTCCTCCACCTCGAAGGCCGGCACGGGCTTCTGCGCCGACGGCGCTCGCCGCGCACCCAGCGAAGCGCTCTCGGGGACACGATACTCGACCAGCGTGCCCCACTCCGAGCAGGCGGAGCACTTCCCATGCCACTGCGGCGATTCCGCCCCGCACTGCTCGCACATGAACCTGACTCGTGACTTCGCCATACTTGCCCCAGAGACTGAAAGACCCCCGCTCACGGCCGGGGGCCTTCTTCCGGTCTATCCAGCCAACCTCGGTTCGGCGCCGAGATCAGTGCGCGAGAGACGCAAGCTGTTCTGCCCGTCGGAAGATGATGACACCGTCCTCCAGGACCGCCTCGATCGTGTCACCCTCCTGGAACTTGCCGTGGAGCAGCGACTCCGAGAGGGGATCCTCCACCAGTCGCTGAATGGCGCGCCGCAGCGGCCGGGCGCCGAGGTTCCGGTCGAACCCTTCCTTGGCCAGCAGCTCCTTCACGTCCTCGGCCACCACGAGCTTCATCCCCTGGCTCTCCATGCGCTGTTCTACCAACCCCAGCAGCAGGTCCACGATCAGCTTCACCTGCTCTTGCGTCAGCGCATGGAACACGATCACCTCGTCCACGCGGTTCAGGAACTCGGGCCTGAAGGTCTGCTTTAGCTTCTCCAGCACGACGTCCTTCATCCGCTGGTAGGAGCTCAAAGCCTCCTGCTCTCGGTCCACCCGAAAGCCCATGCCGACGCCGAGGTCAACCGAGCTCGTCCCGACGTTGCTCGTCATGATAAGCACGGTATTGCGGAAGTCCACTACGCGGCCCTGTGCGTCCGTCAGGCGACCATCCTCCATCACCTGCAGCAGCACGTTGAAGACCTCGTGATGGGCCTTCTCGATCTCGTCCAGCAGCACCACCGAATACGGCTTCCGCCGCACCGCCTCGGTGAGCTGCCCGCCTTCCTCATAGCCCACGTATCCGGGCGGCGCGCCGAGCAGTCGGGACACCGTGTGCCGCTCGCGGTACTCGGACATGTCTATCCGGATCATGGCGTCTTCGTGGTCGAACAGGAACTCGGCAAGAGCCCGCGCCAGCTCCGTCTTCCCGACGCCCGTCGGGCCGAGGAACAGGAACGAACCGATCGGGCGGCGCGGATCCTTCAGCCCGGCGCGGCCCCGGCGAACGGCGCGCGACACCGCGCGCACGGCCTCCTCCTGGCCGATGATCCGGCGGTGGAGCCTCTCCTCCATCTGCAGGAGCTTCTCCGTCTCTCCCTGCGCCAGCCTCGACACGGGCACGCCCGTCCACACGGACACGATGTGGGCGATATCCTCTTCCGTCACGACGTCCCGCTGCTCGGACCGGCTCTCCCGCCACTGCTCCTCCAGCCCGGTAAGCTGCTCGCGCAGCCGGTGCCGTTCGTCGCGGAGCTGCGCGCCGCGCGCGAAGTCGGCCTCATCCCGCTCCATAGGGTTGATGCTCACGACCTTTTGGAGCTCGCGAGAGACCTCCTCCAGCGACTGACGGACCCGCTTGACCTCCTCCGGGGGCTCGCTGATCCGAAGCCTCACCCGGGAGGCGGCCTCGTCCATAACGTCAATCGCCTTGTCCGGCAGGAAGCGGTCCGAGATGTACCGCGACGCCAGCCGCCCGGAGGCTATCAGCGCCCCGTCGTCTATCCGCACTCGATGGTGCGCCTCATACCTGCTGCGCAGGCCCTTCAGTATCTCAATCGTCTCCTCCAGCGTCGGTTCCTCGACCATGACGGGCTGGAACCGCCGCTCCAGAGCCGGGTCTTTCTCGACGTGTTTGCGGTATTCGCCAAGCGTAGTCGCCCCGATGCATTGCAGCTCGCCTCTGGCCAGCGCCGGCTTCAGGATGTTGGAGGCGTCAATGGCGCCCTCGGCCGCGCCCGCGCCGATCAGCGTGTGCAGCTCATCAACGAACAGGATGATCTCCCCGCCCGCCTTGCGGATCTCATCGGTCACCCGCTTCATCCGCTCCTCGAACTCCCCCCGGTACTTGGTTCCGGCGACGAGCCCGGGGAGGTCCAGCGCGATCACGCGCTTCCCATGCAGCGCCTCTGGGACATCCTTCTTGACGATCCGCTGCGCCAGCCCCTCGGCGATGGCGGTCTTCCCCACACCCGGCTCACCGATGAGGCACGGGTTGTTCTTGGTCCGCCGGCTGAGGATCTGCACGACGCGCTGGATCTCCTTGTGGCGACCGATCACCGGATCCAGCTTGTCCTCCACCGCGTACTTCGTGAGGTCGCGCCCGAACGCATCCAGCACCGGCGTGCTCGAGCGCGTGCGCGCGCTCGGGGTCGCCGCCGCGGCGCCGCCCAGCAGCTTGATCACCTCCCGGCGCACCGCCTCCAGCTCCACGCCCAGCGCGCGCAACACCCTGACCGCCGTGCTGTCCGCCTCGCGTACAAGCCCCAGCAGCAGGTGTTCTGTGTCAACGAAATTGGGTAGCCCCAGCTTCGGGTTAAGCTCTCGCGCCTCATCGAGCGCGAGCTCAAGAACGCGCCGCGCGCCCGGGCTCCAACTGCGCGATCCCTGCCCAGGCGCCCGCGTGTCCATCATCTCCATCTGCCGGCGAATCTCGTTTTGCGCCCGGCCCAGGCTGACCCCGAGCCGGTCCAACACCCGCGCCGCCACGCCGTCTTGCTCTCGGATCAACCCCAACAGCACGTGCTCTGTGCCGACGGTATTGCCCCGAAAACGGCGCGCTTCTTCCTTCGCGTATTGAACGACGCGGATGGCAGGCGGTGTGAATCGCTGTAGTAGCTCGCCGTCCGCCATCTCTACCTCCTCTTCGGGGCACAGATCCCGCTAGGCCCCGGCGCAACACGCAGTCCGGCCCGAAGCTGCTCGCGCACCTGCGGCCTTCGACTAGGCCACCGGCACCCCTTCGGTGACTGTCACCTCCTTGAATCTCTCCATCAACCGTTTCGTGATCGGACCGGGCTTGCCATCCCCGATCACCCGGCCGTCCGCCCGCGCCACTGGCACAATCTCCGCCGCGGTTCCGGTCAAGAAGCATTCGTCAGCAGTGTAGACCTCGTACAAGGTCAGCATCTCTTCTCGCACAGGCAGCGCCATCTCCTCCGACAGCTCCAGCACCACCTGGCGGGTTATCCCTTCCAGTATACCCGTATACGCGGGCGGCGTCTTTAGCACACCCTCCCGCACGACGAACACGTTGTCGCCCGTCCCCTCGGCCACATACCCGAGGTGGCTCAGCATCAGCCCCTCGTGCGCCCCGGCCCGCACCACCTCGATCTTCGCCAGAATGTTGTTGAGGTAGTTGAGCGACTTTATCTCGGGGTTGAGGGCCGTCGGCAGGTTCCTGACGGTCGCGCAGGTCACCAGCTCGAGCCCCTCTTCATATACTTCCTCAGGATACAGCGCAATGCGGGAAACTATCACCACGATTGTGGGGGGCGTGTGGCAGTTCATCGGATCGAGCCCCAGGTCTCCCTCCCCGCGGCTCACCACCACCCGTATGTAGCAATCCCGCAGTCCGTTGCGCCGCACCGCCTCGATGATGACGTCCTTGAGTTCCTCCGGCGTCATCGGGATGTCGAGCGCGATAGCCTTGGCCCCGCGGTAGAGGCGCTCCAGGTGCTGATCGAGCCGGAAGATCCGCCCGTTGTACCCCCGAATCCCCTCGAAAACCCCGTCGCCATACAGGTAGCCACGATCGAATACAGAGACCCTCGCTTCGGATCGGGGGAAGAACTTCCCGTTCACATAAACCGATTCTTGCACTGAGCCGGTCCCCATATGGATTTACACAGGTATGTTACCACAAATAGGTGGGGGTGGCAACCGGAGCAAGTGGAGAACCAAGTGGGGTCGAGAGCCACGAGCACGCCTGCAACCAATGCCGAGCCCTGGCGGAGAGGCCGGGATTCGAACCCGGGACAGAGCTTTTAGGCCCTGTAACCGCTTAGCAGGCGGTTGCCTTCAGCCAACTCGGCCACCTCTCCACACTCCGCAGGCGACGCTCGCCACGCAGGCGACGCTCGCCACGCAGGCGACGTTCGCCACGCAGCGGTATACTAGCATAATCCTGCCACCGGAACAAGGAAACGCGGGGATGGTAAGAGATCACTCTTGGCAAGAGTGATTCTTAGCCGCCGATGAACACCGATGGACGCAGATAAGAGCGAGAATCCCTTTGGCGGGTCCGCCAAAGGGAAAAGGCATTTGGTCTCTATCCGCGTTCATCCGCGTTGATCGGCGTCTTAGGCCGGCTGACCCAACTGCGGATGGCCCCCCGTCACACTGCTGCCGCGCGCCCGGCGGAAGGCTTTGATGGCCTCCACCACTGCATACAGCACTAACACCACCGCCGCGCCCCAGAAGCTGAGGCCGGCGCACACCCAGCACAGCATCTACCTTCTCTCTCTCTTCAACGGGTTCAGTGGGCAGGCTGAAGCCGCAACTGCTTGCTCGCACTCACTGGTTCCGAGGCCCGTTGGCGTTGAGACGGATGGCGCGTCACTTCCTCGTGATGCGCGCACCAGTCCCACGCCCCCTCGTGGCGCACCCGAACCGAGTGCCAGCGTTTCTCTCTGCCTACCTGATGGCGATGGAATCGCATCTCAGGGCCTCCGGAGCAGAAGTATAACTGCCCCGCCTTCAGCGGCCCTATTCCATGAATCCGCCTTGGTTGATAATCCCCCGCGGCAGGTTCGCGCCCGCTCCTTGAGAAACACTTTCGTCTAACGGAGGACCCAGCCATGAGGATAGACGGCCACGTGCATTACAGCCCCGAGCCCGGCTTCGTTGATCGTCTGGTCGAGGAAGAGCACCGCCTCGGCTTCGACAAGATCTGCCTCAACGGCGCCGATTGGCTCGAGCATCGCGACGCCAACGACGCCGTATTGCGGGCCATGGTCAAGCATCCGGACATCATCATCGGCTTCGCTTACTTTCCCCTGGGCGTGTGGCGCGCCGATGCCGTCCGCGACCTGCACGCTTGCGGCTTTCGCGGCCTCAAGTTCATCCGCCCGCCGGCCAATTACGATGACAAGGCCTTCTACCCAGTGTACGAAGCGGCCGAGGAATGCGGTCTCGTCTGCCTCTTCCACACCGGCATTGTTGCCCGCACCCCCCTCGACCGGCAGTTCGATGTCAACAATGACCGCCACCGCCCGGTCTACCTCGACACCATCGCCCGCGTCTTCCCCGGCCTCAACCTGATCGGCGCCCACCTCGGCAACCCCTGGTATCACGAAGCCGCCATGGCCTGCCGCTGGAATCCCAACCTCTACTTCGACCTGAGCGGGTCCAGCCTCAAGTGCAATCCCCCCGAGTTCTTCCAGTCCATTCTCTGGTGGACGGAGACGAGCCAGTACCGCGACCCCGAGGGCCGCCACGCCTGGGAGAAGATCGTCTTCGGCTCCGATGTGGGCGTTGACCTCATCGCGGACGTCGTCAACGACTACCGCCGCGCGATGGAGGCGATCGGCCTCCGCCAGGACCTGAAAGACGCCGTCTTCGGCAACACCCTGGCCAGGCTGTTGCGCCTTCAGGTCTGAGTTATCGCCCAGCTTACTTGAGAACAAACTAAGCGCGGGTCGCGTCTAATCACGGAGACTGCTTAGGTGGCAACAGAATGCCAGGTCCTCTGCGCAAGAGCGGCAAGAAGGCTTCTCGGACTGAGACTGAGCAGCCAGTCTCACCGGCCGACGAGCTGCGTTCGGCCATCCTCGGGCTGAAGTCCAACC
>Ga0315288_10010296_pt1 | contig 11784 bp, 7 predicted proteins | sample YL17G11_20_MG_FD_203454 | JGI IMG/M metagenome (GOLD analysis project Ga0315288, IMG submission 203454) | Sediment microbial communities from Yellowstone Lake, YNP, Wyoming, USA - YL17G11_20 | ecosystem: Environmental > Aquatic > Freshwater > Lake > Sediment | place: USA: Wyoming | collected... | reverse complement strand
GATCGAACTCTATAAAGGCGGCGCACTGGTGGCCGTGATCGTCACCGAGACGGATAACAACGGAAGCTATTCCTGGCAAGTCCCCGGCACATCGACCGACGGCTCGGATTACAAGGTGAGGGTCTCCTGCTCCACGGACTCGAGCATTTATGGAGAAAGCGGAATGTTCACGATCACCTCGGGGTCCATCACCGTCTCCGAGCCTGTCTCGGGATCCGTTTGGGGCAAAGGATCCACTTACAGCATCAAGTGGACGGGGACGGCCGGCGGGAACGTCAAGATCGACCTCTATAAAGCCACGAGCTTCGTCCAGACGATCGTCGGGGATACGGTGAACGACGGCGTCCATAGCTGGACGATCCCCTCAAGCCTGACCGACGGATCGGATTACAGAATCAGGGTATCGAGCGTCGCCGATTCGATGATCTTCGGAGAAAGCGGCTATTTCACGATCGGGGCCAATCTGTACGAATTCGTGACCAAGTGGGGAAGCATTGGGACCGGAGACGGGCAATTCGGCACCAGCGGCCCATATGGGATCGCCGTCGATATTTCTGGAAATGTTTATGTGGCGGATACTGGCAATGGCCGAATCCAAAAATTCAATTCGAACGGGGTATTTTTAGCCAAGTGGGGAAGCTATGGAAACGGTGATGGTCAGTTTTCTAGCCCCTGGGGAATAACTGTCGATAATTCCGGATTCGTATATGTCGCCGACGCCGGCAGCGACCGGATCCAAAAATTCACCTCAACCGGCACATTCGTGTCTAAATTCGGCATCACGGGGACCGGGGACGGCCAACTCCACGATCCGCACGGGATCGGGGTCGACAGCACGGGAAATATTTACGTGGCCGAAGATTCAAACCAACGGGTCCAAAAATTCAATTCGAACGGGGCTTATTTAACCAAGTGGGGTAGTCAAGGAAGTGCGGATGGCCAGTTTTGGATGCCGAATGGACTTGCCGTGGACAGTTCAGCCAACGTTTATGTGACAGAAATGAATAATCATAGAGTGCAGAAATTCAATTCGAGCGGGACATTCTTAGCCAAGTGGGGAGGCTATGGGAGCGGAGATGGTCAGGTCCGTACCCCATGGGGAATCGCTGTCGATAATTCGGGGAATGTCTATGTGGCTGAGTATAGCGGCGAACGCATTTCAAAATTCACATCCAACGGAACTTTCGTGGCCAAGTGGGGAACGACTGGGACCGGAGACGGACAGTTCAACAAGCCGACTGGAGTCGCTGTAGACGTATCAGGAAATGTCTACATTGCGGAATACGGGAACTGCCGCGTCCAGAAATTCCGGCCGAGGACGGGCGCCCCTCCGCCGTCTTTGTTCGGGTGGGCATTCGGTCCCCTCTCCGATCAGCGGAACCGACGGCCTTGATGGCCTCCTCTCGGCTCGGCATCTCGACGAAGCCGAAGCCTCTCGATTCGCCGGTCAGCTTGTCCCTGTTTAGGTCATCATCTATCAATGGAAAGGTATTCGTTGCCGCCCTGTGCCGGCTCAAACGGCCGGACAGCTTTCGTTATTGCGGCTCGGACGTTTCCGGCTTGGGCGCGCCTTCGCCTTCTGGAACCGTGCCCTCGGGAGCCGGACCGTCGGCATCGGCCGGCTTCTCACCCCCCAGACGCCGGCGCCGCTTTTCTTCCCGCTTCTTCAGGCGATCGAGTTCCTTATTTCGTTTCGCGCTCTTATAAGCCCTATTGCTCTTTACCAAGGGTCCTCCTTCCACTCTTCGCCGCCATCATAGACCAAGCGCCGCCTCGCCGCAAGTCCGGATCGCGGAGTGTTCAAGAAATGAAAAAGGGAACGGCTCTGGGAGCCGTCCCCTTTGCTGTCTTTGATCCCGGGGACTCGAACCGGAATCCAGAGATGGCCTCTGGCCGTCCCCGAAGGATTTGACCGGATTTGATCAGGATCAGAACCGGCGTCCGCCGCCGAATCCGCCGCGACCGCCGCCGGGACGACCGCCGCCGAATCCGCCGCCGTCCCGGGGTCTGTCCGTCCGGGGCTTGGCTTCGTTGGCGGTCAGGTTGCGACCCTTCATGTCCTTGCCGTTCATCTCGGCGATGGCCTTCTCGGCCTCTTCCTTGTTCGGCATCTCAACAAAGCCGAAACCGCGGGATTCACCAGTGTACTTTTCCTTGATGATCGACGCGCTCTGGACCGTTCCGAAAGCGGCGAAGGCGTCCTTCAGTTCGGTTTCGGTGACGTCCCTGGAAATGTTGCCTACGTAGATGTTCATACTCGTCTCCTTTGACGTGGGTTCGACCCGGGGATACAAACCCCCGTCCGCCCTTAAAAATGTGATCCAAATAAAGGAGAGGAGTATGTGACCGATCAGGGCCCGTGCCCCTTCCTTTATCCGTTCCGTATATGGAGTGATCTCGCCCCAACGGGGCAACTTATATCATATCCGGCTCTGGCCGAAAAAACAAGCGATTTTTTTCAATCGGGCCAGAGAGATCGGCCGGGATCAGGCAGAAAAAGCCCGCTCCGCGCCTCTTCGATCATCTGGGCGACTAACAGGTTCCAGCTGATGAATTCGGGCGCGGCCAGCGGGGCGCCTGTGTCCGCATGGTAATTCTCGTGCATCATGCCGTTCCCGCCCAGATCGTCCAGGCAGAGCCGGGTGATCTTTTCGGCCGTCTCGAGGGCGGCGTCCGGATAGCCGTAGCGGATGAGCGCGTGCATGATCATCCAGTTCGCATGCGGCCAGATCGGCCCCTGCCAATTGGAATAGGGCTTGATCACGTTCTCGTTATTGTAGAACGGCTCGTCCGCGGCCAGGGAGCGGACGCCGTGCGGGGCCCACAGCTTGCCCGGTTCGAGCACGTAGCGGTCAATCATGGCCCGCGCCTGCTCTCTCGAAGCCAGCCCGGCCCAGAGCGGAACTTGATTGCTGTATGTAATGCAGCGGACGCGGGTTTTTTCGACGGCGTCGTAGTTATAGTAGGTAGCGTCGGCGGGGTCCCAAAGATGGGCGTTGACCGCTTCGGTGAGGCGGCGCGCCCGCTCGCGGAAAGCACACCCATCGTCGCCCCGTCCGATCCGCTCCGCGATCAAGGCCATGGCCCGGTCATCGAGGACCATGAAGGCGTTGACGTCGGCCCCGGCGACGCTGTTGTGATATCTTCGGATCAAGGCCGGATTGTTGTCGGCGCCCGACTCCATGCTGTCCCACCATTTGACGAGGCCGGTCGCGGGATCCGCCATCTTGCGTTCGCGGTAGGTGACGCAGGCCTTCATCTTCTCCCAAACGGGCGCGATCCAGCCGAAGTCGCCGAGGGCCAACGACGCGTAGAAGGCCGCCTGCCCCATGAGCGGCTTGATGTGGTAAAGGCGGGCGTCGCGCCCGAACCACGGCCGGATCCCGCCCGGCGTGTGGCCGTCCGGCTCGGTGAAGTGGAGGAAGTTGAGGCACCAGTTCCTGAGGTAAATCCCGTCGGCCTTATCCTCTGAGATGAGGTGAAGGCCGACGAAAAAAGCGTCCCAGTCCCACAGTTCCTCGTAGACGCCGTTCGGCACGATGTAATCATAGAGAAGAGCCCCGTTGGCCCGGCGGATGACCCGGCTTTTAAGCGAACCGATCTTGTCTTCGGCCGCGGCGGAGAGTTGATCGAGGCTCATAGAGGTTTTCCCCGATCCGTTCACCTCTTCTCGTAAGCCGGACGCTTCGGATTGACCGGCGGGTTCTTCTCCAGGGCCTTCAGGACTTCTTGGATCGCCCGTTCGAGCTGCGGATCGACGCCCCTGGCCAATTGGGCCGGATCGTCGATGACCTCGATATCGGGATCGACGCCGTGGCCTTCCTTGAACCACTTCCCGTCCGGGTCGTACATCCGGAAGGTCGGGACGGTCACGGCGCCGCCGTCGATCAGGCCGGGCGCGCCGCTCATGCCGATCAGGCCGCCCCAGGTCCTCATCCCGACGAGCGGCCCTAGTTTCGCTTTCCGGAAATAATCCGGGAAGGCGTCGCCGCCGGACCCGCTCCAGCCGTTAATCAGCATGACTTTGGGGCCGAAGTTGGCGAACGGGGGCCACTGCCAGGTCATCCCGTCCCGCACCGCCCAGAACGCCAGCGGTTTCCGGTCGAGCAGTTCGATGAAGCGGTCGGGGATCTGTCCGCCGTTGTTGAACCGCTCGTCGATGATCAAGCCGTCCTTCTTATATTGGGCGGCGAACTGCCGGATCAATTCGGTCTGTCCGTCGATCCCCGTGCTGGGCACGTAGATATAGCCGATCTTCCCTTTCGTCGCCTCCTCGACGCGTTTCCGGTTGGATTCGATCCAGGCCAGGTTCCTGAGGCGTGTTTCTTCTTCGAGCGTCCTGACCGCGATCTTCCGGGCGCCGTCGAGGCCCGGCTTGTCGTTGACGGTCAGTTCGACCGTCCGGTTGGCCAGCCCTTCGAAAGCCGCCCATGGATCGACACGGATATCGAGCGGTTCCCCGTTCACGGCGAGAATGTAGTCGCCTTCCTTGACCTTCAATCCGGGCATCTGGAGGGGCGAGCGGACTTCGGAATCCCAGGGGGCTCCGCTGATGATCTTTTTGATCCGATAAGCGCCGTTGGCGATCTCCCAATCGATCCCCAGTTGCCCCACGTTTCTCGGGGCCGCTTCATCCGTATCCCCGCCGCCGTTGTAGGTATGCGAGGAATTCATTTCGGCGATCAATTCGCCGATCAGGTAATTGACGTCCCAGCGGGTGACGCAGGCGTCGACAAGCTTCCGGTAGCGCTCCCCGACGGCCTTCCAATCGACCCCATGCATGTTCGGATCGTAAAAGAAGTCACGCTCCAGCCGCCAGACCTCGTTGAAGATCTGCTTCCATTCCGCGCGCGGCTCCACCGTCATTTCCAATTGGGCCGTCGGCATCATCTTCGTCATTTTTTGGCCCGGGGCGACGTCCACGACGGAAAACGCCCCGCTCTTCCCCACCAGCATCTTCTTGCCGTCGGCGCTGACCATGAACAGGTCCGCATCGTCGATGATCGTCTTTTCCTCCCGACCCTCCAGGTCGAAGAAGACGACCGGGCGGACGGGGGCGGCCGCGCCCGTGTTCGGCTGCCGGTGATAGATCACCTTGCCGGGAACGGCCGCGAGCGCTCCGTAGTTGCCGGGAGCGGCGGGCAGGATCACAATCCGGTTCTCGAAATTCTCCAGGGAGATCTTGACCTCCTTGCTTTTCTCCTTGTCCTTGGCCTCGTCCTTCTTCGGATCCTTTTCCGCCTTTTCGTCCTTCTTGGCCGGAGGCTCTTCTTTTTTCGGCTCGTCCTTTTTGACGGCGGCCGTGTCGTTCTTCGGGGCCAGAGGCGAGACGACATCCTCGGTCAAGGCCGCGGCGGCGATGTTGGTCGTATTGGCGTAGACGAAGGTGTTATCGACGTCGCCGTACAGAGGATTGAACGTCCGGTTCGTGGCGAAATAAAGGTATTTCCCCTCCGGATCAAAGACGGGATTCGCGTCGTTGTAATAGCCGGAGGTCACCTGGTGCGATCGGTTCTCTTTCAGGTCGAATAAAAAGATGGCCGAACTCCGCGTATCGAGGTCGCGCGCATAGGCCAACCAGCGGCCGTCGGAGGACCAGCTCGGGCTGAATCCTTGAAGATTGCCTTGATAGAAGTACAGCCCTTGATCCACTTTCGTGGTCTTGTTGGTCTCCAGGTCGTAGATGAAGATCTCCATGGCCTTGTCGATGAAGGCGATCTTTTTGCTGTCGGGAGACCAGAACAATTGATATCGATAGCCCGGACCGTAAGAGGTGAGCTTCTTTTCTTCAGCGGGCTTCTCCAGGTCCTTGATCGTAAGTTCGTACTCGCCCGACCGGTCACTCCAATAGGCGACGAACTTCCCGTCCGGCGACCAGGCCGGATATCGTTCGGCCACCCCCGAACTCTTGGTCAAGTTGTAGATGGGGCCGTTCTCGGCCGGGACCGAGAAGATCTCACCCCGAGCCTCGACCACGGCCCGCTTTCCGTCGGGGGAGAGCCAGCCGCCCTGGATCCGGGCCGCGACTTTTTCGACCTTGGGCATCAGGGTGATCTCGTCCGTCACCAGTTTCACCGGAACCTCGCGGTATTTTTCGTCGGCCAGGTTCAAGAGATACAACCGGCCGCCGTTCTCGAAGACGATATCCGAAGGTCCGAGCGACGGAAAGTGGATGTCGAAGTCGGCGAACTTGGTGATCTGCTTGTTCGTCTTCGTCGCCAGATCGTGCGACCAGATGTTGGCCCGCAGGTCCGGGCCGCGGTCCGAGAGATAATAGATCTTGTTGCCGGACCACATCGGGAATTCATCGTTGGACACGTTCTTGGAGATATTCTCGGCCGTGTTCTTCTCGAGATCAAAGATCCAGATGTCCGCCTGCCAGCCGCCGCGATAGCGTTTCCATGTCCGGAAGGCCTGGCTGAGCGGCGTATAAGCGAGTTTTTTTCCGTCGGGAGAAAGCGAGGCCATCTCCCCATAGGGAATGGGGAGCTTATCGGGCAGACCGCCGGCCTTGCCGACCTTATAAAATTGGCTGAACCGCTGCTTGCCGCTGGCCATGGACGAAACATACAGCAGATTTTTCCCGTCGGGATACCAGTCGATGAGCCTGTCATTCATCCCGTGGTGCGTCACCCGCTTCGGAACTCCGCCCAGGGCCGGGACGGTATACACATCGACGTTGCCGTAGTAAAGCGCGTTGAAGGCGATCTCCGAGCCGTCGGGAGAGAATTTGGCGAAGAGCTCCTGCCCCGCCGGCGAGCTCAATTTCAGGGCAGTCCCGCCGTCTTTGGGAACAACCCACAGGTCGCCGCCGTAGGTGAAGACGATCTGCGTCTTCGAAACGTCCGGGTTTTGCATCATCCGCGCGTCGACCTGGGCCCAGACTAAGCCGCTGAGGACCAGGGCCGCGAAGGCCAGAGCAGAGATCTTTTTCATGACACACCGCCTTTTCGTCTATTTTTGGCCAAGAATCAGCCTCTTTCTATTATACGCAGCGCATTCCTTTTGGGTTCGCTATTGAACCATGATATATAGAAAATTCTATTTAGGCTTTGTCCCCGCCTTGACGATCTCCACGACGCCGTTCTTTTCCAGGTTCCGGATCAGGTTGGCCACGGCCTCGAGGTCCACGTCCGGATAATCCGGTCCGAGCACATAGGCATATTTGCCTTCCGTGCTGCCGACCTGGAGATTCCCGCATTCGGCCCGGACGGCGTTGAAGATATCGAGGATGCTCCGGTTCCCGTCGATGAAATAATTCACCGAGGTCGAGGTGAATCCGGCCATGCGGCCGGGCGGCGCGCCCGCGGCCGGAGCCCCTCCAGCCGGCGGCTTGACGCCGGCCGGCGGCGGGGTTTGCGGTTGGGCCTGGCGAGCGGCCTGGCTCTGCTTTTGGGCCTCCTCGGAGTAGACCTTGTACTTGCGGCGCGGGATCAGTTGGGCGTATTCCCGCTCCTTATCGGTCGGCGCGATGGCCGCTGGTTTCACACCGAGCCCGGCGCACTTGTCGCGGTAGACGGCTTCGAGGCGTTTGGCGGCCGTGTCGCGGTTGGCTTGGAGGCTGGCGGCGAGCATGGCCACGGTCGCTTCCACCTCCGGCGACTTGGCCAGCGTCCGGACGGATTCTACGGCCCCCCTGGCCCGGTTGAAGGCGCCGGTCACCTTAGTCTGGGCCGCCTTGTGCTGGTCATGGATCTTCTTCGGGTCGGTCCCCAGCAGCCGGACGCTCTGGCGGGCGACCTCGGCGATCCACTTCTCGCCGTTCGCGGCCGCCTCCCAGGCCAGGTTGCGCGCTTCAGGCGCGCCGGCGTTGGCCAGGTAGTAAAACGCGGCCGCGGCCGTCACGCCGACCCTCTTCAATTCGGTCGGATCGACGTGGACGATCCGGTCCTCGCTGCTGTGATAAAAGTTGTCCGGCCAATAGTTGAACTGGATGGTCGGGATGGCGGCGGCCAGGAAGACCGTATGGTCGCTCCCCGAGGTAATGGTCGCTAACGGGCACATCCGGTAATTGAACTGGGCATTGACTCCCTGGCTGGTCCGGATCTCGGCCTGGTCGACGAACTGGAGCAGGTTGGCGATGAGATCGTTCAGGTAGCTCGGCCGGCCGTCCGGCGTCATCTTGATCCGCAGGTAACTGTCCGTCGACTTCGGGTCGGCCCCGGTCATGTCGAAGTTCAAGGCGGCGAGGAGTTTGTCCTGGAGTTCGGGGTGCTTGTTCATGAAGGCCGACGAGCCGGAGATCTCGTTGCCCCAAACGAAACGGATCGTCCGGCGGGGCCGCGGCAGGACGCCGTCGCGGATGAGCCGGGCCAGCGTCCGGCCGATCTCGAGCACCGTGCCGACCCCGGTGCAGTTGTCGTTGGCCCCCGGCTTGCTGATGGTCTCGAAAGAGTGGGCGACATAAAGGAACTCGCCGGCCGCCGGATCAGTCCCCGGGATGGCCGCCGAGACCACGTTCATCTTCCCGGGATACGTTTTGGCCCGGACGTGAGCCCGGACGACGACCTTCGTCCCCCGATCGAGATAGCCCCGCAGTTCGTTGAACTGCCGCAGGGACAGGGCGAAGCCGAACCCGCCCTTGTCCGGTTTGGGCGAGACACTGGCCCAGCCGATCTGGTCGAGCGTATATCCGGCCGCGTTGCCGCTGACGCCGGGCGACCCCGTGCCGAGGGCGCCGGCCGCTCCGCGCTGGTTGACGGCGCCGCCGAACACGGCGCTCACCGATCCGCTGCCGAGGGCGATCTTTCCTGTCACGTCCTTGCCTGCGTAATCCGCCTCGCGCCCGGCCCCGACGTAGACCACCTCGGCCTCGACGTCCGTGTTCATGCTGCCGGAGGCCAGCGAGGACGGCACCTGGTTAAGGCTGGCGATCTTTTTCCGGACCGGCTGGACGAGATACAGGTCGCCCTCCTCGGCGTCCCAGACGTCGCGCGTGGGAAAGAACTCGACCAGCACATCCGAGAGGCCGGCTTGGGCCGCCTGCTCGCGGAGGTATGCCGTTTCAAAGAACTCGTTTTGATACTCGGCGGCCTGCCGGTCGCGGGTGGCCGAGAGCATCTGGACGTGGAGGAAGGCCTGTTCTCCGGAAAATTCCTGGATGATCGGATCGCGCTGCGACGGCGGCACGAGGCATCGGTCGGGCGGGACCTGGGCCAGGACGAGGCCGGCGACCATGGTCACCGATAAAATGCGAATCAGACTTGAATGCGGCGAAGCGTGACGGATCCGGTCGGTCATGGGGCAATCTCCATTCATGGGCGATTTCGAAACCGCGCCGGGCGGGTCAATAGGATGGCCAAAGGCGCTTCCGTCCGGCCTGAGAGAGTCATCATAGGACCGGGCGAGAGGCGAAGTCAAGGCAACGCCGAGGCATCCTTGGATTCTTGGAAAGTTTGTCCTTGACCGATCCGGTTTTTTCAGGAAGAGGCGCCTGAATAGCGCCGGATCCCGGCCCTCCAGAAGAGGCGCGAGGAGACGAGGAACAGCCCGGCCAAAGCGCTCGTTCCGAGCAGGGTTCTCCAGGTCAGGCGGCCGATTAAAGCCTGGGCCGGAACCGTGGTCGCGAAGGCCACCGGCACAAGGAACGTCAGGCCGAAACGCAACCACCTCGGATAAAGGCTGACCGGCCATCGTCCCGCTTCATACATGCTCTGGAAGATCATCAGGATGTTCTCCACCCTCACGAACCAGAAGGAGAGGGTGGCCAGGATCAGCCAGAAACTGTAGACGATGATTCCGCCCACGACCAGCGCGGCGGCAAACGCCGCCGCCTGGGCGCCTCCCACGCGGGTCCCCAGGCGGGAGAGGGCTACGACTAGAACGCCCGCCCCGAGGACCATATCGGCGAATTTCCAGATCTCGACGCGCTGAATACTGACCAGAAATTGGGCATCAACCGGCTTGGTCAAGGTGAAGTCAAGGGTCCCCTCGTGGACGGCCTCAATGAGCCGTTCCATGCTCGGCTGGATGACCAGCCGGATGGCGCCCCCCACCAGGAAGAAGACTCCGACCAGCGCCACCACCTCATCGGGCCGCCAGCCGCCCAGGTTGTTGGTGTAGGAGAAGATGATGGCCAGCCCGGCCAGGGCCGTACCCAGGTCCAGGAGCGATTCAAAGAGCTGCAGGAAGAAGTTGGCCCGGTAAGCCAGTTCACTCAGCACATTGATCCGGAAGAAAATCCAGATCAAACGCGGGGCTCTCACGCGCCCACCGCCGAATATATCTTCACCCCCGCCCGCCAAACGATCCTGAGAAGTACGAAAGCGAGGACAAGCCAGCCGGCCTGAGCGGCGAGTCCGGCCAGCGCCTGGACCGGCGTCAGCCTCCCCATCAGCAGCTCCACGGGAAAGCTGATCATCCAGCGGAAGGGAAGGATCGACGCCGCGACCCGAACCGGAGAAGGAAGAAGAGCGAGAGGCGCGACTTGGCCGGCGAGGAACAGGGCGGCGATGTAGTAGCCCTGGTTGACCGCGCTCACGCGGGTGATCCAGAATGCCGACAGGGCCAGCGTCCACTCGATCAGAAACCGGAGGAGGAAGGCGAGAAACAGAGCGGGGACGAAGGCGGCGGCCGCCCAGGGGACGATGTGGAAGGCCGGTTTGAAGACAAGAGCCAGGATCCCCGCCGCGCCGAGCATCATGGGCAGCGTAATCAGCTTGGAGGAGATGTTGTCCACGATGTCCGTATGGATGGGATGGAGCGGCCGGAGCAGGGCGAACGAAAGCGATCCCTGGCGGACGCGGTGATCGAACTCGTACATGATCCAAGTATAGGTGGCATGGTTGACGAGCATCATGGCGATGAAGTAGGCCGCGAAATCGCCGGCGGCGAATCCGCCGATGTTGTTCCCGCGGGATTGGGACACGGCCGACCAGACTACGAGGAAGATGAGCGGCTCGAGAACGTGGCCGATCATCCAGATGGAGATCGCCGCGCGGTACTGAAGGAACGAAGCCAGGGTCGTTTTGAACTGCTGGGCGTAGATGTCCGCCAGCCCCTTCATGCCGTCTCCTGGGTGAACACCCGCTCGATCACCTCCTCGAGCGGCGGGTCGGCCACCGTCAGGTCGATCACCGGCAGGTCCGCCAGCAGCCGCTCGGTGACGCGGGCGGTTTCGGCCTTGGGGACGCGCAGCGTGGCGAAGCCGTCGACACACGACACCACTTCGCCGTAGGGGCTCAGGTCCGCCCGGCAGTCGGCCAGTTGGACGACGACCGTCTTATGCTCCGTGAAGCGCCGCACGAGACCGGAGAGCTCGCCGTCGAACAGGAGCCGGCCGTGGTGGATGATGATCACCCGCTTGCAGAGCGCCTCGACGTCCGACATGTCATGACTGGTCAAAAGGACGGTCGCCCCGGTCCGTCGGTTGTACTCGGCGATGAATGTGCGGATGCGGCGCTGCATCGTTACGTCCAGGCCGATGGTCGGCTCGTCCAGAAAGACCATCTGCGGGCCATGGAGGAGCGCCGCGGCGATCTCGCATTTCATCCTCTCGCCCAGGGAGAGGTTGCGGACGGGTTTGCGCAAGAGGGGACCGAGATCGAGAAGCTCGGAGAGTTCGGCCAGAAGCCGCCGGTAATCGGCGGTCGGGATCCGGTAGATGGCCCGGTTGAGCTCGAACGAATCGGCGGCCGGGATGTCCCAGACGAGCTGGTTGCGCTGGCCCATGACCAGGGTGATCCGCCGCAGGAAGGCCTTCTCGCGCTTCCACGGGGCGTGGCCCAAAACGGACAACTCACCGGCCGTGGGATGGAGCAGGCCGGAGAGCATTTTGAGCGTGGT
>Ga0315288_10010295_pt1 | contig 11784 bp, 10 predicted proteins | sample YL17G11_20_MG_FD_203454 | JGI IMG/M metagenome (GOLD analysis project Ga0315288, IMG submission 203454) | Sediment microbial communities from Yellowstone Lake, YNP, Wyoming, USA - YL17G11_20 | ecosystem: Environmental > Aquatic > Freshwater > Lake > Sediment | place: USA: Wyoming | collected... | reverse complement strand
CCGGGCGAGGCCGCCAGGGACGACCCAACCGGCGGGCGGGCGGTGCGCAGGTAGCGCCGAGGCGAGGCCGCCACGGACTCCCGGCCCAGGCGGGCGAGGACGACAGGGAGGCAGCCGGTCGGGGGCGCGTGGTCCAGGGCCGCCGCGCTGGCCACCGCGTCGCTGTGGTGCTCCCGCAGCGAGCTCAGCAGGTGGTTGAAGGGGCCCCCACCCCCGCAGGGCGCCGGCTCTGCCTCCAGCACCGCGTCCGCGGGGACGATGACGCCCGGGCGGACCTCCACCCCGAGCGCGCCGTCGGGCGTGCGCGGGGGCGGGCGGGGAGGGGGGGGCACGTGGCCACCGCCGCCGCCGCCGCCCGGTATGGACGCCGAGAATGAGCGGGAGGGAGCCCGGATGGGGGGTAAGGGTGGGCGAGTGGGGGCTGGCGGCGGCGAGGCAGCGGCGGCCGCGCCCGGCTGCCCACCCCCTCCACCGCCTCCGCCACCGCCTGGCAGGAAGGCCGCGACCGCGCCCGCCGCCCCGGCCAGGCCGGCCCAGGCGCCGCCCAGCCAGCCGCGGACCAGGCCGGGCCCACCCCCGTACGCCGCATCGCCCGCGGCAGGGTGGGCAAAGGGGGAGAGCAGGGAGGAGGAGGACGGGGCGCCGGCTGGAAGAGTGTGATGAGAGAGACGAGGAGGAAGTGGTTGTGAGAGAGAGCGGCGCGCGCCTGGGTGAGAGAACGGGCGTCTTTGTGTTCCGCCCCCTCCCCACTTCGCATCATCTCACCTTCGCTGACCGTCCCACCATCGCTGGCCGCGTCGTAGTAGTCATCCTCGCCAGCGCCTGGGTGAGAGTGAGGAGGAGAGGAGGGGGTTGGGGCCGTGAGAGAAGAAAGGGCACAAAAGCATAGGCAGCACTGCGCGAGCAGAGCGCTCTCTCTCTCTCTCTCTCCCTCATATCCACGCACTCATGAAGCTGCGCCGCATGGTCAGAATTGGGGCCACGGCTGGCACATCGCCCGGGGTGGGGGCGGCGGCTGGAAAGGTGGGGGGAAGTGGAGGGGAGGTGAGCGAGCACTGGCGCGAGGGCGCCACGAAAAAAAGGTGCGGCGCGGGCGTTGTCTCTCTCTTCCGCTCGCTCACCCTTCCGCGGCGCAGATGCGCAGGCGCCCATGGCTGCACAGGGGGACGGCCCTATCGCTGCGCGCGTGTCCCCCCTACAGGGCTGGTGTGTGAGAAGAGCGGGACGCGCCACACGCCCCGCGACGACGCGAGAGACAGGAAAAGTGCAATGCTTGTGCTCTTTCTTCAACCCGTGTCATCTCCTCTCCTTTCTTTCTCACTACTCCGCCGCCAACCCCGCTAGCCCGCCATCCACCTCCGCCCCCAGCACGGTGTTGTCGATCAGCCGCACGCTCCCGATAAAAGCCGCCACGGCCAAGAGGACAGGCCGCGGCGGCGGCGCAATCACATCGCCACCATCGCCAGCCGCCCACCCGCCGCCAGGCCCAACCCGCGCGACGGCCGTGAGGTCCTCCGCGTCCACGAGGGCCACGTAGTCGACGCGCACGCCCTCCGCCTTAGCGGCCGCAATGCGGGCTGAGACGCTCGTCTCCAGGTCGGCCGACGACACGACGCCCGCGGCCGCCGTGCGCGCGGCCCAGGCCAGGGCGGCCGCAATCGCAGGCGCGGCCGCCCGGTCGCCCGGCGACAGCAGCGCGTTGCGGGAGGAGAGGGCGAGGCCGTCGACCTCACGCACGATGGGCCCACCCACCACACGCACTCCAAAATCCAGGTCCCGGGCCATGCGGGCGATGACGGCCAGCTGCTGGGCATCCTTGCGGCCAAAGACGGCGGTGTCCGGTTCCACACAGTTGAAGAGCTTGGCGACGACGGTGGCCACACCCGCGAAGAAGTGGGGGCGGGAGCCACCGCATAGGCCGCGCTGGAGGCGGGACACGGTGACCGTCGTTTCGTGGGCGCCTGGGGCGGGGGTAGACGAAGCGCCGACGACGAGGGCCGCGTCCGGGGCGGTGGTGGAGGGCGGGCCATGAACGTGGCCGGCCTCGTAAAGTGTGGCCGGCTCAAAAATGCAATCCACGCCCGCGCCCGCCAGGGCAGCCCGGTCGGCGTCTCGGGTGCGCGGGTACACCCCGAAATCCTCGTGCGCCGCGAACTGGGTGGGGTTGACGTAGATGGAGACGACGATGACGTCGGCCTCACGCCTATTGAGAAAATGATTAGGAGAGAATGGTGATGAGGATGGATGGATGGACGCGTCCCTCTTTCTCTCACACGCACACTTTCTTGTCTCTCTCAGTCTCTTAAACGTACTTGGCGATGTCAACCAAGGACAGGTGGCCCGCGTGGAGGCAGCCCTGCAGAGGAGAGTGAGGAGGAAACACATGAGGAAAACGGAGAGGAGGGTCAGGTGTTGCATCTCGATCGGCCGCGCTCTCCCATCTCCCACCATCGTCGGCACGAAGCCGATCGTCCGCCCCGCCGCTCGGTGGGCCCGGGACCAGGCCCGCATGGCATTCTTGTCCGTGATGATATCAGGGGTCGCGGGCATGATCAAAATGGAGCGTCCGGGTCGGGGACAAGCGAGAGGCGAGACCTAGCCTATTCGGGACAGAGGAATTGAGTTGTATTTCACTGTTCTTTCCATCCTCTCCTTTTTCTCCCCGTGTGCGATGGAATTCTTCGGGTCCGACGACAGCAGCGATGAGGGCGGCCTATCAAGCTTGTGAGTCTTGTCACAGATGATCGGTGCGTGCGTGGGGGCTGCGGCAGACTCGCCTCTCTCTCTAACTCGCCACCAAATTCTCTTTACCGCTTTCTCCACAGCGCCCTGCACGACGCCGCCGAGGCGGGCGACCTCGCCCTGCTGACCAGCCTTCTGACTAAAAAGGAGGCCGCCCCAGACGGCGGCGGTGAGGGCGAGGACGAGGACTTTGACCCGGTGAGTTTTTTTGGTGCAACGGATGCGGGCGGCCGGCGGCCCTCTCCCTCGCCCCCGACCCCCCGCTCTCTCATTTCTCATCGCCCCTCCCACCATTGATAGACCCGCGGGGCCGGCGGCGGCTCCGACGATGAATCCCTGGACGTCAACGGCCGGGACGAATCTGGCTGCACGCCCCTGCACGCCGCCCTCCTGGGCGCCCAGCTGCCCGCCGCGGCCGCCCTCCTGGCGGCGGGCGCCAACCCGGCCTCCTCAGTTGAAGGCTCGCCCGCCATCCACCTGGCCGTGTGCGTGGGGGCCCTGCCCGCAGGCGGGGATGCCTGGGCGGCCGACGCGGTCCGCCTCCTCGCAAGCGCCGGCGCGTCGCCTTACACTCGGGATGACGGCGGCCGGACGGCGCTGCACTGGGCGGCCCACCACGCGCTGCCGTCGACGGCGGCCGCCCTGCTGGAAGCCGCTTCGGCGGAGGCCGCAGCGGTGGCCGCCAAGAACGCGCAAGCCCCGGCCGAGGGTGAGGAGGCGGCGGAGCAGCAGGCCCTGCCCCCGCCGCTCGTGGAGGCGGGCGACAAGCAGGGCAACACGCCCCTCCACGCCGCCGCGCGCGCGCCCTCCCACCTCCTCGTCGCCGCCCTCCTGTCTGCCCCGGGCGGGCCGGCCGCCGCCGCCCGCCGCAACCGGGCCGGCCAGGCACCGCTGCACCTGGCGGCCGCGGCGGGGTGTGGACCTGCTGCGGCGGCCCTGGCGGGCGCCGCGCCCTCGACCGACGCCACGGGCGGCGGCGGCGGCGGCGGCGGCGGCGCGGATAGGCGGGGGTGGACCCCCGCGGCCTGGGCCGCCAAGCGCGGGCACGCCGCCCTGGCGGCCGCCCTGGCGTCCGGGTCCGGCGGGCCCGCCCTCGCCGCGGCGGGCGATGCGGGCGCCCCGCCCCCGTCCCCGTCCTCCACCACCCTCATCATCGCGCCCGACGCCTGCGCGGCCCACCGGACGGCGCCCAACCCCATCACACGGGCGGGCCCCGACCCGCCGCCCGAGAATGTGCACCGCCTCACCGTCATCTCCCACCCGTCGCTCGGCCTCCTCCGCTGCCCCACCGACCTCTTCGGGTCCCGCTTGGCCTGGCGCGAGGCCGCCCGCCCGGCGACCGCGGGCGATGTGATGCGCGTGCACGACTGGGCGTACGTGAGGGGGCTGCAGGCCGCCTGCGCGTCCGTCCCGCCCGGGCAGACCGCCCTGACGCACCTCGACGGCGACACGGCGGTGTGCCACGAGACTTTCAATGCGGCCTTGGTCGCTGCGGGCGCGGTTATTGATGGAGTGGACGCCGTCCTGAACGGCACCGCCCGCCACGCCTTCTGCGCGGTGCGGCCTCCTGGGCACCACGCCGGCCCGTCCGGCGTGGTCGCCTGCGCCAACGACCCGGCGGGCTCCCACGGCTTCTGCCTGCTTAACAATGTGGCCATCGGCGCCGCGTACGCGCTGGCCCAGTACAGGGCGGATGGGCGGGGCGGCGGCGGCGAGGGACGGCCGGTCGTGCGGCGGGTGGCGATTTTGGATTTTGGTGGGTTGAGAGATGAGAAGGGGTGTGAGGGGGGCAGGCTTCCCCACCTCCACCACGAGCACGCACACCCTCACATCATCCCCTCACTCTTGACCTTCTTCCCTTTTATCTATGCAGACGTCCACCACGGCAACGGCACCCAGGCCTGCGTGGGCGGGGTGGCCCCCTCCATCGCCCGCCACGCCTTCGTGACTCCACTCTCAGAGGGCGTGCAAGCGTTCCCCACTTTCAAGCCGTGGGCCGATTTCGGCGACGCCGAGTCCGTCTTCTTCGCGTCCGTGCAAGGGTACGGCCACAAGGGGCCGGCGGGCGTGGAAGGGTGGGTGTACCCGGGGTCGGGCGGGACGGTCGACTCCAAAAAAGCGGCAGAGGGCGCCGGCGCGGCCCCAGGCACGCCGCCTGGGGACGGGGAAGGCGCGGCTCCCGCCGCCGCTCCCGCCATCATCCCGGAAGACCCGGACGGCGAGTTCGTGTCCGATCCGGCGGTGCCCGCGTCCGACCTGCCCCCTCGGACGGGGCCCCGCATCATCAACGTCGGCATCCCCGGCCCGGGCGCGGACGCCCCGCGCTGGCGCCGGGCCTGGCGCGACAAGATCCTCCCCGCCCTGGCCCGCTTCGCCCCCGACCTGGTCCTCATCTCTGCGGGCTTTGACGCCCACAAGAAGGACGACATCAATTTCGCCTACTGCGGCGTCACCGAACGGGATTACGCCTGGGTGACGGAGGCGATCGTCGGCGTGGCCAACCGGAGCTGCCCGGGGCGGGTGGTGTCCGTGCTGGAGGGCGGCTACCGCATCCAGGGCGGGCCGGTGTCTGCCTTTGCCCGGTCCGTGGCGGCCCACGTGCGGTCCCTGGCAGAGGCCAATGCCGGGCCCTGGGACCCGGAGGACGCGGCATGGGAGCGGGAGCGGGAGCGCAAGAAGCGGGAGGAGGCGGCGGCCGCGGCGGCCGCGGCTGACGCGGAGGCGGAGGCCGCTTTCCGGGCCCGCCTGGCGGCCGTAGAGGCGGCGGCGGCCGCGGATGCAGCAGCTGAGGACGGGCCTGCCGGTGCTGATGGAGGGGGTGAAGCCGCCGTCCCGCTGGGGGGTGGTGGTGAGGAGGACGGCGGGCGGGGTGGCAAGCGCCGGCGGAGGGGGGGGGGGGGCGGGGTTGACTACCTGGCCCTCAACGCGCAGATCGAGGCCGAGAAGCGGGCGGCTGGGGGGGGAGGGTGAAAGGGAGGGAGGCATGAGAGAGGGGGTGGGTGGGGAGGGGGATGTGTGAGTGTATGTGTGTGTTGACGCGGCAGTGCGCCCTCCCTCTCCTCCAAGCGACGCTGGTCAGTAGGGGGCGGGGAGAGAACTGCCTTGCTCATTTCTTCGTCCCCGGCGCGTCTTCTCTTTGTCCGCCGCTCCTCTTTTTTTTTTTCACACCCCACCACCACCCCACCTCTACACCATGGACCACCTCCTAGCCGACCTGGAAGGTTTTGATGACCTGCTGGTGCGTCATGGGGGTGGATAGGGCGTGGCAATGGGGTGCGGTAGAACCGGCGACGGGCTCCCCCTCCCTCTCCCATCGCGCCGTCCCTGCAGGCCGTTTCCTTGCCTCTCTCACCAATTTTCTCCTCCTCCTCCCCCCTCTCCCATACAGGATCTGGACACCCTGGACACCACTCTGAGCCCGGAAGAGATGGCTGCCCTGCAGGTGAACACGCGTGCGGTGTGGGGCGTGGCGGAATTTGGAGTGGCGGGAAGGCGTTCGGGGCCAGCGGCATTGGACTCGGAGAGAGAGAGCAGACGCGAGCGAGCGCTAGCGGGGCGTCTCGCTTGCGGGCGTCCGCGGCCAAGGCTTCCTCCGATGGGCCGCACGCCCACCGCGATGGACTTGACGGTACTCCATCAAACTTATAGTGGCAGTGAACGGTGGATCGCGTACCGTGGCCACTGGCCGGCGGCCCGGCAGCGGGGCCCCCGCGCGAACACGCGAGGCCGCGCGGGCCGCTCGGCCTCGGCACGACGGCCATGTCCTCCTTCCTTTTCCCCCCCCCGCCTCTCACACTCACACACGCCTCTCTCTGTCTCTCTCTCCATCTCTCTCTCGATCTCCAGGCCATGGGCGACTCCAACTCTCCCTTTGCCATCGTCGCCAGGTCCCGCCCGCCCGTCGAGTGGGGGCCGGCAGACGCGGGCGTGGAGCCGCCGCCCGGGTGGGGGGTCGGGGCGGCTGCACCCCTGCCTCCCCTGCGCAAGCCTACGACGGCCGCCACCTCTGCCGGCCGGGTCCGATCCACCCCGGTGCCCACTGATGGTGCGTCCGCCTACAACGCTGCCGCCGCACCCGGCGGCGCCATGGCCCGCCGGGCCTCGGGGCCTGCCGCCCCGCGCAGCCGGTCGGGGCCGTCGGGGGTGCGCAAGCCAGCGGGCGGTGCGGCTGGCCGCACCGCGTCCGCGCCGACCGCTGGTGAGAGCTCGCCCGTGCTGCCGACCGCGCCCAAGCGGGCGCGCGGCGGTGGCGGTGCGGGGTCGCCCACCAAACCGCCGTCCGGGGCGGCAGCGGCCGCCCGCGCGCGCGCCGCGTCGGGCGCCGACGCATCGTCCGGCCCCGCCGACGCCGCGGCTGCCGCCCAGATGTCCGTGGATGCCGCCCTCATCGCCCACCTGCGGGCCACTGCGTCGACTACCCTGGCCCCGGCCTCCCGGGCGGCCGTCAAGGACGCATTTTACCGCCTCTCCCGCAACACGGACGCGACAGCGCGCGGGGCTTTGGAGAGCGTCGTCCACGCGTCGGCCCTCTCCTCCACCGCCCGCACCGCGGACGCGGTCGTGGCGGCCATGCTGTTTGGGCGGGCGGGTAATGGGCTACCGGAGATGGCGTCGCACGCGCACCACCAGCAGATGATGGTCGGGTGTGCGTGCTGAGATAGAGAGAGAGCACAACCCTTCTCAACCTTCAGCCTCGACCGATGAGATTTCAAAAAAAAACCTTCTTCTTTCCTTTATTATACCGGGCGTGTGTGGCATTTTTCTTGCTGTGTGACGTGCGCCAATCGCGTGCCGCATACAACCAGCCTGCACCAAATCCATTTACTGAAGAGATTAAAACCAAAAAGAGAGAGTTCTTCCGCCTTAGAGAGCGCCAACCAACCCCCATTCACCCTCCTTTCTGTTTTCCCACTACCCTTGATTTGCTTCCCTTCGTCCGCCCCCGTCGCGGAGGCCGCTCCGAGAGAGAGAATGAGAGAGAGAGAGAGAGAGAAAGAACCAAGAAATGCGTGCGCGCACTTTTAGGCGCGCGTGTCGCCCCCCCATCCTTTGTAAAGCCACGCCCTGGATGGGCACAGACCAAAAAACAACAAGAGCGCGGGATATCGCGTGCGTCCGCGTCGCACGCCACTCCACGCCCATTCCGTATCATGTCGCTCACTCTCATGTCTCTCCCAGCATCGACCACCCGGCGGGCGATGACCAACCCACGGCTTCCCAACCTCCCCTCACCCTCCCTTTCCTCCTGGCCGCCAACGTCCGCATGCGCTCGCCCTTCTCTCCTCTCCTGCCGCGCTGCTGTCCAACCTGACCGGGTGCTGGCGCCGCCCAGGAGGGGAGGAGGGGCACCACCGCCGCCGCCGCCGCCGCCACCGCCGCCGCCACCCCCACCTCGGTCGGTGAGTTTGGGAGAGAGAAAAGGCGTTGCCCACCTCGCATGCTAGCCAAAACCTTCATTTTCTCCAATTTTTTTTCTAGTCGTCCTCCACCCGGCGTGAGCTCCTCCTGTCCGCGGCCGTCATTGTCGCCGTCGCGGCAGGCTTCAACTCGGCTTTAGTGGGAGAGGAGGACGTAGACGGGCGGGGCTTCTACGCGGGAGAGGGAGAGGAAGAGGGAGAGGGCACGCCCGCACCAGGCAGCCGCGGCCCGGGGCCTTCCTCTTCTTCTTCGCCCGCCGGCGCCATCGCGGACCCGGCCGTCGCCGCCCGCCTCGCCCCGTACGTCACCACCATAGACGGCCGCTTGTACGTCCGCACCCGGGCGGGCGCGGCCTTGAGGCTGGACCCCGACCCGGTCGGCGACCCCCGGACGCTCCTGCTGACTGGGGCGGGGGGTGCCATGTACAGCCTCACCCTCAGCCCGCGCGTGGGGTTGGAGGACGACTACGTGGGTGCCTGGCGGCGCGCGTTCGCGGATCCGGAGTGGGAGGACGCCCTGGACCCGCTGTAAAGAGGTAGAAGGGAGAGAGGAAGGAGGGGCGAAAAGGAGAGGAGGTTGGAGTTGTTGCACCCTAAATCAGTTTTGGTCTGTTCAACAATCACACGGTCCCTCTCCATCTCAACGCCTCCGCCCAACCAAGGGTTTGGGCGGTGTGGGCGGGGCCGCCAGCAACGGCGTCGGCGCCCGCCGGGCCGCGCCCGCCGCGTCGTCCGCCCAGCCGGCCAACCAGTCTTCTCCGCCTGCGGCCGCCGCACCCAGCAGCCGCACCAGGGCGACAAGCACCGCCCACACGGACAGCAGGGCGGCCAGGAGGCCTGCTCCCACGACGCCGGTCAGCAAGCGCGGCCGCGCAGGCAGGTGGGACGGCAGGTGCAGGCTCCTGACGGAGGCCGGCAGGTGCAGGGCGGCCGCCAGGCGGGACGACCCCGTCCTCGATGCGCGCATCGCGGCCGCCTCCGCCGCCCGGGCCGCTGCGACAGCTGCCTCCACCGGCACAAACGGCGCCGCCCCGCCCATGTCGACCGGCAGCACGTCCGGCGGGATGAAAGCCGCCAGTTCGGGCGCGCACGCTTTCACAAATTTGATTTTCGCCTTCACGCCCGGCACGATGAACGGCTGCATCATCCGCCACAGCCCCCAAAAGACGGCGGGCGCGCCCACCATGTAGAACACGTCCAGCCGCTCCGGGTAATGGTTGGCCAGCATGGTGGCCAAGGAGCCCAAAGCCCGCGGGTCGGCGGAGGACAGGCGCAGGCCGCGCAGGTCGAGGAGGAGGACCAGGCGGCGGCCCGGGTTGGCCGGGGCGGGGGTGTCCGGGCGGCCACCCCCCCACCGCCCCGCCGCCGCAAAGGCGGCGTCCAGGGCGTAGCCGACCAGGCGGGCGGTCTCGTTCGCCCGGCCCCGCGCGTGGGAGCGGACCCGAATGAGCAGGACGGGGCGGCCGCGGGTGTCCAGGCCCTGGAGGAAGACGCGGGGCGGGTCGAGGACGGGCGCCAGGGACGCTTCATCAAACGTGGCCCGCCCCGGTCCCACCTCGGCCGCCCGCCAGGCCGCGTGCGCCCGGAGGCAGGCGCCGGCCAGGGCTACGTCGCCCTTGCGGGCCCGCACCCAGCGGTCCACGCAGGCGTCGTCGAGGACCTCGCCCGTGGAGGTGAGCAGGCGGGCCGTCCCGTCGGCGCGGAGGGATGCCAGCAGGCCCGCGGGCGTGGTGGAGGGAGCGCCGTCCCCACTCGCTCCTGCCTCCCCGCCCCGGTTCCCGCCGCCGCCCTGCGACAGCCTTTTGCGCAGGGCGTTAAGGGCGGTGGCGGTGAGGGCGAGGGCGAGGCCGAGGGCCAGGTTGGTGGGGCGGGATCGGCGCCTGGATGGAAGCAGAGAGGAGAGAGAAAGAGAGGTTGGTTGAGAGGAATGTGCTCTCTGTGCGCTGGCGTCGCACCCGCTTCTTTTCAAGCGCGTCCTGGGCAAGGGCCGCCGAGGCACCGTGCTTTTGCTCATGCGTGGCGAGGATACAGGGTCTCAGACCGCCCGGTGGGGGATGGTGCCCCGCCTTTGGTCTACCGGGCGGGCGCCTTACGCCCCGTCTCGGAGAGAGACGGGAGAGAGAGAGGAAGCCAGCGGGCGGGCCCGGGCGACGCCGTCCTCTTGCTTTTCGGGCGGGCCCGGGTGAGTGGAGGGTGCCGGGGCGCCCGGTGTTCAATGCCCGGTGATGAGCCAGACGCATGAGGCCTACCTGGAACCGTGGGGAGCGGCCGCACCCACTGGGGCCGCCCCTCCTGCCGGGGCGGCCGAGTCGAATGGGGGAGCGCCGGAGCTGCTGCTCATTGTTTTTTCCATTGTGAACCCCTCCTCTCTCATTTTATCATTCTACCTCCTCATCTCCCATCGCCCGCCTGAACCCGGCCTCCACCCCGCCCAGCCCCCGCCCGATCGCCACGAACCGGCTGACCAGGGCCTCCCCGGCCGGCCAGGGCCCGGCGTCCACGAGGTCGTACAGCTCGTGGACGGCCTGGAGAATGAATCGGCGGGGTTGCTCCGGTGGCGGCTGGTGGTGACCCGCCGCGTGGTGCGCACCACGCCCGCCTTTCCCCACCTCCTCCTCCGCCGCCGCCGCCGCCGCCGCCGGCCCCACCCCGCCCGCCGCGCTGCAGCAGACGACGCCCTTCATGCGGTACACGTCCTCCACCCGGGCATCCCGCTCCCACAGCAGGCCGTCCAGCCAGGCGCGCAGGCGGGGGAGCGACAGGAGCGGGGCGGGCGGGGTGGGCGGGCCGCCCGCCTCCCCGCCTCCATTCCCGTCGTGCCACGCGCGCCAGGCAATGCTCCCGATGCCCGCGTCGTGGACGGTGGGGGGCAGAGACGCCACTAGGTCGCCCCACCTCGCGGCGGCCGCGGCCGCGCCCGCCGGGTCGAGCGTGCCCCGGTGGAGGAGGAGGGCCGGGTCAAGGCGGGAGCGGACCGTGTGGTGGATGGGCGTGCCCGGTGGGGCCGCGTCCGCCACGGCCGCCCGCACCGCCTCCAACTCCCGCGCATCGGTCACTAGGTCGGTCTTGTTGAGCAGCACCACATCCGCGTACGCCAGCTGGCGGGCGGCCTCGTTGACGGCCCCCGGCGCGCGGGCGGAGGCTAGCTGGGCCACCACCCGGCGCGCATCGGCGACGACGACCACCCCATCCACCCTGGCGGCCGCCTCCAGGGCGTCATCTGCCCACAGCGCCGCGGCCGCGGGGCCCGGGTCCGCCAGGCCCGTTGTCTCCACCAGCACGTAGTCGATGGGGCGGGATGAGGAGGCGTCCCGGCGGACCAGCAGGGCCTCCAGCGCCGACAGGAAGCCTGACTTGGCGGAGCAGCACAGGCACCCGTTGGCCAGCTCCACCCACTCCTCCACGGGGACCAGGGCGGCAGGGGGCAGCAGGGCGCCCTCCTCCTCGCCGGCACCCCCTCCCCCTCGCCGCCCCGCCTCCAGGGCGGGGCCCTCGATGCCGGCCTCGGCGCCGAGCTCATTCAGAATGACCGCAATTCGGAGGCCATGGCCCGGGTCTGTCAGGATGTGGTTGACGAGCGTGGACTTGCCGGATCCTAGGAAACCCGTGACGAGGGTGACGTGGA
>Ga0315288_10010294_pt1 | contig 11785 bp, 5 predicted proteins | sample YL17G11_20_MG_FD_203454 | JGI IMG/M metagenome (GOLD analysis project Ga0315288, IMG submission 203454) | Sediment microbial communities from Yellowstone Lake, YNP, Wyoming, USA - YL17G11_20 | ecosystem: Environmental > Aquatic > Freshwater > Lake > Sediment | place: USA: Wyoming | collected... | reverse complement strand
TGCTTTATTAGCAACTCGTAATGAAGATTTTGAAAATGATGTTGAAGTACCATATGATGTTGATCCATATCCAGATGTACCATTTAATTCATCAACTAATAACATTAATGCTAGACTTAGAGCTAATGGATTACGTGTTAATGGATCCGGAAGTGGTGTTGCTAGATTTGGTGCTAGACAAAATTCTATTGGAAATCGAACTGGAATAACTATCCGTAGAAATGGAGTTCCTATGGTTGCTAATGGTATCCCTATGCGTGCAACTGGAATACAACGAAATGGAATACAACAAAGAGGATTGATTAATAATGGCCGTATTGGTGGGGTTATGACTAATCGCATGAGAGCCCAACAAATAGCCAATGCTAGAGCCGCCGCAAAGGCATCTACTAAAGCTAAATCATCAAAGAAACATTCCAGATCATCATCCAAAGTTAAATCATCAAAGAAACATTCAAAATCATCGTCATCAAAAAAACATTCATCATCATCAAAAAAACATTCAAAGTCATCATCAAAGAAACATTCAAAGTCATCATCAAAAACATTAGATGAAAATGCATCACATAGTAAACACCATCATAAACACCATAAAAAACACCATAAAAAACACCATAAAAAGCATTGTTCTTCAAGTTCTAGTTCATGTACATCAAGTTCCAGTTCATCAAGTTCATGTGAAGAACGTAGATATCAAGAAACTGTTGTTTTTGAATATGACCCAACGGTGACACCAATTGAAAATCCAATTTATTACAATGTAGCTATACCTAATGTAATTGATCCAAATACAAATGTAACTAAGTATCCTGATAATATTGTGCCTTATAAGAAACATGGACATTGTATTAAGAAAAATATTATTCCAATTCAAGGAGGTAATGTTGCATTTATGTTACCATATGATGCATATACATATAGTGTAAAATTTGTTGCAACATTAAAGGTTAGTAATGAAACTGCGTCAACTGCTACACCAAATGGTTCAATAAATTATTTGAGTGGATCAGGTGACGCAAGTGCTCAACCTGCAGTTGTACAAATAATTATGTTTATTGATAATAGTCCAGAAACTATAATAGCATCAAAAGATTTAACATGGGGAGATATATGTGTGGATCCAAATATTCCATTATCACCACCAGCAAACTTTATTATATTTGGAGGACCATATCTTACCGGACCAGATGGAACATATTACAAAACATGTGGGCAAACAATTCATTCGACAATATTACCAACATACAGTATTCCACCATTATATGATACCAATAATAATCCAATACCATCAAGAAGATTGATTACTACAAGAGTAACTGAAGGTTTTTCATTCGAAAACGTAGTATTACAATTGACAAGATTGAATTATTAATTTTAATTGATTAATTAATGTTAATAATCAAATATCAACCATACAATATTGATAATTCATGTTTAATAATATAGATGAGTTTAGAATTAGTTGATAATTCTGATGATTTAAATAGATTAATAATTGTTACTAAATTAATTATACGAATTGTAAATAACCATTATTATGATTTACAAATGTTTGCAAATTATGTAATTGATATTGATAATAAACCCGATAAAATATCAAAAAAAAATAATATTGATACACAAGTAGATAAAATATCAAAGTCATATTCAAGTTCAGAAATTCTTTTTAGTAAACGAAATACTGAATTATTGACAATATTAATATTTAAAATAGTATTGAGAACAGGACGGATGCATATAGCACCTATATATAATAATCCTGATTTTTTTAGTTTCGGATCAGTATCCACATCTGTCCTATTTAAACAAGATAATATGATAATAAAAGTTTATCCATGTAAGTTGATGCATCATTATAAATATCTAAATTTTAATTTGGATATTCATAAAAAATATGAAACTCCGATGTATGCATTATTTTATAAAGAAGCATGGATGTATTTTTTTTGTAAATCAATAATATCAATATATACACCTGCATTTGACTGCATTATAAATTGTGGTACAACTGCAGGATTTCCTATTATCATAACCAAAAAAATTATTGATGATTATTATGATGAAGTTAAAAAAACAAATATTAGAAAAAAATGGTTTGAACATTTAATAAACAATAATGATACCCACATGAATAATGCTATATTTGCATGTTTTGAAATGAAACAAATTGAAGATACATTATCTGAATTAAATAAAAACTTTTTATTAACAAAAAAAGATATTAAAAAAGTAAAAAAAAATACTTTATTTGATAATGAAATGAAAAAATTACAAAAAGATTTAGAAAAATACAAAATTGACTTATCATTTTTTTTTGAATTTATGTATACAAAATTAATATTAGCATATATCGGTAAAATAATATTAACCGATGACCATTTTGATAATCTTGGATATATTACGGTTAATTTTTATAGACATTATTGTATAATATCAAAAAACAAGAAATATGATTTTTATATGCCTCCTGGAAAAATGATACAATTTATTGATTATGAAAGATATATTTTTAATTGTTCAACATATGATTATTATACAAATGATATGTTAAAAAAAATGATTGATGATGATGATGGTTTTTGGAGTGCATATAAATCAAATATTTATATATATGACAAAGGGATACATTCATTTGCTGATCCACGTATTTTAAATCCAAAAATATACATAAATAATACTGAATATGAAATAATGATAAATATATTAGTTGATGAATCGATTTATGATATACATAAATTTTGTAAAATAATGTATAAAAATTTACCAAATAAATATAAAAATAAACCAGATAAAAAAACACTTACAAAACATTACAAAATAAATTTAGATGATAATAATATCAGATCTATCGATAATGATATTATATCGCAATCTATGAGTTAATATTTTATTTAAATTTACTAATATTAATTAATATTGATAAATTTATTGTTGTTGACATCCATTAACTGATTCATTATGTTCAAAATTTTGTTGATTAATATCAATACAATCCATATCAACTAAATTATAGTATTCATAATTATCACCTTCATATATTAAATCAGTAGTTTTTCCATCTAATGCTATTTTTAAATTTGGAAACGTTAACTTAGCATTATTTGGAAATTTTATCAACTTATTACCAGGATAATTTATAATAAATGTTACACACATAAAATCTTCCTTATATTTACTGAAAAATCCTATTCGTGGAATTGTATATGTAATATTCGGATCAATAATATATCCATGATCTGACATAATAACTATTTTTTTTCCAGAAGGATGATGATCAATTAATTTTTGAAATCCACATAACGATTCTGCAAAACTAATATTTTGTTCATAATGTAATTTATTATTAAATATTTTAAATCCATTTGTCATATTAAGTTTAAACGATACAACTAAATCTATTTTTTTACCATTCATATATGGACCCATACTAGCAAGTTTAACATTAGAACTTTTAAGAAAATCATCCGGTAATGGAACTTCTACTTTATTAGAAGTTGTTATCGTACCAGATCCATTACAATTATTACATTTGAGATGACTATATTTAATTTCAACTTTAGTACCAAAACATGTTAAACATTGTTCTTGTGTATTAAAAATTGCATGTCCTTGTCTCACCTGTTTATGAACAAATCCGTTACCTTTACAAGCACCACATTGGTGTCTATTTTTATCAGAATAACCAGTTGCATCACATTTGTCACAATTTATTTGTTGCGGTAATTCAATTTCAACTGATGTTTTTGTAAATAAATCTTGCAACGATATAACATAATCCATTTTTGCGACAGGATTTCTATTTTCATTCATCATCCCTCCAAATGAACCAAAAAAATCTGCAAATGGGTTTCCAAATTCAGGTTGATTTAAACCGTTTTCACCATATCTGTCATACAATTCTCTCTTCTTTAGATCAGATAATATTTCGTATGCATGATTAATTTCTTGGAATTTTGAATTAGCCTCTGGTGATTTGTTTTTATCAGGATGAAACTTCATTGCTAACTTTCTAAATGATTTTTTAATTTCATCATCAGTAGCATCTTTAGTCACTTCTAAAGTATTATACAAATCTTTTTCCATTAATGATTATTAAATATGATGTATATTCTTATATATAATATTTAATCAATTTTTTTGTCATATAGTTTATTAAAAATTGAAATATATTTTGATTAGATAATATATAATAATCAAATTATCATATAGCATCTATCATCGAAAATGAACTTGGATTATTTTATGAAATAGCCAAACACTTGAAAGATGTAAAAGATTGGAAACATTTGATGACATGCAATAAGAAAATTTACAAAGCATTATACTCAAAATATATAACCAATGAATTTTACATGGTTCATTGTTTTATCTTAAACAATTGGAAATAAATTATGAACAAGTATTACAAAATATTTATAATAACGTACAATATATAAATGGATATAAAATTTCAAAAAGTAAATATATTACCTTTATTGAATCACGTGAAATAACAAAAAAATATATAAATAGTTAAAAAAATGAAAATCCACTATTATATGAATATTACAAAAAGATTACAGCTAAAGATAATTTGATTAGTTTTGTCTAGATTTTTTCTAACAGGAAATTATTATATTCATCTAGAATAATTAAAAATGTTATAACCAGTGATACCAATACGATTTATTTAAGTTCTCATGGTGAATTTTATTTAGCAGATAACAATAGAATCACATACAAACCATACATACATAAATTATGTAGTTTTTGTGGACATATAATTAAAGATGATGATAACGTTAACCATCAGGGAAGATTTTTTACTTAATATTTTATGATATAAAAATTGAAATAAAAACTCTTAGTGTAACCCAAATAATATACATTAAATATCGCTCATAATGAGTATAATATTAAATAAATCGTATAAATCATGTTGTGAACGTGATTTCACAATAAACTTTGATAATATAATATTTATAAAAATTCAAAAAAAATATTATTGTTTTCCGATAAATAAATTACAAAATGCTGGAATTTTTGGTTTTATTGGCGAATATATAAATGATGTAGACCATTTATCAACGATATCAAATGAACCTGATGCAAAATCACTTGAATCAAATATAACAATTAAAACAAAATGTTTTGAGATAAATATTCCGGAAAAATATAATCAAATTGATGTTGAAAATTGTGTAAATATGATTGCGAATGATTTTAATTTATTTGAAATTATTGAACCAAATTGCTATATAAATATAGTTAGAATACTATCATTAGCAGAATATATGTGTATAGATAAACATATCGTAGATATGTTCGCAAGAGAATATATAACAAAGCCAAATATAGACATATATGATATATTAGATGATATAGTATATGATCCAGTTATGATATTAACATTAGATTATTTAAAACCAAGATTCCCAATAGAAACTATACAAAAAAGAATCGATGAAATTGTACAGGGTACTAAATTTAGTGAAATTCCATCAGAATTTAAAATTAAATATATTGCCAATATAATTAAAAATGTAGTTGATAAATTAGAATTGATAAGAGGCATTACACCTCTTATATATAACAATGACGAATATAAATACATAAAAGTATACAAAATAATAAATTGCCATGACGATGTTGATATGACTAATTTACAGATTATATGTGGAGAACTTTATAATAAAATATTGAATATAACACCAATAGTTAAAATTGAATTATATTATCCAAAATATAAACTAAAAGAAATATATATAAACAACAAACCAATAGAATTATTTTATGATAAACTAGAAGATTGTGGTCTTAAAGGTTATCATTTAAATAAAACATTTGCTGTCCATATTGCAAAAATTCTTTTAAAGTATGAAACTTTATGAAATTAATTTAGTGCATAAAATACATTAAATTAATTAGATATATTTATTATTTTTTTTATGTTTTTTATTTAAGTGTTTATCGGATGATGAGTTCATATTTAATATTTCATCATCGGTTGTAGTAAATAATTTAGAATCTTTTTTAATTCTATCAATAGCACCATATACTTCATCACTAGGATAATCATCTATGCTACTACCAAATAATTTTTCCTGCATTCGTTTTAAATCATCAGTATCAATTGTAGTTGGACTTAAATATACTGCATTTTTTTCTGATGATCCACCTTCAGAAGTTAAATTCAATGAAGAATCCGATGATGAACTTGATGAACTTGAAGATGATGAACTTGATGATGAATCATCATCCCATTTACCAGTTTTAGATCCACCTTGCATGTTATCGTTTGTCCATAAAGGTACAACATTACCGTCAACAACTTTATATGCAAACTTTTTGTTATCCTTTACGAATTCCATTACTCCATCAGAAGTTAAATTATTATTATTAATAAATGATAAAGGTTCAGTTAATGTAGCAAAATGTTCTGAATCAATATTGCCTTGTGATAATAAATCAATAATAATTGGATCAATTGGAATTCTCGATTCAGATATCCCAGAAAAACATATTTCTCTATTATTTTCAATTACTATTTCCCCCTTGTTAAATAATCCAGGAAAAAATGTACCATCATCATTAGTTAGTGAATTAACATTACCCATTATTATACTTATTCAAAAGAAATTATTACAAATATTTATAATAATCTTATTTTATCATAAGAATAAATGAGTAGTTCGTTATTATTGAATACATTATTAATAATTGTTATAATCGGTTTGATTTATTATTTTATGACAAAAATGATGACAGATGGTACATATACAAAGTCAAAATTAGATAATAAAGAATATTTAGTACAAGATTTAGATGGTAAGGAGAAGGCATCTGAAATATTAAGTATCGTAAAACATAAAATAGATAAATTATGTGATCATTTTTTAAGGTCGAAAAATAATCCAGAATACAAAAAGTATCAAAAATATATCGATCAATTTTGTGATAGAATAAAACATGTTAAATTATATGAGAATGCACCAGGAGGAGAATATACTAGTTCTACAGAAAATAAAGGAGAAGAAATAGCATTATGTTTAAGATCAATTAAAGATGGTGACTTACATGATATTAATGTGATAACGTATGTTGTATTACATGAATTATCACATGTAGCTTGTCCAGAAATAGATCATACCCCATTGTTTAAAGAAATATTTAAATTTTTCATAGTTGTTTCAGTGAATATTGGAATATATAAAATAGAAAACTATGCACAAAATCCAACAGAATATTGTGGTATGACTATAAGGGAAAATTTAATAAAATAAAAATAGTTGGACATATTATTTTTCTATATAATTGTTATAGAATGAATGATCCAATTAAAATAATACATAAATACAAAAATAATAATGGTAGGGTACAATATCATATTAATATTTTTATAGGTGATTTATTGAATAAAAAAATAATGTCTATTTTAGAAAAAATTAAAAAATTGGATTTATTTAGTTCATTAACTGAAATATCATTCGAAGAAATTAACATTTTAGTTAATCAATATGGTGAATATTGGTATGAGAAATTTTTTAATGTACATCATATTAATCAAAATAAAAATATTACATCAAAAAATCCCAATAAAATGAAGGAATTAACTGAACGTTATGGAAAAGATTGGATTAAAAATCATTTTAGTAATTACAATAAACATTTACAAACAGTTATTTATAGTTACGAATCACAAGTAAAACAAAATATTGAAAGATCTAATTTAGAACGTTCGTTTAAACTCAAAAGTAAAGAAGAAATTGAAGAAACAATAGATTATATTACAATGCAACAAAAAGAATCACTACCTGATTTTAAATCACAAGAAATTACGGAATCTAGGATATCAACAATAAGTGATTCATTATTTAGTACAAGTGATATATCTTCAATAAGTGACTCATTAGATACTACTGTAATATCTTCAATAAGTGATTCAGATGAAGAATATACAACTGTAAACAATATGTTAGGTGGTGATGATGGTGATTTATATATTGAAGAATTAGGATCACAAACAACTCCAGATAACGAACTATCTGATAATGATTATGTTGATACAGACATTGACCAATTATTTAGTGCATTTGATGAAGTTGATGAAAAATCGATTATTACAACTAATGATATCAAAACTGTATTAAATGATAACGAAATTAATAAAATCCAAAATCAAGTATTACAATTTGATAAAAGTAAAGATAATAATATGTTTGATGAAAAATTAAATGATATATATATAAAGAACTACATTACACATCAATATATTTATAAAGATGACACAATTAAAACTATCAAAAATAAAATTTGTTGCGGATTCAAAAATAATGATAAATATGGTGATAAAACATATATTATACCACCATATCAGTATTTATGGTCTGAATATTTTATTGATAAACAAATAAAAAAAGTAATGATTGGTCAAAAATTAATAGTTAAAAATGATTTAGTATCAATTGATATCGAACCGAATCAAAATCTTGGAATATATGAAGATCTCCGTGGAAATCTAAAAAAATTACGTGAAGATATTAAACGTCATGGTAAAATTCGTAGAGAAGATGATGAGCAAAATATTTTATATGAATATGATGGATACTATTCATGTAATGAAATACATATGGTTGATATTTATAATGAATTAGGTATTGGTTATAACCCATCATTTGAAGAAACACGAAATTTATATGACGTATACATCAAAATTTATTATAACAAATTAACAACAGATGATTTTAACAATGTAATAAAATTCCTTAAAAAAGAAACTTTAGAAACCGATAAAAATATTGAACGTAATAAACTAAAAAAAATGTATGAATCATTAAATAATGATTTAATTTTAGAAAACGAAATAATGAAAGATATTTTGATTACTGAAGAAAGTGATTACAAAAAATATTCAAAACTTTATCAAGAAGTAAATATTATGCATAGTGTTTCAAGAGTATATGTTAGTGAAGGATATGAAAAAATAGATTTATTTAGAATATTTGATAACTTTGAGTTGTCAATGAAATATCCATTTATACAGTTCCAACCATTGAATGGACCTTCAAGAGCCAGATTCAATAAAAAATTTTTAGCAGGAACAAAAAGAAAAAATACTGTTATTAAATGGTTTGAAAATTCACCATATGGGATAAATTTTAAAATAAATTTGAATTATGACAAACCAGATATTTTAACAGAAGAATTTACTAGTGTAAATATTAATGAAACTGGACGTATTGATTATCAGATTCAATGGAAAGAAGAATTCAACCGTACTATTGCCGACATCAAAAAATCATATGAAATAGTTAGAGACATAATTAAAAAAATCAATGAAGAAAATAATAAGTCAAAAAATAAATTGTTGATTCCTGCAAATGATCAATTTAAATTTGCATTTATTACAACAATTCAGAAAGTAAATTTATCAGAAGGACAATTTATAAATCACGATGATTTGTCAACATTTGCTTCTAATTTTTTTCCATATGTTTCTATTGTAGTTGAACCAAGAAAACGAGAAGGTACCGCTTCAAAATTAAAAAGTGATGGTGCAAGTAAATTTGGCACGTATCTCCGTTATAAAAGGATTACAAAGTATGAAAGTAAAACTAGGATAGAACATAGAATAGTTTTTTTTATGAGGAACTATGAGTATAATGATTTAAGTTTAGCAAAAATAATCAGTAGTGAATTTAACATTACAGAAGAACAAGCGTTAGAACATGTTGTTCAAACTCATAGTAAATATTCCAAAATAAAAAAATCAAGAAAAGTATTAAAAAAACTTGAAAATATTCCAAAATATAAATCACCTGGAATTATTATTGAAATACAAGGCAAATTATCAAATAAATATAAGTTACGTATAGCTGGCGCACATGATGAAGGACAATTAAATAGAATAACAAAATTTATGAATACATTGATATATTTATACATTGATATATACTTATTGAAAAATCCTGATAGACAAAAAATGAAAGATAGAATATTTAAATTAACCAATATTGCAAAACGTAGAAATAAAGTTGGTCAAGTATATCAAGATATTATCCCTTTAGGAAAATCAATTAAGGAAATGATTAATTTAGACTCTAATAGATTACAAAAAAAAGGTTTGATTGTAAGACAGTGGACAAAAGAATGTCAACAAAGTGGTGAACAAAATAGAAGAAGACCTCAACAATATTTTAATGAAGATGACTTAATAAATTTGGGATATGTATGGTATGATAAAATTGATGGAAAATCAGTTGGTCATTATATTAAAAAAATTAAAGTTGATGATAAAGGTAAAATACTTAAGGATACTACTAAAAAAGGTAAAGAGATAACTTTACGTGCAGTAAAGTTAGCGATGGATGAAACTGGTGAAAACAATGTTTATTACACATGTAATCCAAATGATAATGGTAAACACATGAATATAGGATTTTTAGGGAAGGATGATAATGCTGCACCATGTTGTTTTAAAAAAGATCATTTTGATTCGAAAAATCCTAAGAAGAAAAACTTATTTTTAAAAAGTATTGGTGCAACTTCAAATGAACTTTCTAAAATAACAAATGCGGAGCAAACATATATATTACAAGATAATATGATAATTGAAGAAAATCGATTAGCATTTTTACCAAAATATTTGGATATATTAATTAATATTATGTTAGGAAAAGAAAGGGAAATTATTAATCATAGATTAGTTAAAACAAATACTGGATATTATTTCAAATATGGTATTGGAAAATCAAATAATCCATTTTTGACTACTATTGCAAATATTTTTGATATGGATGTTAATAAAATTAAAAATAATATTATTTCATTATTGGAATCCGATACCGGTGAAATTATATTTACTAGTTTAAATAACGGTGATGTAATTTCACAATTCAAAACAATAGAAAAATATATTGAATACATAAAAAATGATGAATATCTAGATTATTCATTATTGAATGATATTATGAGTTTACCAGGAGTTATTCGAAAAAATGGAATATTTTTGATTTATTTTAATGCAAAAAAAGAAATGATTAAGGAGGAATTAGAAAAGGATATTATTAGTGTTAATTATTATATAGAATGTTCAAATGATGAAAATATATCAGATATAAAAGATGAAACACGTGAAATAGTAATTTTAATAAAAAATAATCATAAGTTTTTTCCAATAATATATGCTACAAAAAAAACTGATGATTCATTAATATCGATAAATAAAGTATATAAATATAGTAACAACGCTGAAAATATAATACATCACATATATGATTATTATAAATTAAATTGTGCATCAGATTTTAATAAATTAATTGGCAAAAAAGATGATACACAAAATACTGCAAAATATATGTTCAAAAATTTGACTAATATTGGTGATAAAAATTATAATCCAAAATTTCAATATATTGATGCTAGATACAAATGTAAATATCTAATAACTAATAATAATTTCATAATACCAGTTAGTGTATCTGGATCGTTATACAATGTAAAAATCATACACAATATAAATAAATATATAAAAGACTATAAATCAACAATGGAATTTTTAAATAAATTAAATAATGATATGAAAAATAATTTACATTTAAAACCAATCGGTTTTTATTATTCCGATAAAAAAGACAATAAATACACAATCACACATGTAATGACTGAAGGATTTGCAATTGTGCCCATAACTGTTACAACATTATCAAGTGATTATGTCAAAAAACATAAATATGAAATGGTATATAAAACAGATTATAATGTGATCGATAATGAAATTGCGAAGGGTAACGATAATATAGTAACC
>Ga0315288_10010293_pt1 | contig 11785 bp, 4 predicted proteins | sample YL17G11_20_MG_FD_203454 | JGI IMG/M metagenome (GOLD analysis project Ga0315288, IMG submission 203454) | Sediment microbial communities from Yellowstone Lake, YNP, Wyoming, USA - YL17G11_20 | ecosystem: Environmental > Aquatic > Freshwater > Lake > Sediment | place: USA: Wyoming | collected... | reverse complement strand
CCGACAAACACATTAGCATGGCTGAGCCTGGCACACGCGAAGCCCATTGCCCTCATTGAGGGGCATCGTAAAAACTTAAATCCGTCAAGCCTAAGCAGAAGATTCCAAGTCGGTGGATACATGGATAAGTAGCTTTTTCGCGCACTTTATGTCGAAATAGATCCAAATATATATATTGTCCTGCGCCGATTACACTTTTAGTGAGACTAAAAATAGGCGAGAAAGTTAAAAGGAGGTGAGATAAATGGCAAGAGCACGAAGAGACAAGTTCGACGCACCGGTAGAAGAATGGCTCACCGCGCAGAAAAAGTCCTCGGAATCCTCTTACGCCTACCGTTGGAAATTCTTCCTAGAGTTTACGGGAAAGACGGGCGCGGAAATCTTAGCGAGTAGGCAAATCGACAAAGATTTCTTCTGGGAAAAGAAGACCCTCGATTTCAAGACTTGGATGCTAGAAGAAAAGAAAGCAGCGCCATATACCGCAAAGGCCGCGACAACCGCGGTCCGATCTTTCTTTACTTACTATCGCTTAGGGTTAGTATTTCGCCGCCAAGAGAAGACAAGCCTTAAGAAAAGTTCCCGCGTCACAGAAGATTATCACTTCCAACTAGACGATTTCGCGAAGATGGTGACCGTCAGCGATTTGGAAGAAAAGTATATCGTGACCGCGGGCAAAAGCTTCGGACTTAGAGCAGGAGACTTCCTTAGAGTCAAGCGCGGCGACTTAGCGCCCTACATAGACCGCGATCCACCGATAAGCATCGGCGAATTCTCAACCGAGAAAGAAGACGTAAAAGCGTTCCCCTTTATAGACGCCGACGCGAAACCCATAATTAAACTGCTCCTAGAAAAGATGGACCGAGAAGGCAGAACCGCACCGAGCGACAAGATGCTAATCTACAAAGACGACGCACAACTTAGCAGAATCCTAAGGCGCACAGTCGAGAAAGCCGGGATAAAAGTCGGCGACAAGGAAGTTCGTTTCCATCTTCTAAGAAAATTCCTGAGCGACCACCTCAGCTCGCACATGAGCGAAAGCAAATGGAAACAGATCGTGGGCAAGCAGATAAGCGAAGGCGCGTACATCAGTCCCGATAGCCTAAGAGAAGACTACGCGCGGGCAATGCCAGAAACTTGCTTCTCCTACCAGAAAAGCGCGGATATCGAGAAACTTGCGAAGAAACAGGCGCTTCTAGCGATGACTAAGGCCTGGGGCATGAGCGAGGTAGAACTTAAGGCACTTTTCCGAAGACCGCCGACAACGACCGACGAAGAAATAGAAGAGATGGAGCGCATAGTCGCCGAGAGGTCCAAGCTTCGCGAAAACGTCCAGACGGCAGCAGGCGGCTTAAGCTTCCAAGAAAAGGCCGCGGAGACTTTCGCAGAAATAATCACGAAAGCCCTTGAGAAAGTTGCGGCGAAGCAAGAAAAGAAAACTTGGGCTTAAGATCGATTTTTTTTTCGCGCATGCTATGGCGAAGGCTAGAATTCCAGAAAGGCGCAGCATCGCCAAGTTCGGTTTCAACCGTGGTTAGGCTAGACTAAAGGCCTCGGAAAGACCGAGTCAGCGACATAGGCGCGGGAAGGCGCAATGTAGCAAGGTGGAGTTACAAAGGGGTCGGCGAAGCGTTCGCGTAAGGCTGGAAAGTTCAATTTCGCTTGAGGGAATTCAAGGCATCGTAGTTGCTGGATTTTCAACATTCAAGTATCGGAGTCATCGCATTAGTTGAACTTAAGTATCAAGTCGGTCCTAAATTTTCTGCCAAGCGGGTTGGAACTGAAAAAAAGTTCAAGAATTTTACGTAACGCGCGCGCTGCAGTACGGAGATTCGGTGGTAAGATTCGAATCCGCCCAAAAGCAGAGATTTCTGCCGAGCGCGTGAGCTGAATAAATGAATAATAGGCTTGGGCAGCTCCCCGTTCTTCTATTTCGTTGGAAAGCAAGCCCACAAACCCATGGAACCCACAACCAGGCTCTAGCACTGATAGCATTCGTTGTGGTGACCATCGATTCTGAATTATCTGTTACGAGAATGCGGTTGAATCAGAGTAAACGATTCATAGAAGTTAAGCAATAGAAGAGCGTTCCACAAACGTTATTTCCAAGGTTTAACTAGATAGATTCAGGAGATTGGAGACTTGTCAAGAAGAACTGTTTTTGCTGTGCTTCTGATTGGGATAATACTGTTGTCTTTCACTCCTCAAAACATCGCAAGAGCTGCCAAGAGTACAAAGGCACAGAACAGTTCATACCTTTTGATGTATGAAAACGTCACAACTCATGAAGGAGACCTAATCATTGACGGAACACAGACCTATGCCATTGAAAACTGCATGTATATTCAAACAGGTAGCATACAAGTAAGAGATTGGGGAAGACTAATTGTTAGAGATTCTGAGCTGCGAGTAAATCAAACCTATCTCTGGTGTTACAATTTCACAATCGAAGATTACGGTACATTCGAAATTGATAACTCTACTTTGACGTCAGACCGAGCGTTGAACATTGATTTCAATGAGTATTCAGAAGCAACCTTCGACAGTGTGACTTTGAATCTGACCCAGACCTTTATCAGATTCCATGATTTTTCAAAAGCTACCCTTTACCAATCCAGTATTCTTCAATGGCATGGTCTTTATTTCGATGGCTATTCTGAAGCCTCTATAACCAACTCCGATATCACTCAAATACAAGTTGAGATTGGGGTGGGAGCATGCAAAATCAAAGTCATAAATTCAAGCATTTTCGCTTTCGGCATCAATCTTGATCCTAGCAGTAGTGTCGAGGTGAACCACCTGAGACCAGGCTTCATTGGATATTTGAATCTGCAACAAGCTACGGTTAATGGTGTAATCCTTGACATAACGCTAAATGACACAAGTGTTGGTGAATGGGCAGTCCACACTGACTACGATCATGAGATGACAATTTCAGACTCAACAATTGGAAGACTTGGAATATACATACATAATCATACTGTCTCCCTAGACAGCCTGAATCCTATATTTTATGAGTATAAAGAGATAGGAAAACTAACCTTGAACAAAACTAAAGTCACAAGTATCACCGTATTCATTTTTGAAGATTCAGTGTTCACAATTATAAACTCCACTTTGCGCTTGTACCCTCACTCCCAATCAAAATTGTATGTTAACGAGTCGGTAGTTAGTCTTCAGGTTGAACAAAGCGACTTCTCAGGCAGTCTATGCTTTTCAGGGTCAACGTTGCAAGGCATAGACATTTTTAATACAGACTTCTATATGTGTGGAACGGCTAGCTTGGACTTGTCGGGGGAATTCAATTGGTTTTCAAGCAGCATAAAGAGAAACTACAGCATCATTTTGAGAGACAACACCAATAATCCTACGGAAAATGCTGCACTGGCTTTGTTTGAGAAGAACGATGCAATTGTCTGGAATGGAACCACCAACAGTCTGGGACAAGCTAACTTCAACCTCACATTTACAGATAACAACTACACGGATACGCTGAGGCTTGAGGCTGTCAAAGGAAACCTGTCTGCCACAAAAAGCATATCATTTCTTTCTGACACGCCAGTTACGATGGTTTTGGGGCGGCACGACATAGCCATGACGGGGGTTGCTCCTGCCAAAACTGTTGTCGGCCAAGGCCACAATCTGGACGCGAATTTTACCGTCGCTAATTTGGGCGACTTGGCTGAGACTTTTTATGCAACGATATACGCTAACGCGACCAACATAGGAACATATGCAGTCTTCAACTTGGCTAATGGAACCTCGACAACCCTTGCGTTTGCGTGTAGCACTACTGAACTGGCCTACGGAAACTATACAATAAGCGCCAACACACAGCCAGTTCCTGGTGAGAACTTTACAGCAAACAACAATTGTACATACGGCATCCCTGTTCATGTCGGCGTCTCTGGAGACATCTCAGGTCCCACATCAGGCGTCTACGATGGTACAGTCAACATGAGGGACATAAGCTATATCATAATGCTCTTCAACACCAGACCTGACTCGCCAAACTGGAATCCAAACGCAGACATCAACAACGATGCAACCGTAAACATGCGCGACATAAGTATAGCCATCTTAAACTTCAACAAACACGAATAATGGCTCTTGCTGATTCCTTCATTCAATCTGGATTGTGATAGAAGAGCGTTCCACAAGATTTATTTCGATGTAATCGAAGATTGTATTGAGAGAGGAGATTGCTAGGAAGGGCTGTTCCTGGAACTGTCATTGTTGCTGTAATCTTGGTTGGATTGTTTTCATCTTCAACAAAGTTATCTATGATAGATGGGACTTCTGGTTCCAATAGAGCATTTGCTTCTCTCGTATCTGATTATCAGAATGTTACAACCCACGAAGGAGACCTGATCATAGATGGAACGCAAGTGTTCGTGATTGAGAATTGCACGTTCATACAGACGGGTAATATATATGTCAGGGACTCAGCTAAACTAGTACTTGAAGATGCAGAGCTTTGCATAAATCGAACCTATCTCTGGCAGTATGGATTTACAATTGGAGACTACGGTACCTTAGAGCTTGCGCATGTTGTATTAACGTCGGATTATGCGTTAGTGCTTGACTTTGTGCAGTATTCAAAAGCCTACTTCAATAACGTGACTTCAAATATGGGATTCACTGCTGGTTTTAGATTCCGGGATTCTTCAAAAGCAACTGTTCACGAATTAACGTATAGGGATTCCAATTTTCTGTGTTTTGATTATTCTAATGTGTCTATAACAGATTCAGAGATTGATTGCATACAGATTGTTGGAGAAACATGTGATGTCAAGGTTTCAGACTCGATTGTGTACTCCATTATTGTGTACTACGAGAATCCTGACATTATCATAAATGTGGATGGTTTGAAACCAGGATTTTACGAGTACCTGGATTTGAAAGAAAAGATTGCGATTGAGCGAAACGGAGTAACCATGCCGTTTCGTTTAACCTTGAACAAGACGTATTGTTTTTCATGGGGCATTCGGGTTCGCTATGATTCTCAAACAATAATTTCAGACTCGATAGTTGATCAACTTCAAATAGCAATTGATGGTCTTGTTGTTGAGATAAGTGACTTGAAGCCTGGATTCTACGAGTATAAACGCATTGGACAGATCACATTGAATAAGACTCAAATTAGTTCTTTGATTGTGCAGTTACGTGACGAAAGTTCAGATGTTACAATAACGAACTCCACGTTATCCAACATATTTCTAAACACGCCGCTCAACTCAAACCTTCGTCTGATAAACACGGTTGTTGACGGTTTCCACATTGACCATTTTGTCGGTAATTTGTGTTTCGCAAATGCAACCTGGACAGAGGGTGGAGATGGATGGATGTTCGATTCTGTTTTGTACATGTCTGGAAACGTTAGCGGCTTGAGTGGCTTGGGTAGAATCTTTTGGCATCTAAGCAACGTAACAAGAAATTATGGCGTAATAGTCAAAGATCGTTATGACGAACCTACCATATCGGATGCAAGTTTAATTCTTAAGTCAAAAGATGTTGTGGTCTGGAACGGAACAACAGACAATCAGGGAGTGGCCGACTTCAACCTCACCTTTGCAGATGGCAACTATACGGATACTTTGAAACTTGAGGCTGTGAAGGGGAATTGGTCTAGCTCACAGAATGTTACATTTCTCTCTGGCACGCCAATTGTTTTCTCATCGCCTTTTCCTCCTCCACCAGTTGCTTCATTCGGATACACTCCAGAAAAACCGGGGACTAATGAACAGATAGTTTTCAATGCTTCAGAAAGTTATTCGCCTAGGGGGAACATTACTGTCTATGAATGGAACTTTGACGACGGAAACATGACCACAGTAACGACTCCAATAATAACCCACAAATACAGCCAAAGAGGAGACTACACGGTCGTCCTAAACATCACGGACAGCTTAGGACTCTGGAACACCTTCTCCAGACATCTGATAGTCTACGAACACGACGTCTCCGCCATAACAAACGCTGCGCCCTTGAAAACCGTTGCAGGACAAGGATTCCCCGTGCACATGAACGTGACTCCTCTCAATCGCGGCGACTTCACTGAAATCTTCAATGTTACCGTTTATGCTAATAACACCAAGGTCGAGACGCAGCCTGTTACTCTGGAAAACGGTACCTCCACAACAATGACTTTCACTTGGAACACCACTGGCCTTGCTTATGGCAACTACACCATAAGTGTATGCGCAGAACCAGTTTTAGGTGAAACTTATGTCGCGGACAACAACGTCACATGGACAGTACACGTTGGCGTTCCAGGGGACATTTCAGGCCCGACGCAAGGTGTTTATGATGGAAAGTGCGACATGCGAGACGTCAGCTACCTGATAATCCGTTTTAACACCAAACCAGACTCAGCCAACTGGAACGCGAACGCAGACATCAACAACGATGCAACGGTAAACATGCGTGACATTAGCATAGCCATACTCAACTTCAATAAACACGAATAGTCAAACTGTCCGGCGTTTAATATTGGTTTTCTCATTTTCATGCGTTAGCACGCGCGCTGCAGCACGGAGATTCGGTGGTAAGATTCGAATCCGCCCAAAAGCAGAGATTTCTGCCGAGCGCGTGAGCTGAATAAATGAATAATAGGCTTGGGCAGCTCCCCGTTCTTCTATTTCGTTGGAAAGCAAGCCAATAAACCTATGGAACCCACAACCAGGCTCTAGCACTGATAAGATTCGTTGTGGTGACCATCGATTCTGAATAATCTGTTACGAGAATGCGGTTGAATCAGAGTAAACGATTCATGAGAGTTAGAGGACTAGAAGATCTTTCCACAAATCTTATACTCCAGTTGCACTTTAGCTGGTAACTGGGCAGGGAGAGGGTTGAGAGTGAAGAGAGAGTTGTTTTCAGGATTTTTGGTTATTTCGCTTCTGATCAGCATGTTAGGATTAGCATTCAATACTCGCCTAGGAAAAGCAGCTGGAACGATTTACATTAGGGCTGACGGCTCGATAGACCCACCAACAGCACCTATCACAACCTTTGACAATGTCACGTACACCTTGACAGACAACATTAATGACTCTATCATTGTAGAAAGGGATAACATTGTGGTTAATGGCGCAGGCTACACCCTTCAAGGAACAGGAGACGGAACAGGGATAGACCTTACTGGAAGAAGCAATGTAACAATCAGAGACATAGAAATTAAAGCGTTCGATAATGGCATCACGCTCAGTAGGGGTTCAAACAACATAGTAACTGGAAACAACATAACAAACAACTGGGTCGGCATCATTCTCCGTGATTCTTCAAGCAACACCATTTGTGGAAACAACATAACAAACAACGGGGATGGCATCGATCTCTTTGACTCTTCAAATAACAATAAAATATTTGGAAACGACATAACAAACGGCGGCTTAGGCATCTGGCTCGAGTCTTCAGGTCATAACAGTATATTTGGAAACAACATAAGAGCAATTAGCCCTGAGGCTAGCGAGGCTGGCATACAACTCTCTTGGTCTTACTCCAACAATATGTTTGGAAACAACATAACAAACGGCGGCTTAGGCATCTGGCTCTCTTGGTCTTTCAACAACAAATTCTACCACAACAACCTCATGAATAACACTGTGCAGGTGTATGACTTGGCATGGGACAATCCAGATCATATACCCTCTTCAAATGTTTGGGATGATGGCTATCCTTCTGGTGGGAACTACTGGAGCGACTATACCGGTGTTGACGTGTATAGTGGTCCTTACCGGGATGAAACCGGCAGTGATGGTATAGGTGACAGCTACTATAATATACTTGATCTTCTCGAGCGATTATACCAAACAGACATGTATCCGCTTATGAATCCCAGAGCTTGGCGGACGATGGGCGTCGGCGTTGAAAAATCTTTTATAGAATCAACTCTTGTGGAGACCGTTCTCGGTCAAAAAGCTGTCCTAAATAATGTGACGGTCAGTGGTGATCTCAACGGCACTCTCAACTTTACAAGTTTTGAGATTGTCAGTATCACTGCAGGGTCATTTGCGGGCAACGGATTTTCCAAAGGCGAATGGCAAGCTAATCTTGAAGGTATTTCCTATGAAGGCTACTGGAAGGGAATGCATTTCCTAAAATCTGATGAGAGGAAAATTTATCTGAAAGGCATGATTTCAGGCGGATTAAGGGGAATTGCCGAAGGCTACTGGACAGAATCTGTTAATGAAAGTGGCGTCTATGACCAATATTGTTCTATTTGGAGACTAAACCATATTGGCAGTGAATACAATGTCTCGGCAACAATCAATCTTGCCGGAATAACATCTTATCAAGAATTTTCTGAATATCTTTCAACTGAACTTTATGTTTTACAAACCTCTATTGAAGGAACAACATTTGGGCATCATATTGGGCCTTTAAGCACCGTGTTGACTCATCTGAGAGTGGTAAGTGAAGACAGCCCATATTTTGGAGAAGGATTCTCAATAATCTCTTATATCTCCGATTCCGGCTCAGGAGAAGGATGGACATATGATAAATCTGTCTCGTCAAACAGTGTAGAATTGAATGGAATGTTTACCAAACCACTATTAGGTATTGTTTCTGCCACTTTAGATGAAATTGGATCATCAAGAACTCTATTTCTAATGATAGAAGGAATTGATCTAGGTTTGCCACCAGCAGCTGACTTGATAGTCGAAATCTGGGGGCCTGAAAGAGTAAGCCCAGGCCAGACAGTAGATTATGTTATCGAATATAGAAATGATGGATTGCGAGAAGCAAAGGATGTGGAACTGGCGATGGAGCTTCCTTTTCAGGTAGAATACTTGTCAAGCACTGCCGGAGGAACCTTCAGTGAAGGGTTATACGGAATAATTTGGTCAATAGAAAACATTCCAGTCAAGAGTAAGGGCTATGTGTCATCCGAGGTCATGGTTAAGTGGGGATTGTCCATAGGAACAGTTATTGAACCTACGGCTAGAATAACTGGAGACAGAATAAACATCGCAACTGACCCTAATGTTGTTATGAAATATGAAATAATCGAAGCCGCTGAGGGCAAGTTCAAGTTTGTTGCGAACATTTCAAATCAATCAGAAAGCGGAAATATAACAATAGATTCTACATTCACAGAAGTTTATCAAGAGTTTCCTCCCACATTAGAATACAATGAAATGCCTGAAAAAATCGAGTTTATAGCCAACGCAACAGTTGAAGGCAGCTTGAAAACTGAAAGCGTTTCGGTAAGTATCCCCAAAAAAATCTTTGATAGAATAAAGGAGCTTGTCAATCTCTCAAAAGACCTGCTGGATTTCAACAAAGAAAAAGAGGAGCGTGAACTCTATTTTAAGTGGCTGTTTCAACGAGACAAGATAAGCCTAGAAGACAAGCAGCTTCTCTCCAAAATGAACGAGGGTTTTACGGAAGCAAGAGCGTTTATTAGCTGTTTCACAGCGTTCATGAAGCAGCAGCCGAGTGGATGGATCTACCAAGCTTTTGGAGACTACAATAAGCAATTTGTCAGGAAATCTCTACCTGCTATTGACATTTGGGTGGGGTGGGCGATATACAGGCATCAAGTGGGGCCTTTGCCAGACGGTTGGGATAAGAGTCTAGTCATTACATATGAATTACGTGAACTAAATAAGGAAGCAAGATGGGAATATTATACTCCTGAGCTATGGAGCGCAGAGTACTTCTACAACAGAGCAATCAGTTCACAAAAAAGCAACATTTCAGTTGCCCGTGACCCCAATATCAAATATGGTCCTGAAGGGTATGTTTTGCCTGGACAAGAATTGGATTACAAGGTTGAATATGAAAACGAAGGTAAAGGCATAGCCTTCGGAGTCTATTTCACCGACACCTTAGACGAAGACTTGAACGCTTCAACTTTGGAAATAGGTCCGGTGATCAGCGCTTTAGATGGCTCAATCATAGCTGACCCAGGCGCCTATAATCCTTCAACTCGAACCATAACTTGGCTCGTTGGCGAAGTAGTCCCAGGCGAAGGTGGTTATGCCAACTTCAGCGCCAAAGTAAGAAACGATGCATCAGAATACACTGAAATCATCAACTATGCCACAGTCTATTTTCCAAGCGTTCCAGAAACAACCCGAACGAACGCAATTGTTTCCGTGGTGGGGCAACCCAACATCGCCGTTACAAACGTTACACCTTCAGAATTTGTAATAGAAAAGGGATCCACCCAAGCCATAGACGTAACAGTTGCAAACAAAGGCTATTTCCCAGAAACATTCAACCTAACCCTCTACGCCAACGCAACAGCCATACAAACACAAAACGTCACCCTACTAGGCAGAAACAGTGACATCATAACCTTCTTATGGAACACCACAGGCTTCGCCAAAGGCAACTACACAATAAGCGCCTACGCATGGCCAGTCCCAAGCGAAGTCAAAACAGACGACAACCTATACATTGATGGAACTGGGCAAATCAAGATCTCAGAAGACGAGGTTCCTCCAGTCACCGTGATGGATGTTGGCGAACCCAAATTTGTTATTGACGATATGGTTTATCTAACTTCCAACACACCCATAACATTAACAGCCGAAGACAACCCTCAAGGCAGCGGCATAGCATCTACCTCCTACAAGATTCGCAACAGCACTCACGATACAGGCTGGTTAACCTACACCAAACCCTTCAACCTAACAGGATTTGCAGACGGCACTTACTTCATGGACTTCAACAGCACCGATAATGCGGGAAACGTTGAGCCAACCAACGCAGCGATAATAATTCTCGACAATACTCCACCAACTTCAACAATATCCATTGGCCAACCAAAGTGTGTTGCAGATAAGACCTACGTGACTAGGGATACGCTATTCGGGTTAGATGCAGATGATGCCACAGGCTCAGGCATCTACTCCATAGCCTACCGAATCTCAAATACAACTTATGATAGTGGTTGGCTGCCTTATGCTGCATCATTCCACTTGACTGCACTGAGTGACGGAGTCTACACTATCAGTTTCAACGCCACAGACAATGTAGGCAACATGGAAGCCCCCGAATCAATTCAAGTCACGCTGTTCTCTTGGAACTGCGTCTTCACAGACTCCTACGGCAGAGGAACAATGCTCAAAATCAACACACAATACAAGCTATTCCAGTTCATTGCTCCTGGCAAGGATTTCGGAGTCAGACAGGATCCAAAAATGTTTGCCCTTTGCAGTGTCATACTGATAGGCTACAAAGACAGTGAAATGCAGCTAGCAGCCGCAGGCGCATACGGCAGATTAACTTTCTGCACAGCAACAGCTTGGGACAAGCAAACGGGCAAGCGGTATCTGTTGATTCAAAAGCCAATCTTCCGTTGCCATTCAAGCGAAAACCTAATGCCATAACCAACAAACTCTCCCTTTCTTATGTTGAACACTTGCATTTTCGTGGCAACATCGCCCTACCACAGAGACATCTCCTGCGACTCCTCTTTTTTCTATCTTTGAATAGTGCCATAGAAGACCGTTCCACAAGCGTTATTTTCATGGTGTAACCAATTAGATGCAGGGGATTGGAGACTTGCATAGCAGAATTGTTTTTGTTGTCCTTCTGATTGGAATGTCACTGTTGCCTCTTACTCCTCAAAACGTCGCAAGAACTGCCAAGAGCACGAAGGCACAGAGCGGTTCATTCCTTTCGATGTATGAAAATGTCACAACCCATGAAGGAGACCTTATTATCAATGGCACTCAGAATTTTGTCATTGAAAACTGCACATACATGCAAACTGGTAACATCTATGTTAGTGACTATGCAAAACTCATAATTCGTAACGTAGCCTTGAACA
>Ga0315288_10010292_pt1 | contig 11786 bp, 10 predicted proteins | sample YL17G11_20_MG_FD_203454 | JGI IMG/M metagenome (GOLD analysis project Ga0315288, IMG submission 203454) | Sediment microbial communities from Yellowstone Lake, YNP, Wyoming, USA - YL17G11_20 | ecosystem: Environmental > Aquatic > Freshwater > Lake > Sediment | place: USA: Wyoming | collected... | reverse complement strand
GATCGGGCCGCCGGGGTGCCCTGCGCAGCGAAGTAAAGGAGGAGGCTTCGGCCGCAGGCCGGAGCCGGGGGACATGAGCGGAGCAGGGCGCCCCGGTGGCCTGATCCCGCGCCGATGCAGGCACGCATGGGCAAACCCAGAGGCGAACGGCCGCAATGGGCCGAAGGGCGACAGTCAGATTGATGCGATTGAACACATCTGCGTGTGAGACTCTGAGGGCAGGAAGGACACTCCAAGCAGCCGCCGCGGAACCGGCTCCGCCGGCCTGCCGCGCACCTTGCAGGTCGCATCGCCGCGAGACGCGGCCATTCCTCGGCCCGTCCAAGCCGACGCAGGTCGGTTTGGAGCCGCGGGCCTTGGCCCCCTCGAGGGGGAGCGGCGCAGCCGCTTCGGGGGTGGTCCCCTTCAGCGGCGGAAGCCGCCTTCGACGGTGAAAAACGTCGGTTTGAGGCCGGCCAGTGGCTCGCGCAGCTTGGCCAATTCGGCCGCTGGCGCATGCACTTCGAGCTTGGTGATCGCGGCGATCTTCAGCGCTTCCTGCAGGATCGCGCCGACGTTGTCCAGGTGCGCCAGCAGCGCCGCGGCGCTGTCGTAGCCCTCGCGGCAATGCACCGCATCGCCGTCGAAGCTGAACGCGTAGTGGACGCAGCCGGGCTCGCTGCGCGTCTTGGCCTCGAAGCGCGCGCACAGCGCCTTGAAGGCACCGAGCTGACCGTCATTGACCTTGAAATACGGCACCAGGGTGCAGCAGGTATCGGGGCTTTGCATCGCGGCTCCTCGAGCTCAGTGGTTGAGGCGCCGCATGCTACGCCGCTGCCGCCGCAACGTCGAGACGGCGCGCACCGCCGGCCAGCAGCTCGGCATTGCCGCCGGCGGCTGCCGTGTTGATGGTCAGCGTCTGCTCGGCGCAAAAGCGCCAGAGCATGCCGGCGCAGCGCACTTCGCTGGCCTGGATCAGCGGCAGGATGGCGCCCGCACGCTCGGCCAAAGCGCGCACCACGGCGCGCGTCGCCTTCGTGTCAGCTGCCAGGGTGCAGACGCCGGCCAGCGATGGGTGTGCGATCAAGGAGCCCGCCGCGGCGGGCGCGACGACTTCGATCACGTCGCCCGGCACGCCGGCCTCGACGAAGGCCGCGCGCAAGGCATCGCCCCCGACGGGTTCGACCAGGGCGACACCGTTGCCCGCCAGCAGCGCCGACGCGAGCGCGGCGGCCACGTCGACCGCCTCCGCGCCCTGGGCCAGGATCGCGAACACGCCGCGCGCGTGCAGGCGAAGGGTGTTGCTCTCGCCGGTCGGGCCGGGCAGCGCCTGATCGGCCAGCAGGCCGAGGGCCTGCTCGGCATGGCGGCGCACCTGCGCGGCCGCCGGTTCGTCGAGCCGCGATGCGGCGCGCTGCACGGCCGCCACGCGCTGCGCCAGCGTCTGCGAGGCCCAGGTGCACTGCCCGGCGAGCAATGCGCCAAGTGACGGCGGCGCGGCGCTCGCGGTCAGCGCCGGCGAGGCGGCGGCCACCGCACCTTCGTGCTGCGGCAAGCGACCAAAACGATCGAGGTAATGCGGCCCGCCGGCCTTCGGCCCGGTGCCCGACAGGCCCTCGCCGCCGAAGGGCTGCACGCCGACCACGGCGCCGATCATGTTGCGGTTGACGTAGACGTTGCCGATGCGCGCGGCGTCGGCGATGCGCAGCGCGCGGCTGTCGATGCGCGTCTGGATGCCCAGCGTCAGGCCGTAGCCCAGCTCGTTGATCTGCGCCACCACGGCGTCGACTTCGCCGCCCCAGCGCACGACATGCAACACCGGGCCGAAGATCTCTTCCTGCATGTCGGCGATGCGCGCGATCTCGAAGGCGATCGGCGCAACGTGCGTCGGCCCCGCCATGCCCGGCGGGCTTTCGGCAATCACCATTGCCTCGCGGCGCAGGCGAGCGATGTGGCGCGCGACATTGGCATGCGCTTGGGCGTCGATCAGCGGGCCGACATCGGTGGCCAGCAAGGCCGAATCGCCGACGCGCAACTCGGCCAGCGCGCCGCGCAGCATCTCGATCACGCCGTCGGCGATGGCCTCGTGCACGCAGAGCAGGCGCAGCGCCGAGCAGCGTTGGCCGGCACTGCGAAAGGCACTCTGGACGACGGCGTCGATCACCTGCTCGGGCAGCGCAGTGCTGTCGACGATCATCGCGTTCAGGCCGCCGGTCTCGGCGATCAGCGGCACGACCGGGCCGGCCTGGGACGCCAGCGCGCGGTTGATGATGTGCGCGACCTGCGTGCTGCCGGTAAAGCACACGCCGGCCGTTCGAGGGTCGGCGACCAAGGCGGCGCCGACGGTCTCGCCGCCGCCATGCAGCCAGGCCAGCGCATCGGTCGGCACACCGGCTTCGTGCAGCAGTTCGACGAAGCGTCGCGCCACCAGTGGCGTCTGCTCGGCGGGCTTGGCGGCCACCGTGTTGCCGGCGACCAGCGCGGCGACCACCTGGCCCGCGAAGATCGCCAGCGGGAAATTCCACGGGCTGATGCAGACGAACACGCCGCAGCCGGACGGCGCGGGGTCGCCCTGGCGCAGCTCGGCCTGCTCGGCGTAGTAGCGGCAGAAGTCGACCGCCTCGCGCACCTCGGCAACGCAGTCGCCCAGGGTCTTGTGCGCCTCCTTGACCAGCAGCGCGCAGAACTCGGGCAGGCGGGCGTCGAGCGCGTCGCCGGCGCGGCGCAGCAGCATCGCGCGCTCGGCCAGCGGGCGGGCGTTCCAGGCGGCAAAGCCGGCGTGCAGGCGGCCCATCGCCGCGTCGATCTCGGCCGAGGTGGCCATCGCCGACGCGTCGACGTGTACCGACGCGAGGGCGCGGTCGAAGGGCTCGCGCATCGCCAGGCAGGCCAGGTCGGCGCCGGTCGAATTGGCGCGGGACGCGCCGAACAACGCAGCCGGTGGCGGCTGGCCCGGGCCGTCCTGGGCCTGCAGCGGCGAGGCCAACAGTTCCTCGGCGCTGACGGCCTCGTCAGCCATCTGGTGCACGAACGACGAGTTGGCGCCGTTCTCGAGCAGGCGCCGGACCAGATAGGCCAGCAGGTCGCGGTGCAGCCCCACCGGCGCATACACGCGAACAGGTACCGGGCCCAGGCCCCCCGCTTGAGCGGGGGGAGCGGGGGGTGTGGTCGTCAGTTCACCCGAAGGGATCGACCGCGACACTTCGCGGTAGATCCCTTCACTCATGCCGTGCAGGCGCTGGAACTCGAACTCCGCGCCCTGCTCGCGCGCCATCTGCAGGATGGCGGCGATGGTGCCGGCGTTGTGGGTCGCGAACTGCGGGTAGATGACATCGTGGTGGCCGATCAGCGCGCGGGCGCAGGCCAGGTACGACAGGTCGGTGTGCGGCTTGTGCGTGAACACCGGGTAGCCCGGCAGGCCGCCTTCCTGCGCGCGCTTGATCTCGCCGTCCCAGTACGCGCCCTTGACCAGGCGGACCATGAACTTCAGCCCGTGCCGGTGCGCCATCGCGGCGACTTCGTCGACGACGGCCAGGCCGGTCGTCAGGTAGGACTGCACCGCCAGGCCGAAGCCGCCCCATTGCGGGAACGTGGTGGCGATGCGCCCGGCCAGCGCCTCCATCACGTCGAGCGAGAGTTCGAGCCGGTCGCTCTCTTCGGCGTCGATCGTCAGGTTGATGTTCGCGCGCGCCGCCGGCTCGATCAGGCTCCACACGCGCGGCAGCAACTCGGCGAAGACGCGGTCGCGCTGCGAATCCTCGTAGCGGGGAAACAGTGCGCTGAGCTTCATCGAGATGCCGTCGGCCTCGTGCGGCGACGCTGCGCTGCGCCCGGCGGCGATGGCATCGATCGCATGGCGATACGAGACGAGGTAGCGCTGGGCGTCGTGCTCCGTGCGCGCACCTTCGCCGAGCATGTCGTAGCTGAAGCGCAGGTTGGGCATCGACTTGCGCTGGCCCGAGGCTTCGCCCATCGCTTCGGCGATCGTGCGGCCGAGGACGAACTGGCGCCCCAGCAGTTGCAACGCACGCACGGTGGCCGCAACGACGGTCTTCGCCCCCAGCCGCTGCAGCAGCCCGGGCGGGTTCTCGCCTTCGGGCAGGAAGCGCTTGGACAACGCGATCGCGCTGGCCGACAGGCTGGCCAGCATGCGGTGCGGGCCCTCGGTGTCGTTGGTGTCGAAGTCGGCGCGGCCGAGCTGATCGGCGGTGAGCGCAATCGCCGTCTCGGCATCGGGCACGCGCAAAAGTGCTTCGGCCAGTCGCATCAGGGCCAGCCCCTCGGCGGTGGAGATCGGGTACTCGTGTAACAGCGACTCCATGGCCCAGAAGGGCGCCGGATTTGCGCGCACACCGTCGACCCAGGGCCGCGCCGCGCTGGCCACCGCCGACCAGTCGAGCCCGCCCAGGCGGGCCAGCGCCTCACGCACCGCGTCAGGCTCAGGTCGGTACGGAAACGGCAGCCGGGCGCGTTCCGGCGGGGCTGTGAAGGTCGATGTGTGCGGGCCCATGGCAACCCCTGGCTGTTGGATAATCGACAGCTTACGCGGCCTCACGTAGAGAATGCTTCCGAGTTTTCGCGTTCACCTGGAGAGTCATCCATATGAGTGACGATGCCACGCGCGAACTGGACAAGATCGACGCCCGCATCCTGCGCGCGCTGCAGGCCGACGGCCGGATCAGCAACCTGAAGTTGGCCGAGGCGGTGCACCTGTCGCCGACCGCGGTGCTCGAGCGCGTCAAACGGCTGACGCGCGACGGCTTCATCCTCGGCTACGAGGCCCGGCTGAACCCGGCCAAGCTCGGCGCCGGACTGATGGTCTTCATCGAGGTGCTGCTCGACCGCACGGTGCAGGACGTGATGGACTCGTTCAAGGCCGCGGTGCAGGTGCGCCCCGAGATCCTCGAGTGCCACCTGGTGGCCGGCGGCTTCGACTACCTGCTCAAGACGCGCGTGGCCGACATGGCGGCCTACCGCGAGTTCGTCGGCAGCGTGATCTGGACCCTGCCCGGCGTGCGCGAGACGCGGACCTACGCCGTGATGGAAGAGGTCAAGAACACCACCACGCTGGCGATCTGACCCACCCCCGAAGCGGCTGCGCCGCTCCCCCTCAAGGGGGCGCCGCTGGCGGACCGGCAAAGCCGGATCCGCGGCGGCCACTGGGTGAGCTCGGTTGGCGCGCCGCGGTCCGCGCGTGGCTCTAGGCACGCTCGCCGAAGATGGCGGTGCCGACGCGCACGATCGTCGCGCCCTCGGCGATCGCCGCCTCGAGGTCGGCGGTCATGCCCATCGACAGCGTGTCCAGCGCCAGGCCTTCGGCCCGCAGCCTGTCGAGCCACTGGTGCAGCAGGCGATGCGGCGCGCGCTGGGCGACAGGGTCGGTAGCCGGTTCGGGAATCGACATCAGGCCGCGCAGGCGCAGGTTAGGCAGCGCGGCCACGGCATGGGCCAGCGCCGGCAACTCAGCCGGCGCGACGCCGCTCTTGCTGGCTTCGCCGCTGACATTCACCTGCAGGCACACCTGCAACGGCGGCAAGCCCGTCGGGCGCTGTGCCGACAAGCGCTCCGCGACCTTCAGGCGATCGATGCTGTGGACCCAGTCGAAGGCTGCGGCCACCTCGCGCGTCTTGTTGCTTTGCAAAGGGCCGATCAAGTGCCACTCGAGGGTCGAGCGCAGATCGGCCAGGGCGTCGATCTTGGCCAGCGCCTCCTGCACATAGTTTTCGCCGAACGCGCGTTGGCCGGCACCAAGGGCCTCGCGCACCGCGCCGGCAGGGAAGGTCTTGCTGACGGCCAGCAGCGTGACGCTTTGCACGGGCCGTTGCGCTGCGACACACGCCGCCGCAATGCGCTGCCTCACTTGTTGTAACTTGACCGCGATGCTCGCCATAATCGCTCGAGACTAGCTCAAGCCCAAACAACGCCCATGGACATCACCCAGCTGCTGGCCTTCTCGGTCAAGAACAAGGCCTCCGACCTGCACCTGTCGGCCGGCCTGCCGCCGATGATCCGCGTGCACGGCGATGTGCGCCGCATCAATGTCGATCCGCTCGAGCACAAGCATGTGCACGACATGGTCTACGACATCATGAACGACTCGCAGCGCAAGCATTATGAAGACACGCTGGAGTGCGATTTCTCGTTCGAGATCCAGGGCCTGGCACGCTTTCGCGTCAACGCCTTCAACCAGAATCGGGGCTCGGGGGCGGTGTTCCGCACGATTCCGAGCAAGATCCTGACGCTCGAGCAGCTGAATACCCCCAAGGTCTTCGCCGAGTTGTCGCTCAAGCCACGCGGCCTGGTGCTGTGCACCGGCCCGACCGGCTCGGGCAAGAGCACCACGCTGGCGGCGATGGTCAACCACCTGAACGAAAACCAGTACGGCCACGTGTTGACGGTGGAAGACCCGATCGAGTTCGTCCACGAGTCAAAGAAGTGCCTGATCAACCAGCGTGAGGTCGGGCCGCACACGCTGTCATTCAACAACGCGCTGCGGGCCGCACTGCGCGAGGACCCTGACTGCATCCTGGTCGGCGAGATGCGCGATCTGGAAACCATCCGCCTGGCGCTGACCGCCGCCGAGACCGGCCACCTGGTGTTCGGCACCCTGCACACATCGAGCGCAGCCAAGACCATCGACCGGATCGTGGACGTGTTCCCGGCGGCCGAAAAGGAGATGGTGCGCTCGATGCTGTCGGAATCCCTCGTCGCGGTGGTCGCACAGACACTGTGCAAGTTGAAGGACGGCTCGGGCCGCATCGCCGCGCACGAGATCATGCTCGGCACCTCGGCGATCAAGAACCTGATCCGCGAGAACAAGATCGCGCAGATGTACTCGGCGATCCAGACCGGCCAGAGCATCGGCATGCAAACGCTTGACCAGTGCCTGACGGAACTGGTCAAGCGCAACATCATCTCGCCGGCCGAGGCGCGCGGCCGCGCGCGCTCGCCCGAGAATTTCCCCGGATAGATGACCGCCCCCGCTCACTTCGTTGGCAGCCCCCCGATGGGGGCCGCTCGTGCCGCTTGGGAACGGCCCGACGCCGGCACGAGCGCGCTCTAACGCCACCAAAGGACTGCACTCCATGGAACGCGACCAAGCCTCCAAATTCGTCAACGACCTGCTGCGCCTGATGGTCAGCCGCAATGGCTCCGACCTGTTCCTGACCGCCGACTTTCCGCCGGCGATCAAGGTCGACGGCAAGATCACCAAGGTCAGCCCGCAGCCGCTGACCGGCCAGCACACCATGGCGCTGACGCGTGCGGTGATGAACGACAAGCAGGCCGCCGAGTTCGAGCGCAGCAAGGAGTGCAACTTCGCGATCTCGCCGACCGGCATCGGACGTTTTCGCGTCAACGCCTTCGTGCAGCAGGGCCATGTCGGGCTGGTGATGCGCACGATCCCGCAGGTGATCCCGACCATCGACAGCCTGGGCCTGCCGCAGGTGTTGAAGGACATCGCCATGACCAAGCGCGGGCTGACGATCTTCGTCGGCGCCACCGGCTCGGGCAAGAGCACGTCGCTGGCGGGGCTGGTGGACTACCGCAACGAGAACTCCTACGGCCACATCATCACCGTCGAGGATCCGGTGGAGTTCGTGCACGCGCACAAGAACTGCATCGTGACCCAGCGCGAGGTCGGCATCGATACCGATGACTGGGCCCCGGCGCTGAAGAATTCCCTGCGGCAGGCGCCCGACGTGATCCTGATGGGCGAGATCCGCGATCGCGAGACGATGGAGCACGCCGTCGCCTTCGCCGAAACCGGCCACTTGTGCCTGGCCACGCTGCACGCCAACAGCTCGAACCAGGCGCTGGACCGCATCATCAACTTCTTCCCCGAGGAGCGGCGAGCGCAGTTGCTGATGGATCTGTCGCTGAACCTGAAGGCGCTGATCTCGCAGCGCCTGCTGCCGCGCCAGGAAGGCAAGGGCCGCATCGCCGCGGTGGAGGTGCTGCTGAACACGCCGCTGGTCGCCGACATGATCTTCAAGGGGGAGGTCGGCGACATCAAGGAGTTGATGAAGCGCTCGCGGGAACTCGGCATGCAGACCTTCGACCAGGCCCTGTTCGATCTCTACGAGACCAACATGGTCACCTACGAAGACGTCCTGCGCAACGCCGATTCGGTCAACGATCTGCGGCTGCAGATCAAGCTCAACAGCCAGCGCGCACGCTCGACCGACCTGGCATCGGGCACCGAGCACCTGACGATCGTTTGAGCCCCAGGCCGCCTGGCGGCCTGTCCCGGGGGGACGAAATCAGGTTCAAATCTCGGTCGGCGACGCAAGACTCGTAAACTCATCGCATCGATTCTCCTTGGGTTTCGCGATGAAGGAATACGCCTCCGTCGAGCCGCGCAACGTCGCGTTTCTGGGCCTGGGTGTCATGGGTTATCCAATGGCCGGGCACCTGGCGCGCGCCGGGCATCGCGTCTGCGTCTACAACCGCACGGCGGCGAAGGCCGCGGCCTGGGCTGCCGAGTTCGGCGGGCGAGCGGCGGCCACACCGCGTGAGGCCGCTGCGGGCGCAGCGGTTGTCTTCGCCTGCGTCGGCAACGACGACGACTTGCGCTCGGTGGTGCTCGGCCCCGATGGAGCCTTCGCGGGCATGGCGCCGGCAAGCACCTTCGTCGACCACACCACGGCGTCGGCCGCCGTCGCGCGTGAGTTGTACGCCGCGGCCAGGGCGTGCGGCCTGGCGTTCATCGATGCGCCGGTGTCGGGCGGCCAGGCCGGCGCCGTCAATGGCGCCTTGACGGTGATGTGTGGCGGCGATGCCGCGCGCTTCGACGCGATCCAGCCGATCGCCATGGCCTTCGCCAAGGCCGTCACGCGCGTCGGCGAATCCGGTGCCGGACAGCTGGCCAAGATGGTCAATCAGATCGCCGTCGGCGGCGTCGTGCAGGGCCTGGCCGAGGCCATTGCCTTCGGCCAGAAGGCGGGCCTGGACATGAAGCAGGTGCTCGAGGCGATCGGCAAGGGCGCCGCGCAGAGCTGGCAGATGGACCACCGGGGCACAACGATGATCGACGGCCAGTTCGACTTCGGTTTCGCCGTCGACTGGATGCGCAAGGACCTCGGCCTGGTGCTCGACGAGGCGCGCCGCAACGGCACCCCACTGCCGGTGACCGCGCTTATCGACCAGTTCTATGCCGACGTGCAGGCGATGGGCGGGCGACGCTGGGACACGTCGAGCCTGATCAAGCGATTACGCTGACGCCAACCCGCCTGGCAGAGAAGCCGTCCGGGCGCGCCAGCCGGCTCAGGCCGAGGGCCTACTTCTTTTCGCTCGTGGTGGGGCTACTCAGAGCAGCCAACTCGGCCTCGGTGAGAATGTCGAAGACCCGGACCACCTTTTGCACGCCCGACACACCGCGCGCCAAGTCAGCCGCCCGCGTGGCCTCGCGCTCGGTCAGGCGGCCCATCAGGTAGACGGTCGCGCGCTCGGTCACGACCTTGATGGTGTTGGCCTGCAAGTCCTTGGCGTCGACGAAAGTGGCCTTGACCTTGCTGGTCAGGTAGGTGTCGTTGGAGCGCGCAGTCATCGAGGTCGACGCCATCACCGCCAGTTCGTTGACGGTCGAGCGGACGTTCTCGATCTTCGACACTGCCTGTTCAATCGCACTGCGGTCGGCCTCGCTGGCGACCTCGCCGGTGAGCAGTACCATGCGGCCATAGCTCACGACATTGACATGGCCGCGGTCACCCACTGTCTCGGTGATCCGGTTGCTGGCCTTCAACTCGATGGACTGGTCTTCAACCTGCACGCCCGAGGTGCGGCGATCGCTGGCCACCATCACCGTACCGGCTGCGGCACCGACGGCCAGCGCGGCACAGCCGCCGAGCGACAGCACCGCCAGGGCGACCAGCGTGGCCTTGTGCAGCAGCGAGAGAGTGGGGTGTGTCATGTCGGATCCTGTTCGCCGAGAAGTTGCAAATCCACCGCGTCGCACAGGCAATGCACGACCAGCGTGTGGGCTTCATGGATACGCGCCGCGCGCTCGTGCGGCACGGCGATATGTACATCGGTTTCGCTCAACAGCGCCGGCAGACTGCCGGCATCGCGGCCGGTCAAGGCGACCACCGTCATGTCCTTGCTCTGCGCAGCCAGGACGGTGGCAGACAGTCCGGCCGTCGGGCTGCCGGCGCTGATGGCCAGCAACACATCACCCGGCGCGCCGAGCGCCTGCACCTCGGTCTCTCCACTGATGGCCAGTGCGGCCAGACCCGGGCGCTCGCGCTCGAAGCGGCCGACCATCAATGCCGCACCATGCTGCGCCAGCACGGCGGCCGGTCCGCTGCCGCAGAGCATGACTTTGCCGCCCGCGGTGATGCAGCCGAGCAGCGCCTGAGCGGCGTCGGCAATCGGTTTGGAGAGGGCTTCGGCCGTCTGCGAGAGCAGGTCGGCGCTTTCGAAGAACTGCTGCTGAATGCGCTGTTCGAGCATGGGCATGGATCATATGACACGCTCTCGCGACCATCGGTTCCAACGCTCATCAAGATGTGTCGAAGGCGCCGCGCAGCCAGTGCAGGACGCCGGCATCGATCGCCACCACATCGAAACGACACGGCGGCGGCGCGGCAAAGCGCAGCAGGTAGTGCTGCGCCGCGAGCAGCAGGCTCGCCCGCTTGGCCGCGCCAACGCTGGCCGCCGCGCCGCCATGGCGGGCGTCGGCTCGAGCGCGCACCTCGACGAAGACCAGCGTGCCATCGCGCTCGCGCAGGATCAGGTCGATCTCGCCGCCGCGCCGATGCGGGCCGCGTGCGACCCGATAATTGCGCTCGACCAGCGTCAGGCCGTGCTGCTGCAGATGCGCGAGCGCCTGGGCTTCGGCAGCATCGCCGCGTTGTTGCCTGTCGGTTGTTGCCGCGTTGCGGCGGGAGAACATCGTCGCCACCTCCATCGCCTCTGCCACGATCATCACGCAGGCCGCGGCAGCCGCCGCCGGCAACCAGCAGTATCCCGCCGGCACGCTGTACGTGGTGGCCACACCGATCGGCAACCTGGCCGACCTGACGCTGCGCGCGGTGCATGTGCTCGGCCTGGTCGACGCGGTGGCGTGCGAGGACACGCGCATCGGCGGCTCGCTGCTCGGCCATCTGGGTTTGTCCAAACCCCTGCTGGCGCTGCACCAACACAACGAACAGGCGGCCACGCAGCAGGTGCTCGCGCGGCTGGCGCGCGGCGAGCGTGTGGCCTACGTCAGCGATGCCGGCACCCCAACGGTGTCCGATCCGGGCGCCGTGCTGGTCGCGGCCGCTCAAGCGGCCGGCCACGCGACAGTGCCGCTGCCCGGAGCGAGCAGCGTGCTGGCCGCGCTCAGTGTCGCCGGCGACACGCAGGGGGCGGGGTTTGCGTTCATCGGCTTCCTGCCGGCCAAGGCTGGCGAGCGCGCCCATGCGCTGGCCGCGCTGGCGCGGCGACCGTCGGAGTCGCTGGTGCTGTTCGAGGCACCGCACCGCATCGCTGCGCTGCTCGCAGCCCTGGCCGTGGCGATGCCCGATCGGCGCATGACGCTGGGCCGCGAGTTGACCAAGCAGTTCGAGACCGTGGCCACGATGACGGCGTCGCAAGCGCCGGCATGGTTGGCCGCGGACGCCAACCGCTCACGCGGCGAGTTCGTGCTCGTGCTGCATGCCACGCGTGTCCCTGCGCCCGTGGAGGCCTCGCTCGATGCAGCCACCGAACGCATGCTGCGCGTGCTGCTGGGCGAGCTGCCGCTGAAACAGGCTGTGACGCTGGCCGCCACGCTGACCGGCGCGCCGCGCAATTCGCTCTACGCGCGTGCCCTGGCCTGGCGAGAA
>Ga0315288_10010291_pt1 | contig 11786 bp, 8 predicted proteins | sample YL17G11_20_MG_FD_203454 | JGI IMG/M metagenome (GOLD analysis project Ga0315288, IMG submission 203454) | Sediment microbial communities from Yellowstone Lake, YNP, Wyoming, USA - YL17G11_20 | ecosystem: Environmental > Aquatic > Freshwater > Lake > Sediment | place: USA: Wyoming | collected... | reverse complement strand
TAGAGAAGGTAGAAACTGATTACGTCGCTGTCACCCAGAATCCTAACTACCGGAACGATCCACGGTGGAACGATGTCGGTCAACGTGACGGCTTCATCAAGGATGCGGAACTGAAGTTTCTTCGTCCTTACCAACTGCGCGCGGTGGCGGCTCTTCAGAATGCCGTGCGAAAAGGCCAAACGCGCTTCTTGTTCGAAATGGCAACCGGCACAGGGAAAACACTGACTGCCGCCGCTGTCATCAAGCTCTATATGCGAACGGCCAACGCCAAGCGGGTTCTTTTCCTTGTTGACCGTCTTGAACTCGAAACCCAGGCATGGAAAGCCTTTGTCCGCCTTTTGAAGAACGACTTCCGCACGGTCATCTACAAGGAGAACCGCGACGACTGGCATAAGGCTGAGATCGTGGTTTCCACGGTCCAAAGCCTCCAGTTCAACAACAAATACCGGCGGCTCTTTTCGCCGACCGATTTTGACCTCCTGATTTCGGACGAGGCGCACCGCTCCATCAGCGGCAACAGCCGCGCGGTGTTCGAGTATTTCATCGGCTACAAGCTCGGCCTTACGGCGACGCCGAAGGACTACCTCAAGAGAATTGACCCGGCCAGGATCAGCGAGCGAGATCCACGCGATTGGGAGCGCCGCCAGTTGTTGGACACCTACAAGACGTTCGGTTGCGAAAGCGTCGAGCCGACTTTTCGCTACAGCCTCATTGAAGGCGTGCGCGAAGGGTACCTGCTCAATCCGGTTGTCGTGGACGCGCGGACGGAAATCACCACGGAGTTGCTGGCCGAAGAAGGCTATTCCGTCATGCAGGAGAACGATGACGGGGAATTAGTCGAGCAGACCTTTTTCGGCAAGGACTTTGAGAAGAAGTTTTTCTCGGACGAGACCAACCGTGTCTTCTGCGAAACCTTCCTGAAGAGCGCCCTTCGTGATCCGCTGAGCGGGGAAATCGGGAAGGCCATTGTTTTCTGTGTCCGGCAAGACCACGCGACGCGAATCACCAAGGCATTGAACGAATTGGCCGATGCGATGTTTCCCGGCAAGTACAACTCCGACTTCGCCGTCCAGGTGACTTCCAATGTGGACGATGCCCAGCAGATGGCCGTCGGCTTTGCCAACAATAACTTGAACGGCCACACCCGATTTCTGGAAGGCTACATCAGTTCAAAGACACGTGTCTGTGTCACGGTCGGCATGATGACGACCGGCTACGACTGCGAAGACCTCCTGAACATCGTTTTGCTCCGTCCCATCTTCTCGCCCACCGATTTCATCCAGATTAAGGGTCGCGGAACGCGGAAGTACGCCTTCCGCTACACCGAGAAGGAAGGAGGCCAGGCTCAGGAACACGCGAAGCCGAAGGAGAAGTTCAAGCTCTTCGACTTCTTCGCTGTATGCGAGTACTTCGAGGAGAAGTTCAACTACGACGAGGTTATTGAACTGCCGCCCTTGCGCCCGACCGGGCCGGGAGCGCAACCGCTGTTGCCACCCCCGCCGGTTCCGGCCGACTTCACGAATGTCAACCCTGACCCGCTCAAGTCGCAGTTCGAGTTCGCCGTACCGGTGTACGGGATGAAGATTGACCGCAAGTTATTCGAGAAGTTCGAGGACAAGGTCAAGGCCACGCCGGAGGTTCGGGATCGCTACGAACGCGGCGACATCAAGGGGGCGGAAGAGATCGTCGTTGCGGCCCTTTTCAACAAACCGGAGGACTTCTTTAACCTCGACAAACTCCGCAAGGCCGTACAGGTTGACCGCAGGATTACGCTCCGAGAAATTTTGGCAAAGGCCTTTGGCGAGATAGACCGTTTCAAAACCAAGGACGAACTGCTCGAAGAAGAGCTGGCGAAGTTCGTTTCCATCCACAAACCGGATGCCGCCCACATGCCGGTTATCCGGCAGTTCTTCAAGGCGTATGTGACTGACGGCGGCGTCCGGACCATTGTGGATTCCCGCGAGTTCGGGCGGCTGGCAGACAATCCCAAGGTGTCGCTCGCGGACGTTCGCGCCCTCGACCAGTGGCGGGAGGTTATCCCGGAATACGTGAAGGACTACGTTTCGTTGAACGCTTTTGCGGCTTAGGAAGACACGATGCTGGACGCACAGACCAAATCGAAAATTGATTCCGCGCGCGACATCCTGGTCGGCAAGGTGCCCGATCCAAAATCGCAGGTGGAGCAGATTACCATCGCCCTGATTTACAAGTTCATGGACGACATGGACCGCCAGTCCGAGGAACTGGACGGCAAGGCGACGTTCTTTTCCGGCGAGTTCAAAAAATACCGCTGGGCGCAACTGCTCGATAAGCGCCTCGGTGGCCACGAACGCCTCTTGCTCTATGCTGAAGGTATCGAGAAGATGAACGTGAACAAGAACATTCCTCAGCTTTTCCGGGACATCTTCAAAGGCGTGTTTCTGCCGTATCGCGATCCCGAAACGCTCAACCTGTTCCTAAAAGAGGTTAACGGTTTCACCTATGAACACAGCGAGCGCCTCGGAGATGCTTACGAATACTTGCTTTCGGTTCTCGGCACCCAGGGCGACGCCGGGCAATTCCGCACACCTCGCCACATTATTGATTTCATCGTGGCGGTGGTGGACCCGAAGAAGAACGAAACCGTCCTCGATCCCGCCTGCGGCACCGCCGGGTTCCTGATCTCCGCCTACAAACACATACTCAAACAGAATCAGCCACAAGAAAGCACAAAAGATACAAAAAGAAATGATTTCGTGATTTCTGTGCCTTTTCATGGCCAATCTCTCACCCCCGACGAGCGCGCTCGGCTGATGACCAATTTTCGCGGCTACGACATCGCGCCCGACATGGTCCGCCTGTCCCGCGCCAATCTGTACCTGCACGGCTTTCCGAATCCGGTCATTCACGAGTATGACACGCTGACCAGCGAGGAACGTTGGGATGAGCGATGCGACGTGATTATGGCCAACCCGCCCTTCATGTCTCCGAAAGGCGGAATTCGACCGCACAACCGGTTTTCCATCAAAGCTAAGCGTAGCGAAGTGCTTTTCGTGGACTACATGGCCGAGCATCTCAACCCGAGCGGTCGCGCGGGAATCATTGTGCCCGAGGGAATCATCTTCCAGAGCCAGAACGCTTATAAAGCCCTGCGGAAGATGCTCATCGAAAACTACCTCTGGGCCGTGGTCAGCCTGCCCGCCGGCGTCTTCAATCCGTATTCCGGCGTCAAGACCAGCATCCTGTTCCTGGACCGCAACCTAGCCCGGCGGACGGACGATTTGCTGTTCGTGAAGGTGGAGAGCGACGGCTTCGATCTCGGCGCGCAGAGAAGGCCGATTGAGAAAAACGATTTGCCGGAAGCGTTAAATATTTTAGAGAGCTACAAAAAGACACAAAAAATACAAGAAAGAAAGATGGCACTGACCGTCAGCCGTAAGCGTCTCCTCGATTCCGGTGACATCAACCTCTCCGGCGACCGCTACCGCGTCGTCGCCGCCGTCCAAAGCAAGTGGCCGATGGTGAAGTTGGGTAATGTGTTAGATTACGAACAACCAACGAATTACATTGTTCAGTCAGTTGATTATAACGACGAATATCCAACTCCCGTTTTGACTGCTGGTAAATCTTTCATTTTGGGATATACAAACGAAAAGGAAGGTGTATTTCATGATGGGTTACCAGTTATTATCTTTGACGATTTTACCACCGCAATAAAGTTTGTTGATTTTCCATTTAAGGTGAAATCGTCAGCAATGAAAATACTTCATGCAAAAAAAGAAGTGGCGAATATTCGCTATGTATTCTATGCAATGCAGAAGATCAATTTTAGTCCGGGCGAGCATAAACGATATTGGATATCGCAATACTCAAAATTCTCCATCCCCCTCCCGCCCTTAGAGATTCAGCGGCAGATGGTGGCGGAGTTGGATGGCTACCGGAAGGTCATTGAAGGCGCCCGCCAAATCCTTGCCTCCTACAAACCCGCCATCCGGATTGATCCGGAATGGCCGATGGTTGCGATTGGGGATCTGTGCGTCGTGGAGAGGGGTGCATCACCACGTCCGATTCACGCCCATATTACCGATGCGCCGGATGGCGTAAACTGGATAAAAATCGGTGACGCCGAGGTTGGCGGGAAATACATCACCCAGACCAAGGAGCGGATTACTCCAGAAGGTGCAACCAAGTCTCGGCGCGTCAAGCCCGGTGATTTCGTCCTCTCGAACTCAATGAGTTTCGGCAGACCTTACATCATGGCAATTGAAGGGTGCATACATGACGGATGGTTGCTGTTGCGGGATATATCGGACAATCTGGACCGGGATTTCCTCTACAACATCCTTGGCTCCAATGCTGTGCTGCAGCAGTTCGAACAAGCAGCCACCGGCGGAGTTGTAAATAACCTGAACAGCAAACTTGTGCGAAACGTCACGATCCCCCTTCCTCACCTTTCCGTCCAGCGCGAGATCGTGGCGGAGTTGGAGGCCGAGCGGGCGCTGGTGGAGTCGAACCGGAAGCTGATCGAGGTGTTTGAGAAGAAGATTCAGGAGAGGCTGGCTGAGATCTGGGGGACGGGAAATTAACGATTTATGAGTTGTGCGGCCTTACATCCGATGAAACCAAGATTGTGGAGGCTGTGTGATATGGTAATGTGCTTTCATATGCCGGAGGTGAATAATGATTACTCGAGTGACCATCCGTAATTTCAAACGGTTGAAGGACGCGACCATAGATTTGAGCGATCATGTGGTGTTTGTCGGTCCCAATAATTCGGGCAAAACAACAGCCCTTCAGGCCTTGGCCGTCTGGCAGCTGGCTATGACGCGTTGGATCGAGAAACGCGCGAAAGCAAAGAACGTGGCTAAACTTCGGACCGGCGTTCCGATCACTCGATCCGACTTCATCGTATTTCCTTTACGAGATATGCGAAGTCTCTGGCACAATTGTGATGTTCAGGATTCCAACAGCGGCAAAATTCGGGCAGAGATCCTTGTTGAGGGTTCCAGTGGCGCGAAGGACTGGGTTTTTGGAATGGAATTGGAGTTTCAGGGGACCGAGCAGGTTTATTGCCGCCCCATGCGGAAGGCTCCGGACAGTGAAGACCGCATGACGGTGCCTAAAGAAGCCGAGAAAGTAATAATAGGTCATCTTCCGCCGTTAGCCGGTCTTCAGCGTATTGAAGATAAGGTCAACGAACGAAGTCTCAAAACCCGCATAGCGGAAGGACGGGCCGGCGATATCCTGCGCAACCTCTTGTATAACGTTGCGGAACGCAACGAGGATAACTGGAAAGCGCTGAAACAACATATGGCCAGCCTGTTTCAGATTGAACTGCTAAAGCCACAGTGGCTCAGCACTGGCGAGATCCTTGTGGAGTACCACAATGGCCTGACACCGCCGGGGAAGAAGAGTAATCCGCATGTGAAACTCGATCTTGGGATGGGAGGGAGCGGCTTTCATCAAGTGCTGCTATTATTGGCGTTTCTTTACGATCAAGCGGGCGTGCTCTTGCTTTACGATGAGCCGGATGCTCATCTTGAGGTGATTCGGCAGCATGACGTCTATGTGTTGTTGCGCCGCCTGGCGCAGGAGCGGAATTCACAACTGATTGTGGCAACTCACTCAGAAGAAATCATGGAGAACACGGATTTCAGCAACATTTGTGCGTTCCTTAGCGAGAAACCGAGAACTCTGGCGGACAAACAGGAGGCATCACAGTTCCGCAAATCGCTGTCGCGTATTTCCAGCAGCGATTATCTAAAAGCCAAAGAACGCGGATGCGTGTTGTACGTGGAAGATTATACCGATGTGGATATTTTGCGGGAATGGGCGCGTGTTACAAACCATGACGCCCTGAGATTCCTTGACTCGCCATTCGCGGTTTATGTCGGCAATGTGCCATCCAAGGCCCGTGACCATTTTGCCGGACTCAAAGCAGCATACGCGGGATTGCGAGGGCTTCTACTAATTGATCATACCGATACGCTGTTACAAGGCAACTTGCTGACGGAGACAATGTGGAACCGGCGGGAAATAGAGAACTATCTGGTCGTTCCTTCAGCGTTGATACGTTTCTGTGAACAAGCAGCCAAGGAGTCCATGGGGATTTCTTCGGATGAGGATGGCGGCCTGTTTGGCAAAACTATACCGAATCCGTCGGCAATTGATAGTTTGTTCAAGAAAATCAGCCGTGTTTCAGACGATGAATATGCTATGCCGCTCGTTGATACTCCTTATCTGAAGGATGCTAAGGCCAGTGAACTGATTTTGGAACCGTTTTTCAAGGAGTTCTACAAGATCATTGGCCAATATAATGCCATGCCCAAGAACGCATTTTATCGTATTGCTTCCATCATGACTCCCAATGAAATTCACCCCGAGATACAGGAAAAGCTCAATGCCATTGCGAAATTGACAAAAAGCTGATATGTGCGCATTCCAGTTCTCAGCAGTCTGTCGGAGCTTCTCTGTTTGTAGCTCGCAAAGTCGCGCGTTTCGATGGTATATTATTTGCGTCGGGTGAATTTTGCTGGAGTCTGCAATGATGCGAGTTGAAGTCAAATCGGAGTTATGGCGTTGGGCGTGTGAACGCGTTGGATCGTGACGGAGTTGGAGGCGAAGCTGGCAGAGATTTGGGGAGAGGAAGAAAGTGCCAAAGCATGACAGGGAAAACTATGGCGCGTAAACGAAGTGCCGAAGGGGAAATCGAGAATCGTAACGCCCTCGGGCGTCGGCGAAAGGATGCTATGTTTCCGGTCGCGCCGACGCACGCCGGTCTGCCGTCTGGCTATGCCAGGATCTTGCGCGACCTCAAGCAACGCATCCAGCAGGAGCGCCTGCGCACGGTCATGGCCGCGAACTCGGCCATGGTGCTGCTCTATTGGGACATCGGCCGGACGATCTTGGCCCGACAGGACACGGCAGGCTGGGGCGCCAAGGTTATTGATCGTCTGTCCGCGGATCTGAGCGAGGCGTTTCCCGACATGAAGGGCTTATCGCCGCGCAATCTCAAGTACATGAGGGCGTTCGCCGCGGTCTGGCCGGACCGGGCAATTGTGCAAGAGGCGCTTGCACAAATCACGTGGTACCACAACATTGCCCTCCTGGAGAAACTCGACAATCCTCAAACCCGTCTCTGGTACGCTCAAAAGGTGCGCGAGACCGGCTGGTCGCACAATGTGCTGGTTCTGCAGATCGAACAGCAGATCCACGAACGCCAGGGTAAAGCCATCACGAATTTTCCCGCGGTCATGCCGCCCGCCGATTCAGACATGGCAGCGCAGGTGTTCAAAGATCCTTATCTGTTCGACTTTCTCGGCACGGCCGATCCGCGCCGCGAACGGGAAGTGGAGCAGGCTTTGGTGGACCACATTCAACGCTTCCTGCTGGAACTCGGAGCGGGGTTCGCATTCATGGGGAGGCAGGTGCATCTCGAGGTCGGATCGCAAGACTACTACCTCGATCTGCTGTTCTATCACGTCAAATTGCGGTCCTACGTGGTGGTGGAACTGAAAGCCGCGCCGTTCGACCCCGCGTTCGTCGGTCAGATGAACCTGTACCTCTCCGCCGTGGATGACCTTCTAAGACATCCGGACGACAATCCCAGCATCGGTCTCCTGCTCTGCAAGGAGAAGAATAAGATTACCGTCGAGTACGCCCTGCGCGATCTGAAGAAGCCCATCGGCGTGGCCGCGTGGCGCACCCGGCTGGTGGAGTCCCTCCCCAAGCGTTTGAAGGGCCAACTGCCGAGCATCAAACAGATCGAAAAAGAATTGGGGAACACGTGAAAACGATCAAAGACATACCGGAACACAGTTGCCGCCGCGAGAAGTTGCGGGAAAAGGGCGCTTGCGCTCTAACCGACGAGGAAATGGTGGCCGATATTGAAGCCGAGCGGGCGTTGGTGGAGGCGAACCGCAAGCTGGCGGAGATTTTCGAGAAAAAGATTCAGGTCAAGCCGGCAGAGATTTGGGGAGAGGAGGCAACCAATGTCGGGTAAGGCGAAATTCACTCCCCGCAAGCTGATGGAACTGGCCATTGAGGTCATGCGGCAGTCCGTTCCCGAGCTGCGCCCTGATGGCAAGGCCAGTCCGACAAGTGTGATTTTTGCACAGTGCGCTGTGCATAAATCACCGGAACCGGACTGGTTTGAAATGAAGAGGCAATGTCTATGAAGCGGCAAATGCATAATAGGCACGATATAACCAGTTGGAGGATTTTGGTGGCGGAGTTGCGCCGGAGGGATACGATCTCCGCCGAGGAAGTTGCAAAACTGGTGAAACAGCACTCCGGGGTAACGGCGGACTATGCATTGCGCCGCTTGCAACACGAAGGGGTGCTCCACCGGCCCGACAAGAAACCTAGGGGTCTCTATATCGTGTCGAAAGGGAGCACTAAAGCCTTCATTGGCAACCCCTTCGAAGCTGTACGCGCGATTTGCGGTTCAGAGGTGGTCTTCAGCTACGGTACGGCGCTCTACGTGCACGGGCTGTCGCGCTATGGCCGGTTGAGCGAGTATTTCGTAGCTTGGTCAAGACGCAGGAACAAACAATCCGTGGATGGAATCGTCATTCGTTTTATCCAAACACCATTCCAAGAAAAAATGGGATCGAGTGTACTGCATCGTGGCAGAACAACTCTCCGAGTGACCGATCTTGAACGTACATTGATTGACTGTATCCACCGTCCCAAGTATGCGCAGGGTTGGGAAAATGTCGTCCATGCCCTGGACAGAGCTAAAGGCATCAACGGGAGCCGCATGATTGAGTATGTGAAGCAGTACCGGACACCCTCCCTGGTGGCGAAGGTCGGGTTGATTCTCGAGCATTTCGGAGACCGATGGAAGGTCTCCGGTGCAGCGCTCAATTCTCTTCGTCCATACCTGCCGAGAACACCGGTGAAGTTTTCACGGGGGAGCGGGGGATCTCTTAACAAGGATTGGAACATCTTTGTTCCCGATGGGGTATTCCATGAGTAGGGTGTCCAAGACCAAGCGGCCGGAAACGAAAGCCGGGCCCCTGAGACGGGACATCGTCAAAAACTGGGCCCGCAAGCACCAGGTTGAGTTCCCCACAGCAGAAAACGTTCTCTGGCTGACGAGTGTTTTGCGCGCCATCACGGCCTCTGATCTTGGGCAGGATTTCGCCTTGATAGGAGGATCGGCAATCGTATTCCTGTACCGCAAAATGTATCGATTCTCGACGGATCTGGATTTGGACTTCGTAGGAAATCGTAACCTCGGGCGCAAGGGGATGCGTGCGGTAGCGACCCGGAAGGATAAGGATTACGTAATACTGGAGGATATTGCCGGGCGATTCGGATTGAAGTTCAAGCGTCGACCCAAGCCCCAGGATCGGTTTGTGCAGTACGAGATGATCTTTCCTTCCGCATATACCCGGACGGGTAGCATTGAATTGGATATCTCCTACCGCTATGGCCATTCGGTGCTGGGCACTGTCTCGCGGCCGTGGCCTATCGCGGACGCCTCATTGCCCGACTTCTCGGTGAACACCCTCAAGGAGGAAGAACTTTACGCAAGCAAAGCAATTGCGATGGTAGACGTGAAGGAACGCCTGGATTTTCCCAATGAAATAGGACTCTTTGCAAAGCGGAAAGTCCGCCATCTATTCGATGTCTATCTGCTCTCACGTCAGGTTCTCGACGGTGAAAGTAAGCTGAACTTGAGTCTTTTCCGCGACCTCTTTATCCTGTTCGGCATGACCCGCATCAAGAATTTCGAGTACTTCCGCGGCAATGCGATCGGGTCTTACAAGGATGCTGACATCAAGGCCGAGTTATTGAGCGTCGTGCCCCGTGATTTTCCGGTCCCACCTGTGGACGAAATGAAGTGGACGGTGAGAAAATTTCTCGATCAGCACGTCTTCACATATACCGAGCGTGAGTACCGATTCATGGAGGACTTCAGATCCGGTCGTTTCCGGCCCGAAGATCTGTTTGGAGCTGGGGATATAGCTTCGAGGCTTCGGGACACGCAATACTACCGGGAAATCCTAGGTAAGGTGGCACCGTTACAGAAACGCGGTGGCTCGCGTGATAAGAGAGCGAGCGGGAAGGCCTTGCCATGAGCACAGCCACAAATCAGGCAGAGTGCTGTGAGCGGCTGGAATGTGCGCCCAGAAACCAACGCTCGCGATATTTCGCGCGACAAAGTGTCGCGAGACGGGTCTGTGCCCACGAGGGACGCGTAAATCGCGACAAAGATCCAGTCAAACTGGCGGGATTCGGGGAGTGGTATTCCGAAATCGGCCTATCCCGCCAAGAATCGCGCCATTTTGGCGGGATAAGAAACCGAAACAGTGACGGGCGATCCGATCGCGCCAGGCATTCCGCCCTGCTGTCCGGAATCCGTTGTCCCGGCGCACCAGACAGGGCTACCCGGACAGGAATTCGAACATTGTGTCCGGATAGAGGCGAGGCCGACCAAGCATGAGAACCATCAAAGACATGCCGGAACACAGCCGCCCCCGCGAGAAGTTGCGGGAGAAGGGCGCATCTGCCCTTACCGATGAAGAGCTTGTCGCGGCGATTCTCGGCATGGGTACGGCGGGCATTGACGTGCGCACTATTGCCCGGCAGGTGGCCGGTCTGATCCGCGAGCACAAGACGGGGTTGACGCTCGAACACTTGCTGGCCGTTCCCGGCGTTGGACTCGCCAAAGCCGGTCAAATCCTGTCGGCCTTTGAACTCGCCCGCCGCCACCTTCTCAAGGACACGGTAAAGATTACCGTCGCCCAGGATATCTTGCCGCTGGTGGCCGACATTGCCGGAAAACAGCAGGAGTATTTTGTCTGCATTTCACTCAACGGCGCAAGCGAGGTTATCGAAAAGCGCGTGGTCACAATCGGTCTACTCGACAAAACCTCCGTTCATCCGCGTGAAGTGTTTGCGGATGTTATTGCCGACCGCGCCGCGGCAGTGATCTTCGCCCATAATCATCCCTCGGGCGAATTACAACCGAGCGAAGCCGATCTCCGCATGCATGAACAGTTGACGGAGGCCGGGAAGATTCTCGGGATCCGCGTCATAGACCATATGATCATAGCCCGCAAAGGATACTATAGCTTTCAAGAGGCCGGCATCATTAGAGAATGACGAGCAATTCGTCCAGGTGTCCTCTTGCGCAATACTGAATATCAAATACTGAGATCAATATTATCCGTAAAATCCACCGGCAAGTCACGAGCTTCCCCAGAATTTCCCGAACCCGTTCAATCCGTTGAGGTTGATTCCTTTTAGCACTCGGGGTGGTTCGAAACGCAAGAGAACCAAGAAGGTTATGTGGGTTGGGGCAGTGTTTGACTTTCCCCCTCTTTTATCGAGTTTCCCCTAGGCGATGGGGATCTTCTTGACGGCGCCGGAAATGAACCGTTTGGCTTCCAGCCAGGAAAATTCTACGAGCATCCTGGGATCGGGGTCCGTTTCCGCGTCATCGAAATAAACCAGGCTTTTAAGGACATGGATCATGTTTCGGCGTTCGCCTCCGTATTTCCGCCGGAAAAGCCCCACGAGCGCCTCCAGATCGAATCCAAAGTTTTCCAGGATGAAATAAAGATCGACGAAATCCCGCTTTTTCCCGCGGCTGGCGATCGCCTCGATCTTCATACACCCGATATCTTCGAGAGAGGCTATTTGGACGCCGAGAAATGTCCGGAATGCGCCGATCATCGGATATTGATAATGGAAGAATCCCACTTTTACGCCGGAGAACCGGCCCACCCATGTTCCCGAATCGGTGTGATCGGCGATCGCCTCGCCCCTGGGCTGAAGCGTGTTCTGGATTTCGG
>Ga0315288_10010290_pt1 | contig 11787 bp, 6 predicted proteins | sample YL17G11_20_MG_FD_203454 | JGI IMG/M metagenome (GOLD analysis project Ga0315288, IMG submission 203454) | Sediment microbial communities from Yellowstone Lake, YNP, Wyoming, USA - YL17G11_20 | ecosystem: Environmental > Aquatic > Freshwater > Lake > Sediment | place: USA: Wyoming | collected... | reverse complement strand
TCATTTCGAGCCCTTCGCTTGTGATTCTGAGCGAAGCGAAGAATCTCGTAGCGCGGAGGCTCTTGGGGCTCAGGGTAAACTCCGCGAGGAATCCCGGCTACCTTGCAGCCCTTGGCTTCCAGCCTCCCCTTCGCCACCCCGCAGTACTCCTCCGACAACTCCAGCCCGATCCCCGCCATCCCGCATTCCGCCGCCGCGATCAGCGTCGAGCCCATCCCCGCGAACGGGTCCAGCACCACGCGGTCCCCCGGCGCCGCGAAACATTCGATCAGCCGCTTCGGCAGCGCCGCCGGGAACATCGCCGGGTGCTTGAGCGCCGCCTCCTCCGCGGTCTTCTTGACATCGCTCCACACGCTGATCGAATACCGCGTCCAGGTCTTCCCATCCAGCCCATTCGCGCGCTTCCGCGCTCGCCTTCCGGCCGCCGACTCCTCCGGCTTGTCATTCCGAGCCCTTCCTCTGTCATTCTGAGGCGAGGCCGAAGAATCTGCTTTCGGCTCAGCGTCAACTCCTCCCAGGCTTGCGCGGCCACGCAATCCCGGATCCTGGGACGCGCCTCCTGCGGGACGGTCATCGGAACCTGGTCTCTTCACCCGTCGCTTCTCCCCACTAACCCCTAATCACCAACAACTAATCACGCTTTGCGCTCCCGTATTCACTACGCTTCCCGCCCCCGATTGGTCACAACCACCAACTCCCCATTTCGCGCTCTCCGGCGCTCTTTCCTCCGGGGCCGGTAGCGCAGCCGGGTGGCGCAGCCTTCGCAACCTGCCCGTAGGGGCGCAATTCCCTGGGCCAAGGCCCGCGGGGCCTCGACCCGCGGGCAGGCATTGCGCCCAGTCTCGCCCTTACCTCCTCCGCCTCTGCCTTGCAGGGAGAGGGATAGGGCCTGCCCGCCATAGCCGACCACGGCGACGGCGGGTGAGGGTGATGCCTCCTGCCCTTCCCGCCGCCCACTCCCTACTTCCTGCTTCCCTCCGCCCTCCAGGGAGGAATCCCTGCCCCCCGCCGCGAACCCCTGCTGCTGGGGCCCCGCCTGTCACTCCGAGGGGCGGCAGGCGTCCCGGTCACGCGTGGGGCGGGAGCCCTGGCCGAGGCCCGCGGGGCCTCGGCCCACGGGCAGGCTTGCTCCTGCCCACTCCGGCGGAGCGAGGCAAGGCCTTGGGCGACCCGGTCGAAACTTACCTCCGCGAACTCTCGCTCATCCGCTCCTCCGGCGCGGCGGTGCCGGAGACTTCCTATTACGGCCCCCTGGCGAACCTGCTCAACGAGATCGGCAAGACGCTCAAACCGAAAGTTCGCTGCGTGATCAACCTCCGCAACCGGGGCGCCGGCCTTCCTGACGGCGGCCTGTTCACCCCCAACCAATTCCAGAAAACCACCGCCGACGAGCCACTCGCAGGCCAGATTCCAGAACGCGGCGTGATCGAGGTCAAGCCCACCAGCGATGACGCCTGGGTTACCGCTGATGGCGCGCAGGTCTCCAGGTATTGGGGCAGGTATCGCCAGGTGCTTGTCACCAACTACCGCGACTTCGTTCTCCTTGGTCAGGACGCCGACGGCAAGCCCGCAAAACTGGAGGCCTATCGCCTCGCTCCCAGTGAGCGCGCTTTCTGGGCCGAAGCCGCCCACCAGCGCGCCATGGCCCAGAAGCACGCCGAGCGCCTCACCGAGTATCTCAAGCGCGTGATGCTTCACCCCGCGCCCCTGGCCGACCCCAAGGATGTCGCTTGGTTCCTCGCCTCGTATGCCCGCGACGCCAGGGCCCGCATCGAAGGCATCCGCCTCCCGGCCCTTGATGAGGTCCGCCGCGCCCTCGAGGATGCTCTCGGCCTGAAGTTCGAGGGCGAAAAGGGCGAGCACTTCTTCCGCTCCACCCTGGTGCAGACGCTGTTCTACGGCGTTTTCTCCGCCTGGGTGCTTTGGGACAAGCAGCACCCACGCACCGATCGCCACGCCCGCTTCAACTGGCACGAGGCCGCCTTCTCGCTCCACGTGCCCATGATCCGCGCGCTCTACGAGCAGATCGCCCTCCCCTCCAGGCTCGCCCCGCTCGGCCTGGTCGAGGTGCTCGACTGGACCGGCGCAGTCCTCAACCGCGTGGATCGCCCCGCCTTCTTCGACCGCTTCGAGGAAGGCCACGCCGTCCAATACTTCTACGAGCCATTCCTCCAGGCGTTCGATCCCGAACTACGCAAGGAACTCGGCGTCTGGTACACCCCGCCCGAGATCATCCAGTACATGGTCGCCCGCGTGGACACCGTCCTGCGCACCGAACTCGACCTGCCCGACGGCCTTGCCGACCCGCGGGTCTATGTCCTCGATCCCTGCTGCGGCACCGGCGCTTACCTGGTCGAGGTCTTGAGGCGCATCCACGCCACCTTGCAGGATAAAGGCGGCGATGCCCTTGCCGCCCAAGACGTGAAAAGAGCCGCCATGGAGCGCGTGTTCGGCTTCGAGATCCTGCCCGCGCCCTTCGTCGTCTCCCACCTCCAACTCGGCCTCCTGTTGCAGAACCTGGGCGCCCCTCTCTCCGATGAACGCAGCGAGCGCGCCGGCGTCTATCTCACCAACGCCCTCACCGGATGGGAGCCGCCCAAAGGACCCAAGCAGCAACTGTCCTTCCCTGAACTCGAAGCGGAGCGCGATGCCGCCGAGAAGGTCAAGCGCGAGGCCCCCATCCTCGTCATCCTCGGCAACCCGCCCTACAACGCCTTCGCCGGCGTGAGCCCCGCCGAGGAGCAGGGCCTTGTGGAAGCCTACAAGGAAGGCCTGATCTCCCAGTGGGGCATCAAGAAGTTCAACCTCGACGACCTCTACATTCGCTTCTTCCGCCTCGCCGAACGCCGCATCGCCGAGATGACCGGCCGAGGCGTGGTCTCCTACATCTCCAACCACTCCTGGGTGTCCGACCCCTCCTTCGTCGTCCTGCGCAAGCGCCTCCTCGATTCCTTCGACCGCTTCTGGATCGACAACATGCACGGAAACCGCAAGATCTCCGAGTACGCGCCCGACGGCAGGACCAGCGAAACCGTCTTCGCCATCCCCGGCTTCTCCGTAGGCATCCAGCAGGGCGTGGTCGTCTCCCTTTGGGTCAAGAGCGGCAAGCGCGCCGACGCCCCGCAGGTCCTCTTCCGCGACGACCTCAACGCCGCCAAGGCCGTCGAGCGCCGCGCCCAACTCGTCGCAAGCCTCGCCGCCCCAGACTTCGAGGGCCACTACCAGCGCGCGACGCCCGACAGAAGCAATCGCTTCTCCTTCCGGCCATCGGTTGTGGCCGCTCACTACCTGGAATGGCCGACGCTCACCGAGATGTGCGCCGTCCCGCCCTCCAATGGCCTCATGGAGAAACGCAAGGGCGCGCTCATGGACATTGACCGCTCGGCTCTGGAGCGGCGAATGCGCATGTACTACGACCCTGAGGCCGAGTGGAAAGCCCTGGAGGCACTTGGCACCGGGCTCACAGAGGATGCCGCCGGGTTCAAGGCAGCCGAAGTCCGCCGAAAGGTCCAGGCCGCAGAGCAATTCGACTCCGCTAATCTACGGCGCTATGCTCTCCGCCCCTTCGACGCGCAGTGGTGTTACTACAGCGATGTCAGCCCCCTCTGGAACAGGTCGCGCCCCGCACTCTGGGCCCAGTGCTGGCCGGGTAACGCTTTCCTGCTCACTCGCTTCAGGTGTGCCAAGCATCCCGAAGGCGTACCATTCTACTTCACGCCCTGTGTTAGCGACGACCATCTGCTCACGCCAGATGCCGTCGCCATCCCCCTCCAAGTCCGCCTTTCCCGCGTCAATAGACGCGCTGCCGCGCGCAAAACGTTCTTCGACGACGATGCGCCGCCCACCGCCAACCTCTCCCCCGCCGCGCGCGCCTACCTCGCCGCTTTGGGCATCGAGGACCCGGATGCGGAGGCGGCGACAGCTCCATGCTGTCATTCTGAGCCGAAGGCGAGGAATCCCGGATCCGGGACCCCTCACTCCGTTCAGGGTGACAGGCATGAACACGGCCGGGACGGCCGTGCCACATTGGACAGCCGAGGCGGCTGTCCCACATATGCCCTCATCTGGATGCACGCCCTGGCCATCGGCTACTCCCCCGCCTACCTCGCCGAGAATGCCGACGGCATCCGCCAGGACTGGCCCCGCATCCCCCTGCCCAACACCAAAGAGGCGCTGCTCGCCTCGGCCGCCCTCGGCCGCCAGGTCGCCGCGCTCTTGGACACGGAGAACGATCTGCCCGGCGTCACCACCGGAACCACTCGCCCCGAACTCAAGACCATCGCCGTCATCTCGCGCGAAGGCCCTTCGACAGGCTCAGGGTCACCCCAAGGGCTGGCGGCGGCCGCTCTGAACCCCGACGCCGGCGACCTCGACGTCACCGCCGGCTGGGGCCACGCGGGAAAAGGCGGTGTCACTATGCCCGCCAAGGGCAAGGTCATCGAGCGCGCCTACACCACCCAGGAGGTAGGGGCGCTTCGCGAAGCGCCCCTACGCCAGGACGAGCTCATGGCCCGGCTCGGCCAGACCACCTTCGACATCTACCTCAACGACGTGGCCTGTTGGAGGAACATCCCGGCCGGGGTGTGGCACTACACCATCGGCGGCTACCAGGTCATCAAGAAGTGGCTCTCCTATCGTGAGCGCGATCTACTTGGCCGTTCGCTCACCCCCGACGAAGTCCGCGAGGTCACCCACATGGCGCGCCGCATCGCCGCCATCTTGCTCCTCGAGCCCATGCTCGACGCCAACTACGAGCGCGTCAAGAACGCCGCCTTTACGTGGACACGGTCAACAGACAGAATGTAACAAAGCACAGGCAACCAACGCGGACAACCCGTCGCCAGTCCCGCTCCCGCCGCTGGCCACTAACGCCCTAACAACCAACAACTCTACAGTTCCACCAGCCAGCACTTCTCCATCCCGCTCACCTGCTCCAACTCCCGCAGAACCGCGGGCGGGATCGGACTGTCCACCGCCAAGGCCATCACCGCCTTGCCGCGCGGTACCTTTCGCCCCACGTTCATCCCCGCAATGTTGATGCCTTTCTCGCCAAGGATGGTGCCCACGCGGCCTATCACCCCGGGCTTGTCAGTATGCCTGGAGATCACCATGTAGCCGTCGGGAACGAAATCAACCCGGTAATCGTCAATGAGGACCACACGCGGCTCCTTCCGCCCGAACAAAGTCCCCGCCACGCTGGCCCTGCGCCCGTCGCCCGTCACCGTGACCGAGATCAGCGTGGTGTAATCCGCGGGCGCGCTGGAGCGGCTCTCCTTGACCGTGATCCCGCGGTTCTCCGCGATGTAGCCCGCATTCACCAGGTTGACCGGCTCCTCCAGGAACGGCTCCAGGAGGCCCTGAAGCAGCGCAGGCGTGATCGCCGAGATTTGTAGGTCCGCCACCTCGCCGCTGTAGGCCACCTCGACATCGGAGTAGCGCCCCTCGGCCAGGTACCCGAGCAGCCGGCCCAACTTCTCCGCCAGCCGAAAGTAGGGCTCGAGCGCCGACAGCGCCTCTGCCGGCACCGGCGACACGTTCACTGCAGTGCGCGCAGGACGTCCATGTAGCACCTCTCGCACCTGCGCGCAGACATCCACCGCCACTTTGACCTGCGCTTCCTCCGTTGACGCGCCGAGATGTGGTGTGAGGATGACATTGTCGAGGCCGAGCAGGGGCGAGTCCTTGGGCGGCTCCTGCTCATACACATCCACCGCCGCGCCGGCAATCTTGCCCGACCGGATCGCCTCGGCCAGCGCCGCCTCGTCCACGACGCCGCCGCGCGAGACGTTGATGATGCGCAGGCCCTTCTTCGCGAGGGCCAGTTGCTTGGCGCCGATCATGCCGGCGGTCTCTTTGGTCTTGGGCACGTGCAGGGTCACGTAGTCGGACTGCTTGAGCATGGTGGGCAGGTCCACGGGTTCCGCGCCGATGCGCTCGGCGTGTTCGCGCGAGACGAAAGGATCGTAGGCGAGCACGCGCATTCCCAGGGCGCGGCAGCGCCTGGCGACTTCGCTGCCGATCTTGCCCAGGCCGATCACGCCCACGGTCTTGTTGTACACCTCCACGCCCATGAAGGCGCTGCGTTTCCATTCGCCGCGGCGCATGGAGGCGTCGGCCTGGGGAATCGTGCGCGAGAGCGCCAGCATGAGCGCGAGGGTGTGCTCGGTGGCGGCGATGGTGTTTCCCTCGGGCGAATTGATGACGACGATGCCGCGGCGCGTCGCCGCCTGCACGTCAATGTTGTCCACGCCCACGCCGGCCCGCGCGATGATTTGCAGTTTCTTGCCGGCCTCGATGATATCGGCGGTGACCCTGGTCTGGCTGCGCACGATGAGGGCGTCGTACTTGCCGATCGCCTCGCGCAGACCCTCCGGCGTGTAATCGGTCTTCGAGGTGACGGCGATCTCCGGGTCGGCGCGGAGGAGGTCCAGGCCAGCGTCGGAGATCTTGTCGCTGGCGAGGACGTGGAAGTGCGCGCGCGCTGCCCGGGCAGGCTTGCGCGGCGCGGCCTTCGTTGTAGCGCGCTGTGGCATCTCGTGGCCTCCCAAGGGTCCAGTCTCGTGGCCGGCTATCCCGGCGGCAGGGGGCGACAACGGCCGGCGCGCCGAATGGCGGCCGCGCTGGCGGCGGCTACGACGCCCAACCCCACCGTGCGTGTCAGTTCGGTGCGGCGCCGGCCGGCTCCTTCGTTCCGCGTGGACGTGTTGGGGCGTTCGTGACGTTACGGCCCACGGCGAGGCCGGCTGCGGCGGGAACCAGGTGGGTTGAAGGGCACCAAGACGGGCGGGAGGGGTGCCCTTCGCCCACGCCGAGCGGGCACCTGCGGGCTACCCGGGCGGCGCTGCCGGCAAGCAGGGCGCCGTGTTTCGCCGTCAGGAACCCCGTCGGGCGTCCCCGGATCTCCGGGGCCATGTGATCCCGGATTGCCGCTGCATCGGCAAGGCGTTCCTGTTCTCTCGACGTATCGCGGGGAGAGCCCGAGCGTTTCCGATCCGGGTCGTTTCTCGCTTGACATTTGTGAGAGGCCGTGCTACGAGAGGACCTGACCGTTATCTCGAGTGTGAGGCAGGCAACCACATGCACTTGCAGAGACTGGATGACGAATGCCGCTATGAATACCTGACGCCCAGCGCACTCGCCGCTCGGCTGGCCAGGAAGGCGATTCTGTACTTCCCCATCGGGTCGCTGGAATGGCACAACGAGCATCTGCCGCTGGGCACGGATACGTTCCACGCCATCGAGCTGGCGATGCGCCTGTGCGCCGAGATCGGCGGGGTCGTGCTGCCGGCGTTCTGGTGGAACACCGGCGGTTGCCACGATCATGTCTCCACCTATCACATGCCTGAAGATGACTACCGCCCCACGCTGAGGAATGTCTGCTCGGGGCTGGCACCCATTCCCGCCAAGTTGCTGGTGCTGGTAAACGGCCACGGCGGCGGCTACCAGAAAGAAACGCCCTCGATCCTGGCTGCGGACCTGAACGGTAGCGGTTTCCCGATGCGCGTGGTAGCGGCGGATCCTTACGACCTGGGTGGATCATCTCCCCACCGGATTGATCACGCCGACACGGTGGAGACGAGCCTTGCTCTCGAGTTGATTCCGCAGTTTGTACACGCGGAGAGAGCAGGGCCGGAGATCGGATCCGGGAGGAAGCCCTTTGCCGCGGGTCCGCCCACGAAACGAGTGGGCCGGGAGTTGTGGGAGGCCTATCTCGCGGATGCAAAGGGGCTGATCGAGCAGGAGTATCGCGCCTTGGAGACGGCGTGACCATTGGCCGGGCAGCGGCCGGCCGAGTGCGCTGGAAATGAGTCGGGGGTCACCGCATTCCCCCGTGTGCGACGCCCTACTGCTCCACAATCTCCATCTCCACGCGCACGAACCCGTCGTGAATGGCCAAAGCGTGAAGGGAGTTCGGGCCGTCGAACCGCAGCCTATCGCTCAACAGCAATCTGAGGTATTCCTTTCCCTCGATGCCGTCAACGACGACGAACCATTTGTCGCCTTGGACCGCCACGTAGGCCAGGTGCGTGCCGTCAGGGCTGAAGACGGGAACGATGGCGGCCAGCTGGTCATACGCTTTGCCTTCCGCGCCATCCAGGACCGCGAGCATCTTGCCGCGTCGCAGCGCCACGTAGGCCAGGTGCTTGCCGTCGGGACTGAAGATAAGGGTGCTGTCGCCGATGCCTTCGTAGTCCTTGCCCGCTTCCCCGTCCACCACCACGAGCCAGTTGCTTCCACGCCGCGCGGCGTAAGCCAGACGCCCACTGTCGGGGCTGAAGCAAGCGCCTTCGCCGATGAAGTCGTGCTCCGGTCCCTCCACTCCGTCCAGGACCACGAACCGCTTGCCGCCGCGCTTACCCACATAGGCCAAACGCTTGCTGTCTGGGCTGAAGACCACGCGTTGTCCCACGTCGCCGTATCGGTCAATCTCCTCCCGGTCCACGACAACGAGCCATCTGCCCGCACGGTTGGCCACATAGGCACAGCGCTTGCTGTCAGGACTGAAGATCAGGCTGCCCTGCTCGATGTTTTCGTATTCCGTGCCTTCTACACCGTCCACCACGACCAGCCGCTTGTCCCCCCGGAACGCCCCATAGGCGACGCGTCTGCTGTCGGGACTAAAGGTGAGCGTGCCGTCCGCAACGCCGCCGTACTCCTGGCCTTCCGCGCCGTCGAGAACGACAAGCATCTTCTTGCCGCGCGTCGCCACATAAGCCAGGCGCTTGCTGTCAGGGCTGAAGACGGGGGCGCCCGCTTTCTGAACCCCGTCGTACCCCGCTCCTTCCACGCCGTCCGCAACGACGAACCACTTTGCGCCGCGCCGCGCTACGTAAGCCAGGCGCTTGCTGTCGGGACTGAAGACAATCATCCCGCCGAGGTCCTCGTGGGGCACTTCCCTACCATCCACGACGACAAAGGCCCTGCGATCGCGCCATGCCACATAGGCGAGGCGCGTGCCGTCGGGACTAAAGGTAAGACCGGCGGCTGTGGCCACTCCGTCGTACTCCCTGCCTTCCACATCATCTAAAACGACTACCTGCCTGCCGCCACGCGCAGCGACGTAGGCCACGTGCCGGCTGTCCGGACTCAGGACAAGAGTCTCCGCGACCATGCCGGCCCGCGGCTTCGCCAGTGGAACCTCCCGCGTGAGCAGCCTGATCCGCTTGTCCCCCGGTTGAGCCGCCAAGGTCACAGAGAGCAGCCCCGCCATCAGCGTCGCCATCGCCACAACGGAGAGTGCTCTTTTCACGTTTCCCACCCCCTGTCTTCTCTTGGATCCTGCTCTACCCGGGCAGCGCCGGCGCGGTGGTGATTCCGGTTATTCCGGCGACCCACGACCTATGTCGCGCCCAATCGGCATGGCGGCAACCTTCAGCCATTATACATGCCAGAGGGGCGTTCGTCACAGCGGTTTGGGCGCCGACGGCGGCGATGCTGGCCGCTGGGGCGCTGGGCCGGCCGAAGGGGACAACCCCGCCCCTTGCGGGGCCGAGGCTACTCCGCCAAGGCCACGTAGCCCAAGGGCGCGGCAAGAATGCCGCGCCCACCGAAGGGTGCCCCCCAGGACTACACCCTCACGCAACCCTCTCCCTGGAAGGGAGAGGGGGACCGGCGGGATCCTTCGCCATCCGCCTTCGCTGAAGCCCCGGCGGACACGTCACTCCGGACAATCGCTTGGGCGCACGCCCTTCAACGCTGTTCAGGGTAAACGGTGCGCCCCTACATGGCAGGTCAGGGGCAGGAGCCCCTGACCCACGCGACCCGTGCCACGATTCAGGCCAGGGCTTGCTGGGCGGCCCTTCGGCTTCGCTCAGGATCGCCCCCGCTCAAGCGGGATAGCTAGGCGAGGGCGGTCTGGGCGGCGGCGATGGCGGCGGAGATGTCGGCCTTGACGCCGAAGTCGTGGAGCCCCATGCCCAGGCAGGTCAGCGCCGACAGGATGTCGGTCTCGGTCACGTAGCCCAGGTGGCCGATGCGAAAGATGTCGTCCTTGAGTTTGCCCTGGCCGCCGGCGAGCACCACGTCGTACTTCTTGAGCAGGTTCTTGCGCAGGTCGGAGGGGTTGACGCCCTTGGGCGAGAGGATGGCGGTGACGGCGTTGCTGGCGACGCGCTCGTCCTTGACCAGCAGGTCCAGGCCCATCGCCTGCGCGGCCGAGCGCACGGCGCGGCCGAGGCGCGCGTGGCGCTTGAAGACGTTGTCCAGCCCTTCGCGCTCGAGCAACTTGAGCGACAGGTGCAGGCCGTAGTACTGCGGCAGGGCGGGGGTGAACGGCGTCTGGCCCTTCTCGGCGAACTCGCGGCACTGGCCGAGGTCGAAGTAGAACTTGGGCATGGTGGAGGTCTCGTAGGCCTTCCAGGCGCGCTCGCTCAGGGAGACGAAGCCGAGGCCGGGCGGCAGCATGAACGCTTTCTGCGAGGCGGCGGCCACCACGTCGAGGTGCCACTTGTCGGTCTCCAGGTCAATGGCGACCAGGCCGCTCACGGCGTCCACGATGAGGAGCGCGCCGTGCTCGCGCACCACGCGGCCGATGCCGGCCATGTCGTTGGTGACGCCGGTGGAGGTTTCGTTCTGCTGCACCAAGACGGCCTTGATCTCGCGGCCGGTGTCCTTCTTGAGGCGGGCGGCGAGTTGGTCGGGGTCCACGGCGGCGCCCCAGGTGAAGTCCATGCGCTCGACATCGGCGCCGTAGGCCTGGGCGATCTTGGCGAAGCGGTCGCCGAAAGCGCCGATCACCAGGGCGAGCACCTTGTCGCCGGGGGAGAGCACGTTGACCACGGCGGCCTCCATGGCGCCGGTGCCCGAGCAGGTGAGGGTGTAGACGTGGTTCTTGGTCTTGAAGGTCTTCTTGAGGCCGTCGTCAATCTCGGCCTGCATGGCGGCGAACTCGGGCCCGCGGTGGTTGATCATGGTGCGGGCGTGTTCGCGCAGGATGGCGGGGGGCACCGGGGTCGGGCCCGGGATCAGCAGGACTTGATGCTCTTGCAACGCGCGATCCTCCTGTGCTCAGAAATCCGACAGCCGGACGAGTATTATCCCGAAAAGCGGCGGGGGTTGTCAACCGCAAGGGAAGTGATTCGTTGTTGGTGATTGGTTGTTAGTGGGGAGGGGGAGGGGGCCGGCGGATGCAACGGGACGGTGGGCCCTGCGCGCCTGGGCCGCACGGGCAGGGGGCAAGCCTCCTCCGCCATCAACCTCCGCCAAGCCTCCTTCGCCAAGGCTACGAAGGCCCGCTGGGGCTTCGGCGAACCGGAGGCTACGAAGGCCATGAGCCCCTGCCCTACGCGCCGACCGGCCTCTGCGAGGCCGAGGCGGGGCAGGAGTGCCCCGCCCACCAGTCCCTATTTGATCTCGGCGGTGCCGCCGGCGTCTTCGAGTCTCTTCTTGGCGGCCTCGGCCTCTTCCTTGGCGACGCCCTCGAGCACGGGCTTGGGGACGGCCTCGACCAGGTCCTTGGCCTCTTTCAAGCCCAGGGGCCTGACCTCACGCACCGCCTTGATGACCTGGATCTTCTTCTCGCCGAAGCCGGTGAGGATGACGTCGAAGGTGGCTTTCACCTCGGCAGGCGCGGCCTCCTCGGCGGCGGGCGCGGCGGCGGGCGCCGCGGCGGCCAGCGCGGTGACGCCCCACTTGTCCTGGAGCGCCTTGACCAGGGCGTTCAGTTCCACCACGGTCATGCCCTCGATGGCCTCGATGATTTCCTCCTGGGTCACGGTCCTATCCTCCTTGTTGCGGTTAGCACTTCTCCCACCTAGCCGCCGCTGCGCAGCGGCAAGGTGGGCTACA
>Ga0315288_10010288_pt1 | contig 11787 bp, 5 predicted proteins | sample YL17G11_20_MG_FD_203454 | JGI IMG/M metagenome (GOLD analysis project Ga0315288, IMG submission 203454) | Sediment microbial communities from Yellowstone Lake, YNP, Wyoming, USA - YL17G11_20 | ecosystem: Environmental > Aquatic > Freshwater > Lake > Sediment | place: USA: Wyoming | collected... | reverse complement strand
GTCATCGAGTGGTACGACAAGAGCTGCATCAAGGTGAACCGCGTCCACGAGCCCAACCTGCTCCTGTACAAGCCCAACATAAAGTATATGTTCAAGGAGAACGAGGCCAGAGCCAGCACCGCGGGAGCCAGTCAAGGCTAACGGCTCCGAGGCCGGCCGGCCAATCCCTCCGCCGTTGCCTTATCGTAGTCACTTCGTCGGGCATTCCGAAGGCGGAAGGCAGAAAGCACAGGGCAGCCAGAGAGATGCTCTGCCTTCTGCGTTCCGCCCTCCGTCTTTCGCTTTCTGCCTTCCGCTTTCTGCCTCCTGCTTCCCGCCCTCCGCCTTTTTTACTTTTGGTGACTTCGTTGTTGAACGGAGACTCGGCGTCTCACCGATATGTTTCCTCGGATCCCCGCAGGATGGCGGAAACCTCGACAATGCGTTCCGTGCGGAGCAGCGTGAAGATGATGCGGTGGCGGCAGGCCACTTTGCGGACGCCAGCGTTTAGTAACATAAAAACAGCAGTTGCATTCTTCGTATAGCGTATGTTATATAATGTTCCTGGTTTATGGAAGGCGGCAGAATAAAGGGTATTCGAAAACACCTCGGTATGTCGCAGCAGGCGTTTGCGGCTGCGCTGGGGGTGTCGTTTGCAACTGTGAACCGATGGGAGAACGGCAGAGCCAAGCCCCAGCGGGATCGGATCAAGCGGATAGAGAGCCTGCTGGGCGAGCAAGCTGGTGAGGTGTCTCGCCCAGTCCAGGTGCCTCTGCTCCCCACACGCCTCGATTTCGAAGGGGACGCAGAGGCAGTCAAGCTGGTCGTCGATGCCCGCCGGTTGCAGAACGGCCACATTTTCAACAGGGCCTTCGGCCTTGAGTTGTCCAGGGTAGTGCCGCTTCCCCACCAGCGAATCGCGGTCTACGAGCAACTGCTTCCACAGAATCCGCTGAGGTTCCTCCTTGCCGACGATGCCGGCGCCGGAAAGACGATCATGGCCGGCCTCTATATTCGCGAGATGATCAACCGGGGAAGGCTCAAGCGGGCACTCATCTGCGCCCCGGCCGGGCTGACCTGGAACTGGCGCCGGGAACTGGGTCACTTCTTTGACCTGGATTTCGTCATCCTCCGGAGCGCCGATTTCCTGAACGGAGACCCGCTGGCAGAGGCGGGGAACGGCCTGTTCATTATCAGTGTCGATACGGCCGCCGGCGATTTGGTCAAGGATCGCCTGACCACTGACGGCGTTCCGCCCTTCGACCTTGTTGTGTTCGACGAAGCGCACAAACTGTCGTGGGCCGACCCGAATCGGCAGGATAGCAAGACGCTGCGGTATCGGCTGGCGGAATCCCTCGGGACGCGCTGCACCCATTTGCTCCTGCTGACCGCCACGCCGCACATGGGGAAGCTATTTCCGTATTCTGCCCTGTGGCGGCTCCTCGATCCGAGAATCTTTTCCACGGCCGATGCGTTGACTTCCACGCCTCCCGCCAAACGCAGCAAATTCTTCATTCGCCGTCTCAAGGAAGAGATGGTCGATTACAACGGGCAGCCCATCTACAAGCCCCGCCTGTGCCAGACCATCAACTTTCGGCTCAGCCCCGAGGAGCAGCATTTCTACGACGAATCCTCCGATTACCTGCGCTGGAGCTACGAAACAAACCGCAGCCTGAACAAAAACGCGGCGGCCATGGTGGTAGCCGTACTGCAGCGGCGCCTGGCAAGCTCCACGCATGCGATGCTCGAATCACTGGAACGCCGGAAGCGGCGGATTCTGGAAAACGGCTCGGCACCCGGCATCGCGCAGTTTTCCGTAGAGCGCATCGCGAATTACTTCGACACCAGCACCGCCGACGAAAACGAATCGGAAGGCGAAGGCTACGAAACCGCGGAGCGCTACGAGGAACAGGCACTCGGCCTGGCGCGTCCCCCGAGCGCCTCGCAACTGCACAAGGAACTGGACTACCTCGAACGGGTCATGGCCCTGGGCGAGGCGGTGCGACATTCGCAGCAGGAGACCAAATTTCTCAAGCTGCGTGAGCTCATCGAATCGGCGGGGTTCCATGACCAGCAGCTTCTGATCTTTACGGAGCACCGGGACACCCTGGAGTATCTGCGGCAACGCTTCGAGGCGCTCGGCTATACCGGACAGGTGGCCTCCATCCATGGCGGCATGGATGTGGAAGAGCGCGAACAGCAGCGCATTTTCTTCATGCCCCCGGATGCGCGCCGGGGTCAAGGAGTGAAGAATCCCGATGCCCCGACCGCCCGCATACTGCTCGCCACCGACGCAGCCGGAGAGGGCATCAACCTCCAGTTCGCCTGGGTCATGGTGAACTTTGACATCCCCTGGAACCCGGCGCGGCTCGAGCAACGCATGGGCCGCCTCCACCGTTTCGGCCAGCGCCACCCGGAAGTGCGGATTTTCAACCTCGTGGCCGAGGGCACTCGCGAGGGCGATGTACTGGCAACGCTTCTCTACAAGCTGGACGAAGCCCGAAAGGAACTGTGCAGCGACAAGGTCTACGACGTGATCGGCCAGCAACTGCTGGAGGTATCGCTTCGCGATCTGCTGCGTGATGCACTCTTCGAAACCGCCCCTTACTCCGCCCAGCGGAAACTGGATTCGATCTTCGCGACCCAAAGATTGCGCGCTGCCGTCGAAGCGCAACGCAACAACGCCTCCACCTATGGCGACGTGGCCAAGCGGTTGGGCCAGTTGAACAGCGAGGTCGAGGTCGAGCGCTTCAACCGGCTGCTTCCCGCTTTCGTTCAGAACTTCGTGGACAAAGCCGCGCCGCGGCTGGGAATCGAGTTGCAGGGAGACATTGCCGAGTCCGCCCGGTTTTCCATCGCCGATGAGAAAGGGGCGTGGCTTCGCAAGCTCGGACCCCGCTTCCCGAACGGACTGCCCGAGTACCTGACGGTCCGGCGGGACCTCGCCCTGCCGGGCGTCGATGCAGACCGTATCGCCTTCCTTCGGCCGGGGGAGGCGATCTTTGACTCGCTGTGCGAAGAAGCCGTCCACCGCTTTCAGCCGGACGTGCAGCGAGGCGCTGTTTTCTGCGATCCGGCCGCCGAGCGCCCGTATTACCTGGCCGTGTACCTCTGCCAGTTGGGTGAATCCACCGCTCGGGTTGCCGGTACGCGGACGAACCCTAACCTGCTCGACCGTCGGCTCCTGGGCCTGCGATGGGATGAATCGGGCGAATTCAGTTTCTGCGCGCCAAACCAGATACTGGCCCTGCAGGCTGCGCCTCGTTCCCTCACCTGGAAGGCCGGCAGCCTTCTGGTAGGCCCCGAGGAACAGGCACGGAAAGCCGACGCCTATGCCCGGATGTTTGCCGAGACGAATTACCTGCAGCAGCTTCGTGCCGCGCTTCGGGCCGAAGCCGAAGGGCGGATCGACGATCTGGTGCGCGGGTTCGACTTCCGGGGCGGCGAACTTGCCGAGCGCCGGAGCGAGCTGGCACGCCGGGCGCGCCAGGGGGACGCGGCCGCGGCCGCCGAGCTCGAAGAGGTAAAAAGGCAGCAGGCGGCGCTCGATGCCGACAAGGGCGCCGCACTCATTTATGAGCATCAGAGGCCGGAATTCCTCGAAGTCGTGAACCTGGAACGCGTGGCCCTGGCCATCGTCGTTCCCGACCCGACGCCCGAAGCACGGGACAGCTACGACAAGGATATCGAGGCGATTGCCATGCGCATCGCACGAAACTTCGAGATCGACCACTACCACGCCCGCGTTTTTGATGTTTCCTCGCCGCACCTGGCCCGCGGCTACGACCTCGAAAGCCACCGGGCCAACGGTGAGAAAGTAGTGATCGAAGTGAAGGGACGGGCAGGACGTGGATCGGTACAACTGACCGATAATGAATGGCCAACGGCGGCGAACATCCGCGACAAGTACTGGCTGTACGTGGTTGTCGACTGCGCGACCGACCCCAAGCTATTTCGCGTGCGTGATCCTATCCGGCTGGCGTTCCGCACGCGGCAAAGCTTTTCGCTGAACATCGGCGAGATCATCAGGGAGGCCGAACCGGAATGAGGCGCCTATCTCACCACAAAGGCACCAAGGCACAAAGGCACGAAGAGAAGAGAGCCAGAGGAATCGCATGATCGACCAGACCAGGCTGATTGAAGTCGGGTTTCCGCTGAAGCAGGCGTCGCTGGCCAGCATGCACGAGAAAGACGTACGATTCGGCCACATTTCAGGGTTGCACATCTGGCCGGCCCGGCGCCCGCTGGCCGCCTGCCGTGCCGCGCTTCTTGCCACGCTGCTGCCTGACCCAGGCGACCCCGAGAAGCGCCGCGAGCTGCTGGAGAAAATTGGCGGCAAGGTGGTCACCAAACTGGTCGAGGAAACCGATGACGACGGAAACAAGGTGATCGAAGAAAAGGAGGTAGTCGAAGGCGGCGTGCTCGCCTGGGGCAACGAGAACGCTCCGGCGATGGCCGAGTTTCGGGAAATGATCCGGGAGTTCTATGGGGGCGAAGCGCCCAAGGTGCTGGACCCGTTTGCCGGCGGCGGAGCCATTCCCCTGGAGGCCATGCGCCTCGGCTGCGAGGTTACCGCATCCGATCTGAATCCGGTTGCATGGCTGATCTTGAAATGCACGCTCGACTATCCGCAGCAGTTTGCGGGAAAGAAGTGGCCGCTCCCCGATTTCGTCCGCGAGTGGCCGGATTTTGTAGAAGACTTCCTGGCAGGGAAGGTCAAGAAACGGAAGGGCAACAGGAAGATCCATTTCTCCGACCCCAAGCAGTTACAGTTGATTGACCTGCCGGAGGCCGATCTCGCCTGGCAGGTGCGCGCCTGGGGCCGCTGGGTGCTGGAGCGCGCCCGTGCTGATCTCGCGCCGCGCTACCCGGTCATAAACGGCGAGCCAACGGTTGCTTATCTTTGGGCGAGGACGGCGCGGGACAAGACCACGCTCGGCCGCATCCCGCTGTTGAAGACGTTCTGGCTTCGCAGGAAAAAGGGCCGTCGCGCGGCCCTGCTCGCCATCCCAAACCCCGATAAATCGGGCGTAACCTTCCGGCTCCTTCAGGATGCCGACCTCGAGAAGATCGAGCGGGTGATCTCGGAATATCCATTCCTCAAAGACTGGGAGATAACGGCAGACAATTTCATCAGCTTCCTGAATGCCGGCACTATGAACCCGGCTGGCGTCTGGAGCCCGGTTAGCGGTCGCCCCGGCATGATCGCGCTGACCAAGGACGAACTGCGCCGGCAGGGGCAACAGCGATTGCTTGGCGTGCAGATGACGGCGGTAGTTGTGGAGGCGACACGGGGCGAAGGCAAGAGGACCTTCAAGCGATATAGGGCACAGACCAACGACGAGGTGAACGCAGCCACCGTTGAAGACGAGGACCTAGAAGCTGTGTATGCTGACATTCCTTTCGGACTGCCTGCGGAACCAACCCCGCGCGGGGGTGGCAGTGGCGCTTCCCGGGCGTTCTCTCTACACAATTACGGAATCAAAGAATGGTCAGATATGTTCAGCCGGCGACAGTTGCTGGCCCTTGGCGCTTTCGCCAAGCACTCGCGTGCCGCGCTGACGTTAATCAAGCGTCGTGGCCCGAAGGAAGCTGAGGCAATCGGAGGATACCTGGCTGCAACCTTCGATAGAGTGGCCGATAGGAGCAGCATCACGTGCTCTTGGACATTGGACTATGACAAGATTCGGAACACGTTTGCCCGCTTCGCACTCCCGATGTGCTGGGACTTCGCGGAATGTGTCACTACCGAGACGACTTCAGGAGGGTATCCCGGACAACTTGAACTTGTGGCTCAATACATCGAGTCCGCGCTTCCCGGCCACGGCTCGCCGAAACCCGTGACGGTGCAAAGAATGTCAGCGCTCTCCGAGACGGAGGAACCCTTTAAGCTGGACGCAATCGTCACGGATCCGCCCTACTACGACGCTATCCCTTACTCGGACCTGATGGACTTTTTCTACGTCTGGCTCCGGCGGATACTTGCCGGCAGCAGTGCTGAAATCGATTCGAACTTCAGTGAGCCTGTTGGGCCGAAATGGAATCACGACGAAAACGACGGGGAGCTAATTGACGACGACTCGCGATTTGCTGGTGGTAAGGAGGCCAGCAAACGTGCATACGAGGACGGGATGGCGAGGGCCTTCGAACGGGCGTGCGGGAATCTCGCCGACATCGGGCGCTTGCTTGTTGTGTTTGCGAATAAATCGGTAGATGCGTGGGAAACGCTCGTTGGAGCCCTTGTTCGCGGCGGCGCTGTAGTTACGGCGAGCTGGCCGGTCCAAACTGAGCGGGTGAATCGGACACGGGGGGTTGCATCGGCAGCGCTCTCTAGCTCCATCTGGATCGTCTGCCGCAAGCGGCCAAAAACAGCGGTCGCAGGATGGGAGGAGCAGGTCGTTGAACGGATGAAGCAAATCCTGTTCGACCCGCGCGAGGCGCTGGGTGATCGAAACATCCTGCAATACTATTTCGACCTCGGGATTCGCGGCCCAGACTTGCTTTGGGCGGCGCTGGGGCCGGCGCTGGAAGCCTACAGCGCCCATCCGTTCGTGAAGAAGATCGCCGGCGGCATTATGACCGTGCCGGAATTCCTGAAAGAGGTTCGGAAGCTGGTCCTGCAGTTCAGCCTGGGTGAACTCCCCGGCTTCCGGGATGTGCAGCAGGAGACCAGGGGACGCGGTGAGAGCATCGAGCTCGACCCGGTGACGCAGTACTACTTGCTGCACCGCAATTACTTCAAACTGGAACCGGCGCCGGCCGGCGCTTGTATACTCTACGCGAACGCCTGCGGAAAGAACGAGACGGAGCTGAAGCTGGTCTGGAACATACTTGAGCAGTGTGGGCAGTCGAGGCGCGGCCGCCCCCGCAAGCAAGAAGACGAGGACGCGGTAACAGAAGAAGCAGGCAGCGAGGGCAAGGGAAACGAATACCGGCTGGTGGGATGGGAGCAGCGGGCCTCCCGCGAAGGTCTTGGAGAGAGCAAGGCGGGGCTGCCGGCTCCATTGATCGACCGCCTGCACCGCCTGATGTTTCTCTTCAAGCAGAACCGCGCGGCCGATGTCCAGCAATTGTATGAGGCCTGGAGTCTGGCCAGCGACCGCGCCTTCAAACCGCTGCTGCAGGCGGCTCGGGAACTGGCCGTCCGCGACAAGCAGGATACCGAGCGGCGGTTGGTCGAGGCGCTGGCGACACAGCTTCGGATGAACCGCAAGACGGTGATCGTGGAGAACGAAGTGAAGGACGTGCCGCTGTTCGATGCCGTCGAGCGATAGGAGGGGGGCCCACCTCGCCTCCGGCGCTCCCCACGAAGCATGCCTTTTATGGAGCGCTGGCATCTTGCCGGCCCCCGGCGGAGTCAGCAATCGGAAAACCCGGGGCCGGCGGGACGCCAGCGCTACATAAGAACCGCCGGGCGGGTGGGTTTCTGGAGAGCATGTAGCCATATGAGTAAAACATTCGTTATTGAGCCGTGGAAGAAGACCTGCGACCTGCGACCGGAAATCCGCGGCCACGCGCTGACCGCCGCCGATTTCGCCATCGACCTCCACAAAGTGGTGAATGGCTGGCCAGGCGAGAAGCCTTTCTACTGCTACCCCGAGCAATTCTTCGCGACAACCTACGCGACGCAGAACCTGCGCCAATTCTGCACGGTGGTGCTGCGCCGCCTGGCTACGCAGCCGGGCGGCGAGTCGATCATCAACGTGGCGCAGACGTTTGGCGGCGGCAAGTCGCACACGCTTACCGCCCTCTATTACCTTACGACGCTTGGGGACAAACTCCCGCGCGAGGACACGGCGGTGGGGAGCATCCTCAACGACGCGCAGATGAGCGAAACACCTCGTGCCCGGGTCGCGGCCGTCTCCTTCGACAAGGTAGATTGGGTGAAAGGCTGCGAGGTGAAGTCGCCGGATGGGGAGAGGCGCGGCTTTCGCATGCCGTGGAACCTGATTGCGTGGCAGCTTCTCGGGCAGAAGGGCCTGGACATCCTGGCGCGCGACGAATCGAAACCGGATTTCGATACGCCCCCAGCCGATACCCTCTGGGCGGAGCTGCTGGAGCAGGTGGAAGCGCAGGGATGCGGGGCGCTGATCCTCGTCGATGAATTCCTGATGTGGGCCCACGATGCGGCTTCAACGGACACAAGCGGGCAGGGGCAGGGCCGCGGCCGCGGCCCCGTGTGGTACGACCGATTGAAGAACTTCTTCCAGCGCCTGTCGCAAGCGGTGGAATCGTCCAGGGCTTCGGGCCTGGTGGTGTCGCTGCTGGCCACCGATCCCCAGAAGAGCGACGAGACCGGCAAGGCCATTCTCAGCGCCTGCAACAACGGGTTGAACCGGCAGGCTTCGCTTCAGTCGCCGGTGGAAAAGGACGACTTGGCCGAACTTCTTCGCCGCCGCCTGTTTGCCAGCTATCCGGAAAACCCGGCCGACCGGAAGAAGCACGTCCTGGCCTTCTGGCCGCGGATGAAAGCGGTAGACGGAGTCCGGGCGAAACTGCCCGACTCGCAGGATAAGCTGATCAACGCTTATCCTTTCCATCCGGACCTGCTGGACCGCTTCTTTGGAAAATGGACCGGCCTGGACCAGTTTCAGCGGACGCGCGGCGTGCTGCAAACGTTCGCGATGGCGGCTCGTGACGCCGAGCAATGGGACGAGTCGCCGCTGATCGGCCCGCAAATCTTTCTTCAGGCTCCCGGCAAAGACGGGTTGAGCGAGGCGCTGCTGAAGCTGGCCGAGGCGGCCAAGGACTCGGAGCCGAAGAAGCCGGATTGGCCGCAGAACCTGAAAACCGAGCTTCCCCGGGCGCTGGAAGCGCAGAAGGCGGAGGCGGCCACGCTGGCCGGCCGTGAAATCGAAGCGGCCTGCGTGGCGTCGTTTGTCTTCTCCCAGCCGATCGGCGAGCAGGCCGAGTTGTCGGACCTGCGGTGGCTGGCCGGCGCGACGTGCGAGATGCCGGCGGTACTGAATAGCGGCCTGATCGCGTGGGCCAAAGCATCCTGGTACCTGGAAGATTGCGAGGCCACGGAAGCAGCTACCGGCGTGCCCAAATATTGGCGGTTTGGGCCGATACCCAACCTGAATCAGCTTCACCATGCGTACAAGAAGCACGCCCTGAAACACGCCAGGAGCAAATTCGACGAATTGGCGAAAACGAAGTGCGCGCCGCTCTACGAGGGTTGCACCGAAGAAGGCGCCAAGTCCCACAAGCTGCCGGCATCGCCGGCCGACGTCGAGGATGACGGGCAGTTTCGGCTGGTGATCCTCGGCGCCGACTCCGCCGGCGTCATCGGAGACCCGCCCAACACCAAGACAGTGGAATTCCTCCGGACCTATTCATCGCCATCCGTCACCCGCAAGTACCAGAACATCGTGCTGGTGGCGACGCCAAGCGTGACCGGGCTGAGCCAGGCCGAGCAGCAGATCGCCGAATGGATGGCGTGGGAGAATATCGAGGGTTCGAAACAGTTCAAGGACCTCGAAGACCACCAGCAGACGGCGGTGCGGAAGCGCAAGCAGGAAGCGTTCAAGGAAGCACAAACCGCCGTAAAGAACGCCTACGAGCTGGTTGCGTTCCTCGACAAGGACGGCTCCATCCAGGCCAAGAAGATCACCATGGGCGCGCAATCTCTGTTCGCCACGCTGCTCCAGGAACCGGCGCTCCGGCTGTTCAACAAAAAAATCGATGCCGCCGCCATTATGCCCGGCGGCCTTTACCCGGTATGGCCGGCTGACGATGCCAGCGTGGCAGTGAGCGGGCTTTACCAGGAGTTCGGGAAGCGGCCGCAGCTTCCCAAACTGCTCAGCCCGAAGGCGGTGCTGAATACCATCGAGGACGCGGTGCGGCGGGGCCTGCTCGCTGTTCGCTGCCGGCGCTCGGACGGTTCTGAACAGTGGTACTGGCGTTCGGAAATCGATTTCGTGGATTGGGAAAAGACCGCCGAGGCTTTCCTACCAGCCAAAGCGACGCTGAATTCCCTCAATGCCGCCGCAGTGCTGCCAACCGCACTTACGGGGCTTTGGCCGGAGGACGATACCGGCGTGAAGCTATCCACCGTCTTCACCTGGTTCGGCGGGAACCATTGCTACGAAGAGGAAACGCAAGCCGGCTATCCCCCGGAGTTCCGCCCGATTCCCAAGGTGGATTTTAGCCTGGTCCACAGGGCGGTGGCGAAAGCGGTGGAAGAGAGCAGGCTATGGCTGGTGTTCGGAAACGACAGCGTCCACGGGGAACCTCCAACCACGCTGCAACTCGACCCGGATGCCATGCTGTATCGCCCGCCCGCTTCGTTGGCGGCAATTGACCTGCTGCCGAACACACTGCCTGCCGCTTGGACCAACGAGGCGGAACCGCGAATCACGGTGACGGACCTTTACGCGGCAGTCAAGGAGGCGCGCGGCAAGCCTTGGCCGCCGAAACTGTTCATCGACGGTTTGAACGCGGCTCTCGGTCAGGGTTTCATACATAGATCGAGCGGCTCAGGGCCGGTCAGCTCGTTGCAGACTGATGCCAACGTTGAGTTGGTGATCCGCACCGAGAAGATCCAAGCGCCACCTCCGCCGGCGGCTGCGGCCGGAGGCCGGCGGGCATCCACGATGGCCGTGTTGAACATCGGCGAGCTTCAGGACCTGGCCGACCACGTTCACACTTTGATGAAGCCCCTCGCCGGTTGTGACCCGCAGCTTGAAGTGCGTTTGACCATCAAGGCCAAGGGCGAGGTGGACCTGGAACAGGCAAACCAAGTCTTGCAGGACATTAAGGCGGGATGGAAGTTCTAGCCGCGAGCGTCCAGCAGGGCGGGCATCCGGTCGACGATCAGCTCAAGGCCAACGCTGTACCGATCTTCAACACGAAAGGCATCACCAGCTCCAAGAGGGTGTGATGGCAAAGAGAGCAACTACCCCCGCAGGGCCACGCAACGCTCCCGTCTCCTGGGAATCGGCCTACGAACGAATCCGCGCGTGAGTTGGAGCGTCAAATCAACTCGCTCTTGTTCGAGCGGCTGGCTTTGAGCCGCGACAAGGAGGGTGTGCGTGCCCTGGCGGAAGGAGGCCACGAGATTCACCAGCCCTCGGATCTTGTGAAGGACCCTTACGTCCTGGAGTTCACGGGCATTCCGCAACCCGATCGCTTCCTGGAAGTTGAAACGGCGCTGTCGCCGGCAATTCCGCTGCGAAACCACCTCCCAACAAGAGAACAGACCGGGGGGCTTGACAAGCGTGTTATACTATAGCTTTGGGGAATTGTAATTTTGGCAGTCCGATAGCGTAGTTGGGCACCAAGGGGCGGTGCGGAGACGCCAGCCTCGTTCTTTGACAATTCGGGCGGTCGCAGGAGGGGGGTGCAGTCGCCACACCCCCACCCAACCGCAGGAGTAATTCGGGACAATTTAGGCTCGTGTGCCTGTTTTTACCTGTATTAGCAGGCGGCGGTGGGAATCACAGCTATCTTGCTGTGCACAAGCAGGTTACGGGCGGCGAAGGCCAGGGAGACCGTCGGCACGGCTGCCCACAAACCCATATAAATGAGCCAGTTGGGCCGCAGTCCTGTTATCTGGCGATAGAAAAGTCCTTAATCCCGGGACCAGCCCGCGGATTGGGCAGATCAACCCGGCGTACCGCCGGCCCGCCCCTACCAGTTCTCCCGGGGTAGCGGCGCGACACGCAGGGCCGGCCGGCGGGACGCCAGCGGTACAACGCCTTCCGCCTTCTAGTTTCTTGGCCGCGCCCGGTGCTCGAGCCGGTGGCGGCGCCGCACTTCGGCCTGCTCGTACCGCCGCTTGTCCTCTTCGGTTTCGGGGATCACGGG
>Ga0315288_10010286_pt1 | contig 11790 bp, 10 predicted proteins | sample YL17G11_20_MG_FD_203454 | JGI IMG/M metagenome (GOLD analysis project Ga0315288, IMG submission 203454) | Sediment microbial communities from Yellowstone Lake, YNP, Wyoming, USA - YL17G11_20 | ecosystem: Environmental > Aquatic > Freshwater > Lake > Sediment | place: USA: Wyoming | collected... | reverse complement strand
GGCACGACAGGGAAAAAATGTTGGTTGGCGAGCTTCAGAATTTCAGAGATCTCCTGGGCTGTTCCTGGAAAGACGACGAGGGCCACGGGCCCTTCGAGATTGGTCGCATCATACCCATAGCAGATTAGGTCTTCTTTCGACGTGAGCGTGTGTTTCTCACCGCAAATGTCTTTGATTTGTTTAACAACCCTTTCATCCAAGCGGGAAACCGGTCTCGGTTGTGTCGCGGATCTCATCTGCACAGATTCCTTTCAATCAACCCTAATTCTAATTTTAACACATAAAAAAAAGCCCCCACCACAAGGAGACTGTGTTGTAATTGCACAAAGGGCAAACACCTCGATAAGTGGGGACCGTTACGACATTGTCTCACGAGAGAGGGGGGGGTCTTTCGAAACACTAACAGTCTGCAAAGAAAGTCATCTTTCGCAGGTTGCTCAAAAAGGGCCCTGCCTTCGCCGAAGCGCCTGCCCTCCGCAAGGCTTCTGGAGGCGGGGCTTCGCGCAGGCAGGCAGATGCAAGTTGAGTTTTGCGAAATCCCGTTTACGGGAGCTCCTGAAATCCTGAGGAGTGAGGCGTACTTGCCGGTACGCCGCAACGAGGAAGGATGAGGGAAACGCAGCAGATGGTCATTTTTCAGCAAGCTGCTAAAACCCTCTTCCTACTCTCTGCTTAAAGAGCTTGACACAATTGATCTCAATCCCCAGCAACTCGGCAATTCGGAACTTGGCATCGATCCCTTTCGAAAATTTCGGAATGGAACGAACCCGACCCAGGTCCAGATCGCCTCTCACTTCGGCCATAGTCACAGGATCCGACAGGTCTGCAACCGAAACCCGTAATTTGCCTGCCACATACTCTTTGGCCTCTCGAATCTTCATGCCGCGGGCCATTTGCATTCGTCCAACCAGATCTCCGGCTGTCCGCACTCCGCCCATGCCCGAGGCGATGCTGTGCGTGATCGCCATTCCCATGGGATCACCGAATCCCACCTACAACCCATCGAGCCGGGTGATCTCCACCATGGCCTTTGAAGCCCTGGAGACCGCATCCGCAGGAGGGTATTCCGCTACTGGCGTTCCGCCCACGCCCATCCCCATATTGGCGTGAATAGGAAGCCTTCCTCGTTCAACGCAAGGTTTGACAAAGGTCACGGCCCTGGCCACATTCCACGCACAAGACTTGTTGGTAACCGAGTTGATGGCTGGACCAAAGATTGTCACTCCTGCCTTTTCAGCCACTTTCATCTGATCCTGCGGGTAAAGACCCGCCAAACGAACTCCCTCAAATTCGAGCTCTCCGTGCATCCCGAGAACAAACTCGCTCGACATCCCGAGCTCAACACACATCTCAGGATACTTCTCCTTGAGGATGCGCGTAGCCCGAAGGGCTGCCAGAAAATCAGGATCCCCCGCCGCTCCTGTCGTGTCAAAATTGATCCCATCCGCTCCGACCTCGTACAAGGAAGTCGCCACAGAGACCATATCCCTCACCGCCATCTCTACCGCCTCTTCTTGGGCGGCCCGGGCTTCCTTAATCTTGCCCTGGGGCAACAGTTCTGCTGGATTTGGAAAGGGGCCATCGGGCTGGCTGTAAACGCCAAGGTTGGGCATAGCCCCGTAGAAAATGGGGAGCATGGTGACGAGGAGGGCTTGCTCCAGTTCCTGTTGTTCCTCGAAGATGAGCGTCTTCGCCGCCTTGAAGCAATAGTCGAGATGGCCGGTTTCCATGGTGTCGGCCCCGATCGCCCGCTCCATGAGTTGAAAGTTGTGGATCCGACCTGTGTTCACACCCAATCGATAGATCTTATGCGTTCCTCCATCGAAAGAGAGGATGATCTCGTTTCCGGGTTCCACACTGACAAAACGCGACGGATTGCTGAAGATCTCATAAAGATGCCTTAATTCGTCTTCAGAAAGTGAAGGGATCCTGCCTTTCGTGGACGCATCCATCGTCCCGTTCTCGAGATCCTTCTTCAGCTCGCTTTCCGTCATGTCCGTCAGATAACCGTCACCCATGCGCGTCACGATCTTTTCCATTGTCAGATCACCTCCCTTTTGTCTCCCAGCATTCTTTATTCATACTTTGCGATTCTGCCCAATCCTTCCTCAAGAGCCTGGCTTGCGTGATCGAGTAAGATCCCCTCGACAAAGGAGGAAACCCCTTTCCATATCAAGACTGCTATTGTGCTTGTATCGGATCAATGCTTTCCTTTTTCTACACCCCTCCAATGGTCTTTTACTTCAGAGTTGACCACATTGATCGGGAACTCATGATGAAGGACACTCGTAATAATCTGGTTCAGTTGGTTGATCAATCGTCTCTCCGCCTCCTTCGTGTTCCAGGCAATGTGAGGGGTCACAACGACATTGTCAAGTTTCAAAAGCGGCTCATCCTTTGGAGGAGGCTCCTGTCTTAGGACATCCAAACCCGCTCCGGCGATCCATCGCTCCTGGAGGGCCCGGTAGAGGGCCTTCTCATCTATAATCCCGCCGCGAGCTACGTTAAGAAAAAAGGCGGTCCGCTTCATCGCCTTGAACTCTGCTTCCCCGAACATTCGCTGGGTCTCCGTGGCCAGGAAGGCATGGAGGGTCACGAAATCCGAGTCTCTCAACAACTCGCCAAGGGTCTCCTTTTTTTCGTACCCCTTCTCCTTTCCGTACTCCCTTGCGACGTAGGGATCACTAAAGATGACTTTCATTCCCAAAGCCTGTGCTTTTTCAGCCACCCTTTTTCCAATCCGCCCTAAACCAATAATGCCTAACGTCTTGCCTTCAACTTCTACTCCCTGCATGAATCTGGCCTCGTCCCACCTTCCCTCAAGGACCCCCTTCATCCCAGAAAAAATATTCCTGGAGAGACAGAGCATCAAGGCCAGGGCATGCTCAGCCACCGCTTCCACAGAATAGTCGGGGAGATTGGTCACCACGATTCCTTTCCGGGTCGCCTCCGCAATGTCCACGTAGTCCACCCCGGTGGCCGTGCACGCAATCGCTCGCAACTGGGTAGCCGCTTTCAGGACGTCCTGGTTCACTTTGAGATCAACGTCGGCAACGAGGAGGTCCACATCACGAATTTGGCGGATCAGTTCTTCTTGAGACGGGATCGCAACACTCTTCACCTCTGCGACCGTAGAGAATTTGTCGATCTCCCAGTCCACGTTCACATAAGGGTATAAGATAACGAATCTCTTGCTCATGAAATCCCTGATTCAGCGTCAAACCAACCCGGCTTCGCTGAGAGGACGACCTTCCAAGATGCGGGTAGGACCAAAAATGCCCAGATCCAGACTTGGTTTTTTCTCAAGAATGAGTTCAGAAAGGTATCTACCCACTGCAGGGGCTTGTTGAAGTCCATGACCCGAGAATCCGCAGACGATGTAAAGCCCCTTCACCTCAGGCCATGGGCCCAAGATGGAATTCCCATCCAGTCGATTTACGTCGTAAAGCCCCGCCCACCCTCGGACCAGTTTGAGACTGTCGAAAGCCGGAACAATTTCTGCCAACTCCGGCCACAGAACATCCTGGAAGCGCTTCCTGTCCCACGTGAAATCAAAGCCCACGGGATCATCGTCAAAAGAATGACCGACCAGGAAAAGTTTTCCCGTCTCCGTGCGGAAATAGAGTCCCGAAGGTGGAATAATCAAAGGCAGAGGTTTCTCAAGCGCAACGGAAGATTTAAAGGCAAACACCTGACGCTTCACAGGTTCTACCGGGAGTTTCACTCCGGCTGTATTGGCTATTTCTGCCGACCACGCCCCTGCTGCGTTCACTACTACTGGAGCCTCGTATCGCTCATTAGAAGTGAGCACCACGCCGGTCATTTTACTTCCGTGCTTTTCAAGAGAGCTTACAGTACCATTCTCAAACAGAGCCCCCAAGGAACGGGCCTTGGCCCTGTAGGCCATCAGAAAAGCATAGCCATCTAGATAACCGTCTTGCGGGCCATAGGTGCCACCCACCCAGAGAGACACATCGAGTAAGGGAAACTCTTTCTTTATTTTATCAGGAGACCACCATTCTACCTCTGCCCCCAGCTCCTTTTGTAGAGCCAGAGAGGACCGCGCTTGTTTCTCCCCTTCTCCATCAATCAAAAAAAGGTATCCTTCGCGATGGAAACCAATATCAGGCTTATCCCCTTCCACTGCCATCTCTTCTTCAAAATGCTTCAAGGTTTTTTGCGCATAGAGGGAAATGAGAACATTTTCCTTCAGGCTGAACTGGATCCTCACGCCCCCCATGGAGAGCGTGGTGGAGGCATATTGGTAGGAGGGATCTCGTTCAATGACTAACACCTTCAGCTTCGGCTCCGCCTTCATCAGGTGATAGGCGATGGAACAGCCCATCACTCCTCCGCCCACAATGAGAACGTCATAAGAATGGTTCGTCATGATTGCTCATCCAAATCAAAGAGATCCTGTGGAAGTGTTCCATATCATCTTCAATGGTAGTGTTCCACTGTATCCAGGATGTTCCAAAACATTTTCAGTACTCTCAGCTAGGTTTCATCCGGGTGAGAAGAAGGAGTGCCTTTTCGGCTCGGTCCCTTAGGCAGGAGGGCCTTGATCCAGGGGTTAGCCATCTGGATGAGTTCCATGAAGCCCCCCCTGACAAAGCGCATCGTCAGAATCATCACGAGCGCAAAGATCAAAAGGTTCATTTCAGCCAGGGAACCTCGAATGATTTCCGACAAAATGACAACGAAGAATGTTCCTAGAAGGGGACCGTAGACCGTTCCCACTCCTCCCACGATCACCATGAGACAAATCTTCCCCATCTCATCCAGTCCCCCGATGGAAGGGTCGATCAGACCAAAGAAGTGAGCGTAATAGGCTCCCGCCACTCCAGCCCAGAATCCTCCGCACGCGAAACCCAGTACCTTCCAGAGTCGGGTGTTCACCCCCATGGCCTCCGCAGCATCGAGGTCGTCACGGACGGCAAACAGGTAGAGACCCGGCCGTGAATGGAAGAGGAGGGCTGAAAAAACGAACATCAGAAGGAACAGTCCGAGTCCAACAAAATAGGAATAGAAGTCCGCTTGGGGTCCCGAAAAGAAACCGGGGGTGATAAGGCCTCCCGTGCCCCCAGTGATCTGGTGTTCGGTCTTGATGACGACATTGACCACCTCGGCAAAGGCCCAGGTCAGAAGGCAAAGATAGAACCCTCGCACCCGGAGGACAATCCCGCCCAAAACAACACCGATGAGCGCGCAGGAGACGCCTCCGACGAAAAGTCCCCAGAAAGGAGAAAACCCGAGGTGGATGACGATCAGGCCTGAGGCATATCCTCCCACAGTCGCAAAGGCCACATGACCAAAGGAGAAGAGTCCCGCGTAGCCGAAGACGATATTCCAACTGATCGAGAGCATGGCGTAGTAGAAGAAGAGGTTGAGCACCGTCATCCAGACTGGGGAGTCAACTCCAAAAGGCAGGACGATCCCTGCCACGCCGATGCATCCTGTAATCAACCACTGGTTCCTGTTCATGGACGTTTCGTCCTACTGTTTTTGTCCGAAGAGTCCGCCCGGCCAGAACAAAAGAAAGAGAGACATAAAAACGAACCCGATGGCGTCTTTGTAGGCTGAAGAAATGTAAACGGCTCCGAGGGTCTCGGTGACCCCCAAGAGAATGCCGCCCAGAAGACTGCCTCCAATGGAACCCATACCTCCGATCGCAAGGACTTCGTAGCTCTTCAGGAGTGGCGGACCTCCAGCCGTCGGAGAAACAAGGAAAAGCGGAGCCACCAAAGCCCCTGCCCCTCCGGCCAGTGCACAGGCCGTTCCAAAGGCAATCCACGACTCCCTTGAAATGTCCACACCCATGATCTTTGCTCCACCTTGCGATTGAGTGATGGCCCGCCAGCTTCTTCCTCGCCACGTTTTCCGCATGTAGTAGGCCATCCCCAGCACCAGAATGGCTGAGGCGATCAGGGTTAGAATCATGTTACCGCTCAGGTTAATTCCCAGGACCAGGAAATCGCCAGGGATGTAATCTGGCGGTTTCCTGTAAAAAGGACCGAACACGATGGCCGCAAGCTTTCGGAGCAGGATGACCAACCCCAGGGTAATGATCAGCGCATAGTCCATCGGCTTTTCCATCTGCTTCTCATGAATCGGCGTCAGGAGAAGCTTCTCCACAATGGCCCCAATGACAAAGGTAGCAACCATTGCCCCTGGGATGGCAAGGAAGAAGGGGAGTCCCACCAGGGTCATCAGGTAGTAAGCCGCATACCCGCCCAGCATATAGAACTCCCCATGGGCAAAATTGATGATTCTCAGGACGCCGTTCAGGAGCACCAGTCCCAGCCCCATCAGGGCATAGACCAAGCCGATGGCGAACCCACGAACGACGAGTTCAAAAAACATCCCACACTCCATTCAGAGAAAGGGGAGATAAAATTCCATCTCCCCCTTCTCAATCGTTTCTCACGGATAAATGATAGCTGCATCTTTCCCAGCTTGCTTCAAGGCGGTCAACTGGAGCACAAAGAGTTGATGGCCGGTCCATTGGTTCCAAACCGGGCCATCTTTTCTTTCGAAGGTGACCACACCGGTCGTCCCATTGAAACGGGTGGCCTTCAGGGCCTCGGCCAGCTTTTTCGGGTCGGAAGATTTCGCCCTCGTCATTGCGTCGGCAATGATCATGACCTCGTCATAGAGGAAATAGGCATAAATGGGAGGATCAAACTTATACTTCTCCGGAAAGGCCTTTTTGAATTGCTCACCCAGGCTCATCAGCTTCAGTTTGGGAGAGTCGAAAGTGGGGTACATGACGCCTACTCCTTTTTCGCCCATGACTTCCCACCATTCCGGAGACCAGCCAGGATAATCCCAACCGGCCAGGATCTTGGTGTCCGGAGCAAGCCCAACTTCGTAGGCCTGTTTGGGAATAAGATACATGGCCTGGTAGACGCTGGAAACCACGAGTAGGTCTGCCTTCGTCTTCATCGCCTTCAATTCAAGAAGCTGAGGTTTCAGATCTTGAGCCTCGGACGGAAAGCCTTTCAGGATCACGTTGATTCCTTTTGCCTTTCCAGCCTTCGCTAACGCTTCAGCAAAACCGGTCCCGTAAGCGGTCGTCTCGTGCATGACGGCAACATTCTTAAATCCCTTCTGAACCAGGAACGGCACGAGGAGGTTGGCGATTTGAGAGTTGTAAGGGCTGATCCGGAATACATAGTTCGAGTGCATCGTGGTCAGGTCATCGGGCCAGCTGTAGTGGAAAAAGATGGGAACACCCATTTTGTCGGCAATCTTTGCCTGCGCCACCGCCACTGAACCGTGCCACGCCCCGACAATGGCCGACACTTTATCGTTAGCGATCACCCTCTGGACCGCGGTAGCTCCTACCGCGGGTTTCCCCTCGTCATCCGCCTTCACCAGGACGACCTTTCTTCCGAGGATCCCTCCCTTCTGATTCAATTGCTCTACAGCCAGTTCCACTGTCTGCACGTTGATCTTACCCGCTTCATAATCGCCGGGTGCTGAGAGGGGCGTCACGAGCCCTATCTTGATGTCGTCCGCGGCCTTGGTTCCAGCAGGCAAAAGAACGAGAATTCCAAAAAAGACGATGACCAAAAACCATACTCTGCTTTTCATAACCGAACCTCCTTTTCAAATTTGTTTAGACGGGATACCCAATACGTTAGTTCTTCTCCGAACTCTGAACTCTGGACTTCTGACCACCTCCTTCCTTCTGTGACCGGCACGTGCCCTGCAAGCCCCACCCTTTGGGGTGGGGTCAAGGGGCACCCTATCAAAGAATAGTACCTTTCCGGGAAGCCCCGCCCTTCAGGGCGGGGAGCTTCATTACAATCCAAGATAGTTCCTCTTGATATGTTCGCTCTGAAGGAGCACCTCACTCGCATTTTCCATCACGACCTTTCCGTTCTCGAGAACATACCCCCTCTGAGTCACCTGGAGGGCATGATAAATATTCTGCTCCGCCAACAGAATGGCGGTTTGCCGTTGCCGATGGATCTCAGCGAGAGTCTGGAGAATACTCTTCACCACTTTGGGAGCCAACCCAAGAGAAGGCTCGTCCAGCATAAGAAGTTTGGGGTCGGCCATCAGGCCTCGACCGATAGCGAGCATCTGCCGTTCACCTCCGCTCAGGGTTTGTGCCTGTTGACGTTTACGCTCTTCCAAACGGGGAAAAAGACCAAAGACGAAGTCCATCTGCTCTCTTAGCGTACTCCTCACTCTCTTGACATAGGCGCCCATGAGAAGGTTTTCTTCCACATTCATCTGGGGAAAGAGCCAACCTTCTTCAGGGATGAGGGCGATCCCCATGCTCGCCACCCGATGCGGTGGCTGATGATGAATCATCGCTCCCTCAAACTGAATCGTCCCTTCCTTAGGAACAAGGAGACCGGCAATGCTCTTTAACAGCGTCGATTTTCCAGCACCATTCGGACCGATGATGCTCACAAACTCATTGGCCTTGACAGACAGGGACACCCCGTGAATGGCCTGAAGGCCATCGTAGTAGACATGAATCTGTTGAACGCTCAGCATGAGCCTCAACCTTCTCCAAACTGGTATTTCTCGCCGAGGTAGGCCTCGATCACCTGCGGGTCATTGGCAATTTCACGGGGACTTCCCTCAGCAATCTTTGCCCCCTGATGTAGGACAAGGATATGGTGCGCGTTCTCCATAATCGCCTTCATCACATGCTCAATCCAGAGAATCGCAATCGACCCTTCTCGATGGATCTTCCGGACCAGGTCCGCCATTTCGATGATTTCATGGGGATTGAGCCCTGCCACAATTTCGTCGAGAAGAAGCAGGTGAGGTTTCACCACAAGGGCTCTCGCCAGTTCCAGCCGCCTTCGCTCATGGAAGGTGAGCTGTTTGGCCAGCTGATCTCTTTTTTCAAGAAGACCCGTCACCTGCAGGAGATCGAGAGGCTCCACCTCCTTCTGGTGAGCACAGACCTGAAGGTTCTGCAACACCGTCATGTTCAGGAATGGGCGAGGGATCTGGAAGGTCCTCCCAATCCCTCCCCTCGAGATCTGATAAGGGCGTAGACCGAGGATCGATTTTCCTTTGAAGCAGATACTTCCGCGCGTCGGTTTGTAGACCCCCGTAATGCAATTGATCAGGGTCGTCTTGCCCGCTCCGTTCGGTCCGATCAACCCCACAATCTGACCTTCTTCGATCGCCAGATGGACGCCCTGGAGTGCGGCTAAACCGCCAAACATCATGCTCACCTCTTTAGCCTCCAGGACCTTTGCGTCTTTCATCGCGGTTGCCTGATTCTCCAAGACAAGACCATCTCACATAGAACTGGGATGCCATTCTAAGATCAATGCGTCAAAAAGTGAAGCTACACGCCCTAAAGGGCATGGCTTCCCGGTAAAGTATTTTACTTTCACATTGTGCCCCTTCCTGCCTGCCGGCAGGGACCCGGCCCTCAAGGGCGGAGCTTACGAGGCACTTGCCGGCCAAAAAAGATACATGCGAAGGCCTTTCACATCGGAAACAAATTTTCTTCCCAGGTGGCATCTACGTCAAGTGGGTACAACTTCAGTCGTCACTATATTGGAGGGTAACGTCTTTGTCAAGGAGCCCCAATTCCTTGACGCGTTGGGTAAAATGGGTTAGTTTAAAACGTTTAAAAACTTTGTTTATAAATGGTGAATCTTACACTCCTTTTCGAATTAAAGAGGGGTTTTGAGCCAAGGGGCTGTGATGGACGAAACGAGTGCGCTGGTTCAGCAGAGAATCAAGAACCTGGAGGAGCTGAGACAGAAAGGGATCAACCCATTCCCCAACGACTTTCAGGTCACCCACACCTCCCACGATCTTCATCAGACCTATGATTCCTTATCGGACGAACAATTGAAATCGGTCCAAGAGTCCTCTCGGATCGCGGGTCGACTCATGGCTGTCCGAGATTTTGGAAAAGCCAGCTTTGTCCAGGTCCAGGATCGAAAGGGAAGGATTCAGGCTTACTTTCGGAAGGACGTCGTGGGCGATCAGGCCTTTGAGCTCTTCAAGAAGCTCGATGTCGGCGACTTCGTCGGCATCGAAGGAACGATCTTTCGAACCAAGACCCAGGAGCTCACCCTGCACGTTCAGAGGTTTCAGCTCTTAACCAAGTGTCTCCGTCCTCTTCCAGAGAAATGGCATGGCCTGACGGATGTTGAGGCCCGGTATCGACAGCGCTACCTCGATCTCATTGTCAATCCCAAGGTCAAAGAAACGTTTTTGATTCGGGCCAAGGTCCTCGATCGCATCCGAAGCTTCTTTACCCAACGCGATTACGTTGAGGTAGAGACGCCCATGATGCACCCCATTCCCGGAGGAGCGACCGCCAAACCGTTCAAAACCCACCACAATGCCCTGGACATGGAGCTCTACATGAGGGTCGCTCCCGAGCTCTACCTGAAACGGCTGGTCGTCGGCGGTCTGGAACGGGTTTTTGAAATCAATCGGTGTTTCAGAAACGAAGGAATCTCCACCCAGCATAACCCCGAATTCACCATGCTCGAATTTTATCAGAGCTACGCAACGTACTATGACATGATGCAGATGACCGAGGACCTGCTCTTCTCTTTGGTGAAAGAGCTTCACGGAAAACCCACGCTCACCTACCAGGGGACAGAGATCGACTTCACGCCGCCGTGGCAAAAGATGGGCTTCCATCAGTCCCTTCTCGAATACGGGAAGGTCGATCCATCGATTCTGAAAGATTCTTTCAAAGCCAGAGAAAAGGCAAAGGCATTGGGCGTTGATCTGAAGAAGGAAGCCTCTCATGGGAGAGTCCTGGCGGACCTGTTCGATGAATTGGTCGAACCGAATCTGATCCAGCCCACCTTCATCACTCTTTACCCGACCGACGTCTCCCCCCTCTCTCGGAGGAACCCGGAGGATCCGGAGATCGTCGATCGCTTCGAGCTCTTTGTGGCAGGCCGCGAAATCGCCAATGGGTTTTCCGAGCTCAACGATCCGATCGACCAGAGGGAACGTTTCCTCGAGCAGCTTCGTGAGCGCACCGATGAAGGCGACCCCTCTCTTCGCCTCGATGAAGATTTCCTGAGAGCCCTGGAATTCGGGATGCCACCCACGGCGGGCGAAGGGATTGGAATCGACCGCCTGGTCATGCTCCTGGCGGATGCCCCTTCCATCCGAGACGTCATCTTCTTCCCTCTATTACGTGCGGAGAAATAACGACCCATGAAATACGAGTGGTTCATCGGGTTGAGATACCTGAGGGCGAAACGGAAACAGACCTTCGTCTCCATCATTACGGTCATGTCCATCGCGGGCGTGACGGTCGGAGTCATGGCGCTCATCATCGTCCTCGCCGTCATGAACGGCTTCGAGACAAACCTGAAGGAAAAGATCATTGGGACGTATGCCCACATCGTGATCATGAAGGTGGGTCAAGAAGGGATGGACCAGTATGAGGAGGTGGCCCAACGGGTCGAGGACATCCAAGGGGTGACTTCGGTTTCTCCCTTCATCTACCAACAAGTCATGCTCTCTTCCGAGTCGGGTGTCTTTGGGGTTGTCCTAAAAGGGATTGATCCTAGCCGGGCGGAGAAGGTGACGGAATTGGCTCATTACGTGAAAACAGGACGTCTCCAGGATTTGAAGAAAGCTCAGGCAGGTGACGCCCCGGGGATTATTCTGGGGGTCGAACTGTCGAGACATTTGGCCGTCACCGTCAATGATCACCTCCAGGTGGTCTCCCCTCTGGGGACTCTCACACCCATGGGCATGATGCCGAAGGCAAAGCGGTTTCAGGTCGTCGGCCTATTTCAATCGGGGATGTATGAGTACGAT
>Ga0315288_10010285_pt1 | contig 11790 bp, 11 predicted proteins | sample YL17G11_20_MG_FD_203454 | JGI IMG/M metagenome (GOLD analysis project Ga0315288, IMG submission 203454) | Sediment microbial communities from Yellowstone Lake, YNP, Wyoming, USA - YL17G11_20 | ecosystem: Environmental > Aquatic > Freshwater > Lake > Sediment | place: USA: Wyoming | collected... | reverse complement strand
CTGAACCGCTAGTCAAGCTCTCTATGTTCAGGAAAATGACCTTCTCCAGCGCCTGTATAACCAATCTTTTTGTGGGCGGGGCTCTTATTATAGCATTAGTCAATGTCCCCCTTATGAGCGATACTATCCTGGGCTGTTCTGCGCTTGAAGGAGGGCTAAGGTTATTACGGCTCACTATCATGATCTCTGTTGGCGCTATTGTGGGTGGATATTTATGCCGTAGATTTGGCTACCGCCTGCCTACGATAATGGGGCTTATCTTGAGTGCCATCGGCTTCTTTTTGATGAGCCGTTGGTCTCTAGACATCAGAGATCCCACAATGACTTTACACCTTGCCGTGTGTGGTCTTGGATTCGGCTTGGTTGTTGCTCCGCTTGCTACAGGAGTCATAGACTCGGTTAGAGAGGATCAAAGGGGGATCGGGTCGTCAATGGCCCTAATGATGCGCATGATAGGAATGATACTGGGACTCGCTGCATTGACATCATGGGGAATGGGCAACTTCCATAGAATGACCATTGGGCTGTCTCTGCAAGAAGTTATGGCTCTTCCAGAGGGTCTCGTTGCCTCACTTCTTAGCATGTTCCACGACTTCTTCACGGCCTCAATAGGAATATGCCTGGTTGCGATACTCCCCGCATTGTTGTTGGGAAGAAAAAGGAAGCTGTCCCCAAATGGGAGAAACAACGATCGCTTAGTTCGATGAAATGAGTAAGGAGTTTCAGGCTTATTCTTCAGCATTCTATTTCCCCGTCTAACCTTGACAGATATACGCGCAAAAATTTGCGGCCGCAAGGCTATCAAGTGACAAAAATGATATGTTATGCGAATTAGTCCACAAGTGTAGCTGATGGCCATGATTTCGAAAAGGAAGTGCTTTTAGAGCACCTCTGAACATCCTGAAATATGCTACAACTTCTGAGGGAGCCTTCCGGATATCGAACCGGAAATAAGAGAGGCCAATGCGAAAAGGGCCCTCCGAAACAGGGATACGTGTTTGACAACCCGAAACTAGACGGTGCGGAGTCGCTCCACAAGGACTCGGTTTTGGAAAATCGCTAAACAAACTGACGAATTGTGCGACGGGCGATGACCAGAGCACAACTCCCAGCGGATTCTCCCAAAGAAAAGGAGACCATATATTGCCTGTTTATTTTTAATGAGAGAATTAGGGTAAAGGAGTCAGGTAATAGTATGAAAGTACTATAAATGGTAGGAAAAGGTAAGATTAGTGAATTGACAAAGGATATTTTTTGTGCTAGCCTGTACTCCGTTGCGACGATTTTAGGGATTACTCTTTGCATAATGTAGCAAGGTGTTTGGGGAGGCATCCCCGGTTCAGGACTTATTCAGCTTCTAGCTAAGTCCACGTCTATTTAAAGTATTCAAAGCTAATATAGCCATACTAAAAATATGGCTCCGAACAGCTGACACTGCCGGAGCCTGGGCAAGGAGACGCGGGTGGCATCTCTATGCTTATTTATATTATACCACACGCCTGAATCTCGCGCACGCAGATGGGTGTGTGGTTTTTTATTTTGACGCCAAGACGTAAAAATGAGCAGGGCGTCTCCTTCCGCGGAAGGACGACGAAGCAATCTGATGGTGGGGTCTTAACAAAGCACGTTGAGATTGCTTCGCTCCGCTCGCAATGACATAGAAATTCTTATAGGGGAGGTGAGAGCAGAGAGCAAAATAAAAATAACACAAAACGGCACAGAACTGCCCCCGTAAAGGGAAAAAGACTGGCGAACTACTCTTTAGGGAAAAACGACTTTAAGAAAGGAGAAAACCGATGAAAAGACTTGGATTACTGTTCATGGTGCTGGTGATAGCCCTTGGCGGCATCGGCGCAGCCTTCGCTGCATGGACGGACACGATTACCATCTCCGGCCAGGTCAACACAGGCAGCCTTGACCTGGTGGTGGACCGTTTATGCGGCACTGAAGTTTACAAGGACCTTGACACCGAGGAGTTGGTGTACAGTCACTGGTATAGTATTCTACCCGACCCTACGAAGATATATTATAACGATAGTATATCTTCTCCCCCGCCTGCCCATGGGTTGCTGATCGCCTATGTGGATGTGACCCAGGACCTTGTGAACGATCCTACAGGCGATACCTTGCAAATGACATTCCACAATCTGTTTCCGCTCGAAGACTGTATTTATCCTCTTGGTTGGGGCAACTGGATAGGAAATTGCCGAATTTCTTGTACCGGCACTATACCAATGCATGCCAAGGTAACTACTGAAGTGCTCGGCATCCCTCCAGCATGGGTGGAAATATCCTTCGATTTGGGTGGGCGAGTGCTTACGCCTGCGGAGTTTGACGGGACTCAGCTCCATCAGTACGATACCTTTGAAGTCTGGGTTATGGTCTTTGTCCCGCAGGAAGACGCTGCAATGAATCAGTCAGGTACCATATCGGTGGAGATTGAAGGCATCCAGTGGAACGAGTAATAACAACAGAACTGCCCCCGTAAAGGGAAAATGAAGAGCGAACTACTCTAGGGAAAAACAACTTTAAGAAAGGGAGAAAATTAAATGAAAAGACTTGGAATTTTGTTCCTGGTGCTGGTGATAGCACTGGGCGGCATCGGCGCAGCCTTCGCCGCATGGACGGACACCGTTACCATAAGCGGCACGGTGAATACTGGCACCGTTGACATCGTTATTGAGGCGACATCGGGCACCGAAGTGTACAAGGACCTGCGTGATGACAGCATGGTTGCGTGCTACTACCGCGAGGACCACGGGGTAAAAACCTATAATCTTGAGCTTGGTCCCTTACCACCTCCTGGTGGTCTGCTGGTAGCCTGGGCTGACGGGAACATCACCAGTACCATTGGCGACACAATGTCATTCGAGTTCCAAAACATATTCCCGACAGAAAACTTTACTTTCTTCGTCGATGCCTTGTTCCAGTATGTTGGCTCGGTACCAGCCAAGATAAACAGCATCACTATTAGTGATGTTGTCAACCCCGATGTACTGGATGAGCTCGATATCCAGACAGTTGCCTTAAGGTGGGATCCTAAAGAGCAGGAACCCTTGAGCGAAACAGTTGATATCGGTACGCAGCTTCATCAGGGCGACTGGGTGTGGGTTGTGCTAGGCATCAGGGTCCCGCAGGAAAACGCTCTAATGGGTAAGTCTGCGTCGGGCACCATCACTATCGAGCTTATACAGTGGAACGAGGGTCCTTAGTAATAACACAGGAAAGAGCGCAGCCCATTTCTGAGATGAAATGGGTGTAAGGAGGCTAAATGAAACATAGACTGGGCAAGGTCGGCCTGCTCTTCCTGGTGCTGGTGCTTGCGCTGGCCAGCGTCGGGGTTGCCTTCGCCGCCTGGACGGATACCATCACCATCAGCGGCTCGGTGACCACCGGCGAGTTGGACTGGGAAATTGTCGATGGCAGTTCGACTCAAAAGCCAGACGCGCCTGACTGGAACTGCTTCTGGAACTTGGAGACAGGAAGGCGTTTCGCTGACCCCGAAGGTAAAAATGTCGCTACCACCACGGTGACCCATGTAGATAAAGACACAATGAATGTGGTTATCGACAATGCCTACCCGTACTACTTCGACCACATAGCTTTCGAAGGACATGGGCTGGGCACCATCCCATTCAAGATCTGGAAGGTCAATATATACAGGGACGCAGTACTGTTGACCACCCTGTATCAAAACGGCTACGCTTACTTGGACTACAACGGCGACGGCGCCAATGACCTTGAGCTTTGGTGGGGTGACAACTTCGGGTTACAGATGCACTACTGTGATCGCGTGGACTTCAGCTTCGAGATACTCGTCCTGCAGCCCGCGCCACAGAACGATTCCCTCGAGTTCACTATCGAGATTGTGGCAATTCAGTGGAACGAGTATGTAAAGGGACCACTGCCAACTCCAACGCCCTGATTGAGTTCTGGCAGCCAGGCGAAGAGCGCTGACTGAATGGAAAAAGCCAAATCTGGGGAGGGGGCTTCCGCCCCCTCCCCAGGGGACATGATGCGGGGAAGAGGTTAAAGTGAAAGCTAGATTAGCAATATTAACAGTTTTCATAATCATATCGCTGGTGATTGTGGCAGCCTTCACTTCGTTCGGCTTCGGACAGAGCGGCGACCGCTACGCTGTCGAGGTCACCGCCTGGTCAGCTAACGACCAGGGGGTTGACCCGCCGGACTGGGACAAGGATGTTGCCAGTTGCATTGGAAGCCTTGAAGATACCGATGACGATGGCCTCGCTGACCATTTCGCCTTCACCATAGATAACGGCTATCCCGGATATGAGTGCACTTTTAATTTAACTGTTCATAACGCAGGCAATGTAACTCTGACCATAATCGGCATTGATATACATTCCAGCGCTCCCGCCACCGAGGTTGCTGTCGCAGTCAGTCAGCCCACCATCCCGTATAATCTGGCTCCTGACGATGAAAGTGCCGGAGGCAACGATGAGGTGGTTTTGGTATTTAAAGTAACCCTGTTGCAGGGAGCGACGCCCAACACGAGCTATGATATAACAGGTGCTATTAAAGTGGAAAGCGCAGGTAACCCATGAGGTCACACGGAGCAAAGATAGGTTTTCTGTTCCTGGCCCTGGTGATAGCCCTGGGCGGGTTGGGTGTTGGCTTTGCCGCCTGGACCGACACCCTCTTTGTTCAGGGTGAGGTCAACACCGGCAAGATAGACTGGAGGGTCATCGAGCCAAATTGCGAGGTTATCGCGCAGCCCCAGGAATTGTGCGACGATTCTGCGTGGGCGCTCTGCGACTGGGAGGAAGATTGCGTCGAATGCGCTGCATGGTGTTTCGATTGCCCTCAAGGCTGGGGCCAGTATTTTGAATATACTATCGGCGGCTCGCTGATTCATCCGCTGGTGGCAGGACAGGATACGCAGATAGGTACGGTGTCGGTGAGCACCAGCGGCAACAATGTCGTTGTTGAGTACAATATCACAGTCCCGGACTGGACATTAGGGACAAGCCACCTTTATCTCAAAAAATCAGAACCTAACAAATGCTCCCCGGGGCAATTCCCGTACAACTCCGATAAGGAACCCGGCGTTGTTATCTCGCCAACCGTTCACAGGTACATAATTCCGATGGACAGAATCTGCCACGGCAACGGGGGTTGCGCTGAGATTTATGTGGCTGCGCATGCCAATGTCTTGCATCCCTGCGAGGGCGCGTCGGGTGAGGCCAGCGTACAGTGCGGCTGCTCACCCACACCTTCGACTACACCGTGCCCGACTCCGGAACCTACAGCCGCACCGGCTGAGACTTGTAAGTGTGAGACAACAGCGCAGGGTAAAACGGTAATCGTTCAACTCGATGAAACGGTCGCAGGGTGTGCTGGCGAGGTGACATTCTATGTGCTCAACACAGGCACTATACCCATCCGTGTGACCAACATCGTCATCAATGCACCATCCGGTATAGATACAACGCTGCTGACGCCGGGAATTATCGGGATGCAGATTCATCCGGGTCAGAGAGGATTCTGCTCGGTAGGCTTCGAGGTCACCGCGCCGGGAGATTACACATTCACTATCACTGTACACGCGGTGTCGTGGAATCTATATTAAAGCCGTCTTTTATTGTTGAAGTATATTAGTGCCGTTGAGGGAAGACCTCAGCGGCACTGGAATTATATGGGGTATAATATACAAATCCTACCTTATCCCCTCAGTACAGGGGCGCTCAGGGAAAAGAAAAAATGTGGCATCTGGTAACACTAGCAGTAATTGCCCTATATCTTCTGATAAATCTCGCTCTGAACAAGGTATTCAGCGGGTTCACGGCAACCTATGTCGTCCAGCCTTTGCTCTGGATAGCCCTGGCACTGCTTGTGCTGCGACTGCCTGCGGTGAAAGCTGCCGGCAAAGCATCCCTCAAGAACCAGCTTATTGCGGCAGCGGCTATGGCAGGTGTCCTGCACATAATCTTCTTTGTGACCGCCGGCTTCCTATCCTCTTTCGGAAATAGCCCCTACTCCTTCACACCTTCTGGAATCATCACTAATATCATATATGTCGGCTCAACACTACTCGGCATAGAACTCAGCCGCGCCTATCTGGTTAACTCGCTGTCCAAGAAACGCTCGACACTCATCATCGCACTGGTTGCCATCTTCTATACAGCGCTGATGATACCCTTTAGCAAGTTCGGTCAGGTTGAGGGCGCAAAGGCGACAGTCACATTCCTCGGAGAAACCTGTTTGCCCCTGCTGGCAATGAACCTCCTCGCCACCTTTCTGGCTTTCGTCGGTGGGGCACAGCCTGCTATAGCCTATAGAGGAATAGTGCTTGCCTTCGAATGGTTCTCGCCGGTGTTACCCGACCTGACACCGATGCTGACAGCGCTGGTGGGCACCATAGCGCCCATAGTGGGGTTCACCCTGGTTCAATACGGCCTGCTGCCATATTACCTTAGAGTCAGGCCCAGAAGAGTCAAGAGGCGCAAGGCGCCATCATCGCTTCCTGCGGGCTGGATAGCCACAGGTATCCTCAGCGTGGCTATAATCTGGTTCTCGCTGGGACTGTTCAGCTTCAAGCCCGTGGTAATCTACAGCGGGAGCATGACTCCAGGTATTGCTGTGGGAGATATAGTCGTAGTCGCAGAAACATCACCGGAAAAGATTAGAACAGGCGACGTCATTGAATTCAGATCCGAGATAGGCAACATTGTTCACCGGGTGGTAGAAATATCGGAATCAGAAAGCGCCAGAGTATTCGTAACCAAGGGCGATGCCAACGACAGCCCGGATTCGGAGCCGGTGCTTGCAGCTAATGTAGCAGGCAAAGTGATTTTCAAAATCCCTAAGGTGGGCTGGGCAGCGGTGAGTGTCAAGAACTGGCTGTTCTCACCCTCGCCAGAGGAGAGCCCATAATCCGTCATTGCTTCCCCTTCCAAAGGAAGGGTCGCAATCTCACCAGGAGAGGCAACCGCGAAACTGTCATGCTGGAGCGTAGCGAAGCATCTCAGGGTGGGGTAAATTAGCCTCCCTGTCTTAGACAATTGCTCGTTTCGCGGGAAGCTCCAGGAAGCTCAGCTTGACATAGTTACTGATGTGATACTAGAATGAATGAGGATACAAAATGCAAACAGTAAATGCACTGGTCAGGGCTTTGTTCCAAACTTCGCCCGCTATTAAAATAACCTCCCTGGTAATAGCTATCGCTCTTCTGATTGGCTGTGCTGTCGGCGTTTGGAATGCCTTCACCGCGCCAGTTGAGAAGCAGGGTAAGGTCACGAAATTGACCTATGCGCAGCGCGGCGACTTCGGATACTCAGCTGAATTAGGTAATAACACCCTCTACGGCAATGTCACCCTTACGGAACAGGATACCCTGTCGCTCCTTCTACTAATCGCAGACAGCATAGAGGGTAAATTTTCCTATTCTTTCACTTCCGAACCACCTGTACGGCAGGCAACACATACCGTTAAAGTCATAGCCACATTATCGAGCTCGGATACCTGGTCGAAAGACATTGAGCTGGTCCCCGAAGTAATTGAAACCGGCCCCTTCACAGTAACCTATCCCATAGACACCGTGCAGCTTCTTGAGCTGGCCAAGGTGATTGAAGGGGAGATTGGCGTACAGGGCAACTCATATAACCTTACCATCCAGGCCACTGTGCGCACAACAGCCCGGACCGATTACGGCAACATAAATGAGCTCCTGACTCAGACCATGAGCGGCACTCTGCAGCCCACAACACTCACCTGGGCCAAAGAGCCATCTCTGAGCCAGACACTCTATGGCTCGCTCCAGGACACGGTTACGGTGCCTGTGGATAGAGGGGCAAGCAGGATAGGCTGGTGCGTAGCTCTGGGTATCGTGCTGCTGCTCAGTGTTTACATCGGATGGAATTATGCTCAGGCCAAGCCGTTGCCGTTGAGCGCCGCAGAAGCAGAAGCCAGGCGAGCCCTGAAGAAACATGAGGAGATACTGGTGGATGTCGAGAATCTGCCCAGTGTTAAGCCTGAAGATATGATTCTTGCTCTTGGCTCGTCAGAAGGAACGATGGTGTCTGTGGGCTCTCTCGAAGAGCTGGTCAAAGTGGCTGAGACGCTACTTAAGCCCGTGCTTCACAAAGCTGAGCCGGATAAACATATCTATTGGGTCATTGATGGCATGACAAGGTATGAGTACAGGGTAGAGGAGCCCGGATTACCGGAGCAAAGTAAAGGTTAGACAGTCTCAAGGCAGGAATCTATCACGACCATTTACATGGTCACCCCGAAGGACGAAAACAGAATCTCCGATAATGGCTTAGGTGTAAGCGCTGAGATTCTTCCCCTTCACTCCGTTCAGGGTCAGAATGACATAAACCTCAAAGCAATGACATTAGTCACTCGCATTCCCCGGTAGGGGACAGAGCCCCTACCCTATGTGGTTACATGAAGAGGCTGTTTTCAGAGGAGTGACATAAGGAAGGGCGACCCGCCAATGGCGGGTCGCCCTCTGCGTTTGTACAGGCTGGGGAGCCCGTACCACCATTTCGGTGGGCGAGGTCTCGTCGCCCCTACAGGTATAATAGGAGTTACGTGAATCGGTTGCGGTGGCGCGGCTCGTTTCGTGTGTCGTGGTGAGGTTTCGGGGTTGGGCGAGGCGACCTCGCCCCTACGGTTTTGGGCACGGTGCACCGTGCCCCTACAGGGGTTCCCGGATTACTGCTTCCACAAGAATGACATATACAAAGCTAGGCGATTAGACCCTGCTCTTTAAGACGTGCGATGTCGCTCCAACTGTAACCGTTTTCCAGCAGGACCTCCTCCGTGTGCTGCCCGGACTGGGGTGCCGTCATCCTGATAGAGGATGGCATCTTGCTCAGTTTCATCGGGTTAGCTACCAGTTTTATCTTACCTAAGGTAGGATGTTCGACTGTGGCAAAGAAATCGTTGGCCCATGCCTGCTCATCCTTAGCCACGTCTGTGGCGTCCTGCACCGGTGCATAGATAAGCTCATGCTCATCAAGTACCAGTTTCCATTCCTCCCATGTCCGTTTAGCCATGGCTTGCTCGACCATGGTAAAAAGTTCATCATTGTTCATCATCCGCGACATCATGGAGTTGAACCTGTCATCCTTTTCGATGTGCTCCAGTCCCAGAGCCCGGCAGAAACCCGGCCAATACGGGTCCTGCTGCAGATGCACGAAGTATATCCACTTGTTATCCTTGGTCTGGTAGACATTAGTCATGGCAGGCGTCTCTGATCTTTTGCGCGACGGAGCGTATTCACCTGTCGCCAGCGCGCAACTCATGTCGATGCTTAATACCCAAACGCCGGTGTTGTATAGACTGACGTCAACCTCCTGCCCCACGCCGGTGCGCTCTCTTGCGTAAAGAGCAGTGGTTATCCCGCAGGCCATCGCTATGGAGGCCGTGTGGTCTCCCATGCCCCCTCTGGGGAATAGGGGAGGCATGTCTGGCTCTCTGATTGAAGCCATGAAGCCGGACCGGGCCCAAAAGGCGCTCACATCATATCCACGCCTTTCTTTATCGGGGCCCTTGTGGCCGTATCCGGTTAAGCTGGCATAGACAAGCCTGGGGTTGAGCTTGGAAAGCGCCGCATACTCTAGATTGTAGCGCTCGAGCTCGCTGGGGCGCAGGCTCGTAATAAATATATCGGCTCCCTTTAGCAACTTGTAAAGGACAAGCTGCCCTTCTTTCTTGCTTATATCGAGAGTCATGCTCCTCTTATTGCGGTTATCCAGTTCAAACAGCCAGTCTACAGCCAGCCCTCCCACATTCGACAGGCCCCGCATTGAATCACCCGTCACCGGGTGCTCGATGTGCACCACATCTGCCCCCCAGTCGGCGAGCAGGGCTCCAGCTCCGGGAGCTGCCACCCACTGAGCCACTTCCACAACCTTGATTCCTTCTAAAGCCTTTGTGGCCATGACTTTTGCTCTCTAACCAGGTTGGACATTTTGGGTGCCCAACGCCCTTTACTCAAGACACCACGGAGTCGAGATAGAAAGTTTCATCAACCAAAGTGGGAAATTGTATCTATCTGCTCTTTAAATTGGAGTTATAGTTAGTCGGCTTAAAGTGGTATCTATACACGCAATTCCGGGCGCCACTGTTCACACTCTCCACAAGCTCTCCCTCCACAGTTTTGCCAGTCATCTCCTCAAGCGCACGCTTGTTGTAGTTGGTTGAGCAGACGCATAGTTCGGGGCTTGGTTCGATGATGCCAAGACGAACCAGAATACACATGCATCCCCCATAGGTGTCTTTTACATCCGCTTCCCAATAAAGGGTATCTCCTGCTTTCTGGAAACGTCTGTTGTGAGGCACTGTTCTAGCCAACCATTCGCATGCGCTCTCAATATCCATGCCGGTAGGAGGTGTCCCCACGAACTCCTTGAACCCCTCGTAGCAAGCCTTGCCCATCTCCTCAAGTACTTTATTCCGGGCTTCCTCATCGAGCGCGAAGACGCCTTTCATGATGCCCCGAACCAGGTTCGGAAGAACGGCTGGGCCGACTGTCTCCACGTAAAGCTTGAGTACTTCCGGGTCAACCTTCCCTTTGCCAACCTTGGTTCCCAGTTTCTCCTTCATATCTGCCCTCCCGGACTTCTTTGACGATGCGATACGGCGTCTTTTCACTTGAATCTGCCTTTGTATTTAGACTCTAAGTCTCTCTTATGGTCCATGAGTATCCCCAAAGTTATGCGCTTCGTATACCAGGCTACAGGTATCTCAAGAAGCTTACCCCAGGATGGCACTCGCACCTCCACCCTGTCCACTATTACGGTGCCATCGCTTGTCTCGTAGAGAAAGGTACTCTCCAAAGTGCCCCTGGCAAATCCCTCAATCGTCTCGTTCGTCATGCGATCAGGTGGAATTATAGTCTGCCTTTGCTTCGCCGTGCGTGTAAACCCCAGCACCTTAAGTCGCCATAGCGCGACACTCACGTTGTTAGCATCCTCAAGCACCTGGACTGACTTTATCACGCGCTTGTGGAGCAATGGAGGATGGGTATATTCCGAGATCTCCCTGAGCACTATGTCCCTGGGCGCTTTGATTGTGACGGTCAACTCCACACTTTTCATGTTTGAACCCTCCGTAAGTGCGCTGAGCTACTAAGGGGTATATCGAGAGAGGATACCAACTCCAGTAGTAGGGGCGTTCAATTGAACGCCCCTACATGTTCACTCTTTGCAGTAAGAATTAAATACTAGTTCTTGGGCGCTGCCTCTTTATATTTATAGACCTCGATGGCGAAGCGGGGGCACATCCAGCCGCAAATACCACAGCCATTGCACTTCTCGGGATTGGCGAAGGCAGGAAGAAGATAACCCTTGGGTGTGAACTTATCTCTGGACATCACGATGCCCCCTCGGGAGCAGAATTTGGCGCAGTAACCGCATCCTTTGCAAATCGTTTCGTTGATTACTATTTCACCTTTAGCCATGTTTCCCCCTAGGCGGTTATTTGAGAGTCTTTCCCCATTTTTTGATGTACTTAGTCTTGACCTCGGGGTTGACCAGCCCAAAGGGCCACTTCCCTCTGGCTACCCTGATGATTTCATCTCCGGGACGGAGCTGCATTTCAGTGAGGGCTTGTGGCGATAGACCAGCGGAGTGGGCTGTTACTATGAAGTTATCAAGCTTTAATAGAGGGCTGTCGGCGGGGATAGGCTCCGGTTCGGTGACATCGAAGGCTGCTGCAGCGATGTATCCCTTGGTCAAGGCTGTATACAGCGCTTTAGGGTCTACCACGCCGCCGCGAGCTGTGTTGATGAGGCAGGCCGTGGGTTTCATCTTCTTC
>Ga0315288_10010284_pt1 | contig 11790 bp, 11 predicted proteins | sample YL17G11_20_MG_FD_203454 | JGI IMG/M metagenome (GOLD analysis project Ga0315288, IMG submission 203454) | Sediment microbial communities from Yellowstone Lake, YNP, Wyoming, USA - YL17G11_20 | ecosystem: Environmental > Aquatic > Freshwater > Lake > Sediment | place: USA: Wyoming | collected... | reverse complement strand
TTAAAAATCAAGAGGAGTTATCACCCGAGACTAAATATGAGAATTTTATTAAGAAATTACGGGTGTCCGAGCCTAAACTTATTGAAGAAGCTTTAAATATTTCCAAAAGATCAAGAATTAGACGAACCGCAAAGAAAGACCGCTCAGGGGTAGTAGTTTTTGGCAAAAAAGGCGATGAATATGTTTTTAAATTTGCTTCTTCTCCTAAAGAATGTATTCCCCTGGGAGCTGCTGAAGCATTTAAATTATTCGAAGCAGAAATTTCTGAAGACGCAGAAAAAACAAGTAAAACTTTTGAGGTAATTTATACCCAATTAAAGGAGAATCTTTTCTCTAAAAAGAAAGAAATTGCTTTAAATAGAGGCAAGGCGGAAGCAATAATCAAAGTAGAAGCCTTAAAAACGAAACTCCCGGAGAAAAAAGATTATTTAGAAGACCTCTATTACGTTTTAAGAGAATTGGATGCCCTGCCTGATCGATATGCAAAAGCCATTAGGGCAATTGATTTAAAATATCTTGATAAAGAAATAAAAGAGTTAGAGAAAGAAGTTCCCCATAAATATCTTCTAAATATTATTGATAGAGAAAAGAAAATTGATGAAGGTAAAGAATCATTAATTTTATCAGAGGAGTTGATTTAAATTATAGATTTTAAAAAACCCTATAATCGTAGCGAATATATAAATTTTTTCCGAAACCAGCTTTTGCCGGAAGATTTTGGGGAATATGATGAAAAAATAGGGATTGATTTTCAGCCCAAATTTATTCAAAAAATTGTTAAGATCGGTGAAGTTCGCTCTTTAGAAATGAACCTATACGAGGTAAGTCATCGTTCAGAAAATGACCCACGAATTTCTCTCTCTCGAGATTCCTTCCGATTATTAGCACACTATGGCATAAAAAGAGCTCTCATCTTATTTATTTCTGAAAATTCACTTAATTATAGGCTATCGCTGGTTACCATTGATTTAAAATGGGAAGAAGGGAAGAGAGTCAAAAAAGAATATTCTAATCCTCGCAGATATTCATTCTTTTTAGGACCGGAAACCAAAACACATACCCCTGAAACCTATTTGATTAAAAAAGGCCGGGTTAAGGATTTTGATGACTTAAAAGAACGTTTTTCCTTAGAAATAGTAAATAAGGATTTTTATACGCAAATAGCCATTCTCTTTACAAAATTAGCCGGTGGAGAGAGAACCATTGGCAGGACACAATTTGATGAAAAAGGTAGTCTTTATTTGCCATCCACTACTGATGATAAAATAAAAAAAGAGTTTTCCGTTCGTCTGATAGGCCGTTTGGTTTTCTGTTGGTTCCTGAAGAAAAAATGTTCTGATAAAGGCACGCCTTTACTACCGGAAGAACTACTTTCTTCGAAGTCAGTTACTCAAAAACCTGGTTTTTATCACAACATCCTTGAACCTCTCTTTTTCGAAATACTTAATACGCCTATAAAAGAACGTAAAAAAGAGTATCAATTGCCCCCCTGGGCACAAATACCTTTTCTAAATGGTGGCCTTTTTGCTAATGAATATAATGATTATTACGAAATTGATCAACTTGGAATATCTAAATATATTAATACCTTGAAGGTGCCTGATAGTTGGCTAAAAGAACTATTTGAGATTTTCGAAATTTACAACTTTACCATTGATGAAAACACTTCTGTGGATGTAGAGCTTTCTATTGAACCGGAAATGTTGGGCCGAATCTTTGAGAATCTTTTAGCGGAAATCAATCCTGAGACAGGTAATACTGCGCGTAAAGCAACTGGAAGTTATTATACTCCTAGACCGATAGTAGAATATATGGTCGATGAAAGTTTAAAGCAGTATTTACTTACCAAGACAAATCTCGATGAAAAGAAAATATCTTCTTTGCTTGCCTATGAGGAAGAAGAGGTTGGTCTAAGTGAGTCCAAAAAAGACGCTATCCTTGATGCCCTTGATGTTATAAAAATTATTGACCCTGCTTGTGGCAGTGGTGCATTTCCGATGGGAATTCTTCAAAAGATGCTTTTAATTTTACAAAAAATTGACCCTGAATCAAAAAAATGGCTAAATAAAAAAGTATCAAAAATAGAAAATACTATAGTACGAGAAGAATTTCAGAAAAAAATCGAAGCAGAAAATTGGAACTATGTACATAAGCTTGGCATTATCCAAAATTCAATTTATGGGGTGGATATTCAACCCATTGCGGTTGATATTTCAAAACTTCGATTTTTTTTGTCGCTTATTGTTGACGAAAAAGTAGACGATTCAAAAGAAAATAGAGGAATTGACTCTCTTCCAAATTTGGAGTTTAAATTTGTATGTGCTAATTCTCTTATTGGATTACCTAAAAAAAATTCACAGACAGAATTGTTTGAAGTAGCTGATAATATAAGGGGATTAAAAAGGTTACGTGAAGAATATCTTAGATGTTATGGTGATGAAAAAACGTCAATTGAGAAGAAATTTCAAGAGATACAAAGTGAGATGTTTCTGAGCAGTTTGAAATGGTTAAATTGGGGTGGTGGAGATTCACAAACAGTTAAATTATCACAATGGAATCCATTTTCTGGTGAATCTTGTGAATGGTTTGACCCTGATTGGATGTTTGGGGTAAAAGAGGGATTTGATATAGTGATTGCAAATCCGCCGTATGTCCAAATTAAACAAATACCTTGGGCAAATAGAAAAATATTTGAAGATAAATTTGTATCTGCTGTTGGTCGATTTAATTTGTTTTATTTCTTTATAGAGTTAAGCAATAAATTAGCAAGGATATCTGGAATATCTGCATTTATTGTACCAGATCGTTTATTACTAAACACTCAATGTGATCGACTTAGGCGATGGTTATTAACTGGTCAGACCATAATTGAAATTGATTCTTTTGCAGAAGGAGTTTTTGAAGCTATAATTGATTCAATAATAATAATTTACACAAACACAAAAAACTGTAACAAAGAAATATTAGCAAAAAACAAAGTGCCTTTAGAAAATCTGAAAAGGGCAGTATCAAACACTATTCCCATAAGTTATTTTCTAAATTCACCAAATTCCCAGTTTGATTTATCTTATTCACCCATAAAAGCAGACCTTTTAACCAAAATGAAATTACTAACTATTCCATTGGGAGATATTGGCGATGTTAAAGACGGAATAATACAGGGTAAAGTCGCAGATAAATTATTTTTAAAAAAGCCTGTAGACACTCAATCTCAACCCTTATTATTTGGTGAAGATATTAACAGGTTTAATATTTCATTTAATGATAACTGGGTAAATTATAAACCGAGTCAAATGATGGCTATAGAAGTTAAAAGACGTGGGGAAGGTGTTCGTCATGGATTATGGATGAGGAATCCAGCGATATTCGAGCGAAAAAAAATACTAACTCGTCAAACTGCTGATGAAATTATTGCGGCATACGATTTAGACAATTATTATTATTCAAATACATTACATGGCACAGCAATAACTAACCAACAGTACAATCCTCTTTATGTTCTTTCTTTATTAAATAGCCGGTTAATGACTTGGTATTACAGGAATACGACTGCTGAAGAAGGTAAAGTATTTGCCCAAGTTAAAATTGAACTTCTCAAATTATTGCCGGTTAGGATTGCTGATGAGAAAACTCAACAACCATTCATCACCCTCGTTGACAAAATCCTCACCATCACCAAAACCCCCGACTATCTGCAAAATATGGATAAGCAAGCCCAAGTCAAAGAATACGAAAATAAAATTGACCAGATAGTTTATAAATTATATGACTTAACCGATGATGAAATAAAAATTGTAGAGAATTTTCATAAAAAAGTATAAATATGATATTTCATAAAACATCATATATTTTTATGACATCTCTTATTACAATATTTTGCCACGGGATGAATCTTAAACAATAGAATTTATTAATTAATAATGAAGACCCAAAGAACGGATAATATAATATAGTAAAGCTCTATGTGACAGAAAAAAAAGGGGGGGTACTTTTGGAACAAATTCTTAAGACGCTTGAGCTCTTAATTAATCAAGGAATATCTATAAAAAAGAGAATTAAGAAAGTAAGATCCATCTCAGAATTTTCAGACGGCAGCATTGATTATGATGAGCAAAAATACGAAAGATGGAAAGAGAGTGTAAAGATATTTCTCTCTAAATATATTAATATAGAAACAGCAAATAAGTTTTATTGTATACCTGCCAGGTGGCCTAATAATGATTGGTATGAAAATATTTGCGGAGAATTAAATGTAAAAACTGCGTTCCTAATATCTTTAAAAGAAGATATTGAGAAAAATACTGAAATCTGGGAAAACTTATTATTGGAAAATAAAACAATCCAAAAAACTTTAAGTCAACCAGGAATAATCTCTTCTATGAGTATAGTTCGGAAAATCTGTTCACAATTTCATATAGTTGCTAAACAATTAGGGGACTATAGACATGAAAATAGAAATACTATAACTATTACAGATGAATATGATGTTCAAGACTTATTACATGCTTTACTTAAAATATTCTTTAATGATATTAGACCTGAAGAATGTACACCGAGCTATGCTGGGGGATCCTCCCGTATAGATTTTTTAATAAAGAGCGAAAAAATAGCAATTGAAACAAAGAAAACAAGAAAAGGGTTAAAAGGAAAGGAAATTGCTGACCAACTTATAATAGATATTGATAGGTACAAAGCGGCTCATCCTGATTGTGAAACATTATTTTGTTTTGTATATGATCCTGAAAATTTAATTCAAAATCCAATAGGCTTTGAAAAAGATATCAATGAAAAACACAAAGGAGAAGCAGAAGTATTAGTTTGTCCAAAAGGACTTTAAATAATTTAATATTATTTTGACCAGTGTATTTAATTAGATTTTTTAAAGATTGAAAAAGAAATAACTAGATTTGTATGCATTAGAAACTATAATATTATGAGGATAGATTTTATGTTATTTGATAAAATATTAGGGAATAGCGATATAATAAATAATAATTGGAAGAAAGAAATAAATAAATGGCTAGTTTTTATTGAAAACAAAGGAGAACTAAAAAGATTTATCCTTCGATTAACAAAGATGAATAATAGGAAAAGTAACTTTAATAGAATCTGATTTATATAATGAGAGTTTATTATAAATTCTCGATTAGGCTGTTGAGACCTGAATTTAATGGAATTCTATAGACTTCCCCGTGATGAATTCGCGATAATTTATAATTCTTAAGAAAAGATATAGTGGCTATATCTGTAATATAAATTTTTTATGTAAGGTGGATATAGGAATGGGAAAAATAAAAAAGCTAGTTTATAGTACATCCAACGAAGATAAATTAGAAAAAACTTCTATTGTTTTAGGAGCGCTACCTTACGCAGGGAGTATTATTTCAGGTTCTATTCAACATTATATTAAAAAACGTCAAGAAAAACGATTAGATAAATTACTAATGGATATTTGTAAAGATTTACAAGAAGTAAAAAATAAAATAAATTTAGATTCTGATAAAAGCGTTTCTAAAATAGTAGAAAATTTAAAAATATCTGCGATTGAAATTAAAAATAATAAATTTATATCAAAAGATATTATTATTTCTCATATTTCTTCTAGTATTGGAAATATATTTTCAAAAGATAAAATAAATAAAGATATGAAATCCATTTATGAACTAGGCGATTTTAAAGATATAAAGGTAGAGTTAGAAACTTTTTGTAATGGATGTAAAATTATATTTATAGTGGAAGAAAATTTACCCATTAAAGAAATTTTTATCGAAGGTAATACTGTATTTTCTTGTGAAGAAATTAAGAAGATAATGATTTTACAAGAAGGAGAAATTTTTTCTCATAAAATATTTAAAAATGATCTTATTCAAATTTGTGAACTCTATAAAAATCGGGGATATTTTTTAATTAATATAGAAGATATATCTTTTAGTAAAGAGGGAAAATTATTTATAAAAATTACGGAAGGAAGAATAGAAAAAATACTAATTAAAGGGAATAATAAAATTGAAGAAAAATCTATTGCTAGAGAGGTTAATATTTTTCCAGGAGACCTCTTTTGTTTTAAAAAAATAAAAAAGTCCTTACAAAAAATATATAATTTAGGATATTTTGAAAATGTAAACATGAGATTAGAACCTGGCAATAAAAAAGAATCGGTAATTTTAATTATTAATGTATTTGAAAAAAATAATGGAACATAATAAGCATATTGATGGATGATATTAAAGGTGGTGGAGGCATGATGGGATAAGAAATGTATACTCGTATAGAGCAAAACATTAAATAAGAGAATAATCATATCCCAATTTTTTTTATAACTTTTTCTTAAATTAGACTTTCAACTATTTATTTTTAGTAAAAAGAAGGATTTTTTAGAAATTATGACGTATATGATAAATGGGTAAGAATTTATAGGTTAGATTTTTGTTTATGGCAATTTAATTTTGCTCCAGTAAGTTTTCAAAAAATAATATCGGAAGACAATAATTTAAAAAATGAAAAAAGAAATGTTGGAGATAATCAGTGCGGAAGCGAGAAGAAAGCTCGAAGATCAATTAAACGCAGTAGATTCTACAGATCAAAAAATAGGAAATATTTTAGGTTTTGTAGGTGTAGTTTTAGTCTTAGCTTTTAATAGCAAACCAAATCAATCATGCTCATTATTATTTTATCTATTAAGCCAAATTTCATTCGTTGTGAGTATTTTAATTTTGTTTTTTGGTTATCGCTCAATTAGATTAAAAACTGGTTTAAGTATAAAAGGATATTTAGAGGAAATTAAAGAATTAGAGCATGAAGAAGACTTAACAGTTTTTATCGAAGATCAGGTAAAATATTTTAAAGATGCCATAAATACAAATAATTATCTAATAAAACAAAAAAATATATATTTAGCCTGCGGTATGGGGCTGTTATTAATAGGTTTAGTTTTATATACTATAAGTACACTAATTTAAAGGAGGTGTGTAACTATATGACCGCAAAAAAAAAGAAAGAAGAAGAAAGGCCTATTAAACCTGAAAGAATGGATTATATAGAAAAGGGCGCTAAGATTGGAAAATCCAGGGAAGGGAAAAAAACGAGAGATAAATCAAAAGAGGACGACTGACTCCAAGAATTTACATAAAGTATTATGCTCAGTTTATAAAATAGAATTATGATCAACCGAGCTTGACAAATAATAATTGCTTGAGAGGATTATTATGAGATGTCCTAAATGTGGAATGATGTATGTCCCAGAGTACTTCGAAGATGTAAGGGAACATAGAATATTTCACGGCAAAGTTGTGAATGGTTTCTATGCGCGAAAGATTAAAAGTGACAAAATAATTTGGGAGAAAGGAAATTATCGAATAACAGTCGTGAATTATTTTTCACCTATTGCACAAAAAAGACGTGCACAAGAAGCCGGAATTTTAGCCCATAGAGATACACCATTTGATTTTGCCCCGTATCATTCTAAAGAGGATTTAGATAGACGAAATGTCCATCTTTTCCTTTTAAGCAGAAAAATCCGAATTATCGGATTTCTAATACTTGAAAAAAGAGACTATATTCAAAAGTTTACCTGGAAAGAGTATGAGAATGCAGGAGGCAAAAAACTTTCGAAAGGAGAAGTTATTTGGTCGATTGGTTTAGTCTGGATACATCGAAAATATAGGAAAAGGGGACTAGGATCACAATTTATTCAAGCAGTAGCATCTTATTTTAATATTGAGGCACAATCGATTGGTTGGCATACACCTTTCACAGGTGATGGAAAAAAATTAGCAAAAAGTTTATGCCCTAAATCTTTCTATGTCGCAAAATAATATGAAGTCATTCAGGTTTTGCCGAAGTCGATTTTCCTCTCGGTCTCTTTTTAAATCCGCGGAACGTTAAGTGCTAAATAAAGGAAAGCCATAATGAAGATTAAAAAAATTGAACTTAAAAATTATAAACGATTTACAGATTTCACTATTAATAATATATCCGCTTCTGTTAAGCTAGCACTAGTTGTTGGTCCCAATGGAAGTGGAAAAACGTCTTTGTTTGATGCTTTTAATTTACCATTTCCAGATGCGAAATAAGCTACAAACCGAAATGGGGCGTAAAGTGCCTCTGAGGGCTATGGGCCATCGAATCGGTCTCCGGGAATTTAAATGCAACTTGGATTATCGGCCTTTTTTTAAGGTCGTTTAAAAAAAATAAAGAGCGAATTTAGATTGATATGTGTTGGTTGCAATCTAAAGAAATGCATAAACTGATGGCTTTTGGTTAAATTATTTTAGACGATTAGGCTTTAAAAACATAAACATATTGAAATACAAGCACAATGATACTAACAAAAATTATTAGACCTGGTATAATGGGTCATGTAGAGGTACTCAAGATGAATTTACAAGAAAGAACTATTTCAAGACAATTTTTTGAGAATAAAATTCTAAAGGCAGATGGCCAAGCATTTGAAGATATTTTTACCTCAATCATGAATTATGCAGAAGCTGATTTTCAACCTATTAAGCCATGGGGGGATATTGGAGATAGAAAAAATGACGGTTATATTAGAAATAAAGGTATTTTTTATCAAGTTTTTGCACCTGAAGACATTAAAAAATCCTATGTAGGGGTAGTAAAAAAAATAAAGAAGGATTTTACAGGTTTACTATCTCATTGGAAGGATATAAAAGAGTTTTATTTTGTAGTTAATGATAAATTTAAGGGGGTTAATGCTGATTGTGAGCAAGCTATTCAAGATATAAAAACAGATTATAGTCTTCAAAAGGCCGGCATTCTAATTGCAAAAGATTTGGAAAATATTCTTTTTAAATTAGATGATGACCAGATAATTAACATAGTTGGTAATGCACCAGATCCTGCATTAATAACACGATTAGATTATGAAATTCTAGGTGAAGTCATAGATTTCATTATGAAATTACCTTTGCCTTCAGGAAAAGAAGCAAATATTATCCTTCCTAACTGGAAAGAAAAAATAAAATTTAATAACTTGAGTGATTACATTGCAAATTATCTTAATAATGGTTGCATCCAAATTCGTTCACTTGAAAAATACTTATCTAATAATAGTGACTTTTTAGCGGATTCATTAAGGGATAAAATGAATGATATTTACATGCATGAAAAGTTAAAAAAGGATGGAGATGACTTATTCTGGGCTATTGTAAGTAGTGCAAGTCCTAAAGCATTACAAAGTTTTCAAGCTGCAGTTATAGTAATTATGTCTAAATATTTTGAATCATGTGATATTTTTAAAGAACCTCAAAGGGAGGATATATGATTATTCCTACTAAACATACAAAATTTTCTGAATCTCTATTGGGTTTTGGCGGATATATTTTGACTCAATTAGAGTCTCCCTCTTCGATTGATGATTTATGGACAAAATACCAAGCTGATTATAAAAATGAAATATATTTTGCAAAACATAGTTTTGATAATCTCTTATTAACAATAGTCTTCCTTTTTTCTATTGGTGCAATTTATGAGCAAGAAGGAGTAATAATATGCAATTAAAGAAAGTATACTCCAATCAAAAGAGTTTTAGAACAGTAAACTTTAATATAACAGGAGCAAATTTTATTGTAGCAAAACAAAAAAATCTGGAATCAAATGAAAAAGGTAAAACATATAATGGTGTAGGAAAATCGTTACTAGTTCGTATTATTCATTTTTGTCTTGGAGCTGGAACAAAAGACTATAAAAACTTTTGTGAAAAGTTGAAAGATTGGGAGTTTTTCCTTGATTTTAGAATTGGAGACCAGGAATATACCTCGAAAAGATCAACAAGCGAACCGAAGAAAATATTTCTGAATGATGAAGAGTTTTCGTTAGAAAGATTTAATAAAAAAATGAAGACTCTTTGTTTTACAATTCCAGAGAATATATCATATTTATCATTCCGGTCATTATTGTCATTTTTTATTAGACCAAATAAAGAATCTTATAATTTTTATAACAAACCAGGGAAAAGAGAAACTGATTATCAAGCTGTACTATGCAACTCTTTATTGTTAGGGCTAGATGTTGTTCTTGTTCAAAAAAAATATGAGATACGCAAAGAACAAGAAAGAATAAAAAATCTTGGAAAAAACTTCAAAAAAGATTATTTATTAAAAGACTATTTTACTGGTAATAAAGATGTTGCTCTAACTTTAGTAGACCTTGAGGAACGAATTAAAAAGCTTGACGATGATTTAAATCAATTTAAAGTAGCAGAAGATTATCACGAAGTCCAGGTAGAAGCAGATAAAATTGAAAGAGAACTTTTTGAATTTAACAACAGTATTATACTTACTAAGAATAATATCGATAATATAAGCAGCAGTCTTTCTTTTTCTCCAGATATGAATAAAAAAAATATTGAAGCTATCTACAATGAGTCAAAAATAAATTTCCCAGATAATGTAAAACAAACTCTAAACGATCTTGAACATTTTTATGAAAAATTAATTGCAAACCGTAAAAAACGATTACTTGAGCAGCTAAATAAACTAAAATTTGAACAAAGAAACAAGAGCATGGAATCTGAGAAATTAAAAAATAAATTTGATCAGTTAATGGAGTATCTCGGCGAACACCGGGCACTAGATCTATTTATTTCTTTAAGTAAAAAAAGTGCGGAATTGAAAACCGAACGTGATAATCTAAAAAGATATCAGGTTCTTCAATCAGAATATAAGGTTAAAGAAAGACAGGCGGAGAAAGATTTAATCGAATTTTCTGAAATTACCGAAATTTATTTGAAAGAAGTTGAACCAAATACGGCAGAATTACGAGATACTTTTCGAAGTTTAGCAAAAGTATTTTACCCTGATAGTATTGCAGGTCTCACCGTTGAAAGTAACGATGGAGATAATCAACTACGTTATAATATCGAAGCTAAAATTGAATCTGATGCTTCTGATGGCATTAATAATATAAAAATCTTTTGTTACGATTTAACAATTTTATTTAAAGGCCATAACCATAAGATGAATTTTATTTTTCATGATAGCAGATTGTTTGATGGAACAGATGAGAGACAAAAAACGGATATTTTTCGAACTATTTATAAGTATTTTTCTACAGGAAACAATCAATATATTGCAACAGTTAATCAAAATCAACTTAAGGAAATAGAACGACAAATGTCACCAGAAGAATTCGAAAAAATTATCACAAACAATACTATTTTAACTCTAACAGATGACCTAGATTCTGAGAAATTGTTAGGTTTTAAAGTTGACATAGGCGAGAACTAAAAAAACTTATGTATTGTATAAAATAGTGGTAAACACTTATTTTCTTTGACGTCCTTTCCGCAAAGACATATAATAAATCTATACCAAGAATTACCCGAGTCATTGCAATGGGGTACCCGCACCCTATCACCAGGGAGTGTATTATCGGCAAAAGATATTTGCTGATAATACCGACCGAAGAAAATGCCTTTCCCCCCTAAAAGAGGAAAATAGCACTATCACCTGATAAATGTAAACACAACTCTAAATTACTACAATTTATTATTTAAATAAAATTAAAATTATGGTTAGTAATTGGGTTATAGCTAGAATATTTATCTTTAACAGTTAATTGAACTATTTGTATTTTTCAAGGATAAAGATTTGATTGACTAATGACTCTGATTTGTAGAAAACCTCAAGGAGATAATTTTATATTATGGTTACAACCCAAAAAGTACTTAAAGTAACTATATTTCAAAAATAGTGCAAATAACATCACATAGTACTAATCAACCTACCTAAATTATTTTACTTATAGCACCTTGAAAATTTAAGTAGTAAA
>Ga0315288_10010283_pt1 | contig 11791 bp, 8 predicted proteins | sample YL17G11_20_MG_FD_203454 | JGI IMG/M metagenome (GOLD analysis project Ga0315288, IMG submission 203454) | Sediment microbial communities from Yellowstone Lake, YNP, Wyoming, USA - YL17G11_20 | ecosystem: Environmental > Aquatic > Freshwater > Lake > Sediment | place: USA: Wyoming | collected... | reverse complement strand
TAGTACGCGAAAGTAATTTATTTATTGAATCCAAACAGGAAATATTATCTGTTATTGTTGCATATAATATTTTTTCAAAAATTTTTTTTATCTCGGTTTCAAAATCAAAAGTTATAGTATCACCTGTAATAATATATTCTCCAAGTTTTGATATTAAATATGAAGCGCAACATTTGTCTATTATTTTTGTTATTATGGATTGGTTGAATCCGGTTAATATATGATCCGGAACTATGTATAATAATGGCTTTGTATAAAAATCATCGAATGATTTCAAATAGACTGGATAAGAATTTTTTTCTTTGACGAATGTATGAACAAATTGAATTAATTTATGTGGATCTAATTCAATATCATCTAATTGTTTGTGAATATGACACAAACAGCTATCTTTGCGATAGGGACTATCTTTGGAAATATATTTTTTTTCGATGCGGATTTCCATCTGGGTTAGATGTGATATGGAATAGTACTACATATTCTTATCTAGATTTAAAAATTTCAATTTTTTTAATAATTATTAAAAAAGTCACGAAATTAAATACTCGCTGTTTTAACTGCAAATAGTTCATCCATATTATTAAACTTTGTATGAAATTTCAAAGACAAATGTTCTTTAATCTCGGTGGAATTAGTACGTAGTGTCAAAGTAAATTCAGCTCCATTATTAAATGTCAATATAATTTCATCCGAATCATTTTGTTTTAGTTTGAAACTCCTAATTTCCGATTCGGGTAGTTCTGCTCCAAAATCATAAACCATAAATCGCTTTTTATATAATTTTATTACAATCCGTTCATCTTCCCCGAACAAATGATTATATAAATGGTTTGCGCATTTACGTTTTTTTGTTAATATTTGGGCAACAAGATCGGTAATTGGTTTATATATGACCTTTTGTTTTTGCTTTTCAGTAATTTCAGAATATTTTTCTTTGGAATTAATTTTGGAACGAATTTTGTCACAGATTCCATTATAAGCAGTTGTGTATTCTTCATGTGTTTTGGAATTTTTTCTGTATTTGCAAATCTTCATTAATTTTTCCGGTATGATATCCCGAGAAATGGTATTTGGATGTGACAATGAAATATATTTGGTACCGCATTGTTTTGAATCTACTTTAAAATTATAGTTAGTGATATCATCAGTTCCCGTATTAATTTCGAACATATTAATTTTGGGAATATATTCATTCAAAGATTGAGCGAGTTTTAATGAATAGGTAGCGTAATATAATTTATCTTCTTGAGGTATCTTACCATTTTTTTTTTCACTTAGATATTTTTCGGTATCGGCCGATATTTTGATTCCTAAACTAGAATGACATGTTTTAGTCAAACTGTATAGCAACAGTTCTGAATCCACAGACATATAGATATGTTTATACTATTTATAGTAACAAATAGTCCAGTTTATTAATAGAATGATTATTTTTCAATTTTTATTTATTATCTATGTATAATACAAATTGAATGACAGTAAACTCATATCGATTAGATCCAGATATTATACCCATTAAATATAATCTGAGAATTATACCCGTTGGTCCAACTTATGATAAATTTATTGGCAGATGTATTATTGGATTAAGAATAAATAAACATGGCGAAAAACAAATAATTTTGAATGGTGCTAATTTAACGATATTAACAGTCAAATTAATCGGATCCGATCCTATGATTAACTATAAACATATGGCAACAACATATGATAACTCAAGTGAAATTCAACAAATTAAATTAGAATTTGATTCTGTACCAGATAATTTAGGTGTGCTTACTATCGAATATGAGGGTATAGTATCAACTGAATTAACTGGATTTTATAAATGTACACAAGATGATAAATTAGTTATGTTAACACAATTTGAACCGGTATCTGCTAGACGTTGCTTTCCATGTTTCGATGAACCACATTTTAAGGCAGTATTTGAATTAGAGATAGTGGCCCCGGCCGATCGATTGGTTTTATCAAATATGAATGTCGATAGGATAATTCCATACGACACAATGCTGATGTACGTATTTAAACCAACTCCATTGATGTCAACATATTTAGTGGCATTTTATATTGGTCATGCTGATTATATAGAAGCATTAACTGCCGATTCAATTAGAATCAGAATTTATACCCCTAAAAATAAATCATATTCGAAGTTGGCTTTGGATACAGCGGTTAAATGTATGGAATTCATGACTCAATACTTTGATATGGCATATCCCCTAGAAAAATTAGATTTGATATCCGCTCCCCAATTCGCTTCCGGAGCAATGGAAAATTGGGGACTGGTTGTTTTTAAAGAAAAAGCTCTGATATGCGATCCGACAACTTGCACAAATGATCAAATTAATATAGTATATACGATTTGTCATGAATTGGCACACCAATGGTTTGGTAATTTAGTAACAATGAATTGGTGGTCAGAGTTATGGTTGAATGAAAGTTTTGCTACATGGATGGGATGGCTGGCGGTTGATCATTTATATCCAGATTGGAATGTTAACAATAAATTTTTTTACGATAATTATATCCGTGCCCTAACAGAAGATTCTGTCCATAATTCCCATCCAATTAAGGTCGATATTGCGAATCCTTCTAATATCAAAGAAGTATTCGATACTATATCATATTGTAAGGGATCTAGTATTATCAAAATGTTGGTAGAGTATGTGGGTGAAAATAATTTTCGCCAGGCAATCAGATTATATATCAAGAAGTATGCGTATGGTGTCACGACCACATCTAACTTATGGGAATGTTTAGAAACCATAACCAAAAAAAATATATCTAGTATGATGCATAATTGGATTTGCAAAAAAAATTATCCATTAGTTACGGTGGTTCCTCATGGCTCAGATCATTTGGAAATTATGCAAGATGTATTTACCTATACGAATATTAAAACAAATAATTTATGGATCATACCTCTGTCTAATAATGTTATCCTACATGAAAAAAAAATTATTATTTCAAAATTACATTTCGAAACCAATATAAATAATTTAGCATCGGGTTTTTATAAAATTTTTTATCACGAAACTATTTTAGATCATATTATTCAACATAGATCAACTACATTATCTGATTTGGATCGATCGGCTATGCTATCCGATTTATATTTTTTATTGAAAGCAGATAAAATTACTTATAATCATTATCTGGAGTATACGGATAAAATTTTGAGTATATGTTCCGATTCTGAATTAGTATGGGGTATTATTTTGGATAATTATTCTGATTTCAGAAGAATCATCAAAAATAACAAAATACTTGAGCCATATAATCAAATCTTAATTAAATATGTCAAACAATTTAATTTTGAAATTGTTGACAATGATTCTTTTGATATGATTTTATTCAAGACCACTATTTTAAGTTTAGGATGTGCGCTACGCATTGACTCCCGTATTAATTATTGTTTGCAATTATTTAATCGGTTTGTTATAGCATATGAAAATGATAAATCCTATGATGATATTATTAATCCTAATATTATTCACATCGTTTTTAGTATCGGATTAAAAGAATCAAATAGATTCGATTTCTTAATGAATTTGTTATCTAATTCTAGACAATTCGAATCCGTTGTGCTAAAATGTGTGGGATTGAGCCCGAATCCGATACATTATATTACTGTATTAGATTTATTTAAAACAAATAAAGTTAGTGACCAATATAAACCAAAACTATTTATGATAGCCGGTTTAAATCCAAAATTGAATCATATGTTGTGGCCATATATCAGAGATAATTGGAATTTGATATTTGATATGTTTAAAAATCGCCAAGGAGGATTAGCACATATTATTTCATCGATGGATTATTTAATCGGAAACGCCGATCTGGTTAAAGAAATTGAATTATTTTTTAAATCCAAAGATAAACATAACATGGAGTTTGCATATAAGAAAATGATAGAAGTAATTCAGATTAATTATCTGTTTAGTCAGAGGATGAGCGAGTAATAAGATAGTTCAATATAGGTTCATCAGGAAAAAAATTGAAAAAATAAATATCTGATAATTGTTACTAAGATAAATCGAGAATATCTCACTAATGGAACCAATAATATCAGCATTAATTTCTCTAGCGAACCAACGTACCAGTTGCAAGCATATCCCCAAAAGTATTTGTAATCTATTATTAACTTGTTCTACATTTAACAAACGACAGAATGAATTAATATATAAGCGTTTATTATTTGGCTCATGCAATAATCAATGTAGGATATCATGTGAAATATGCATCAAAAATAGAACATTTAAATGCAAAAAATGTATTTGTATTAACTGCAATCAAAGCCAAAATACCACAAATATGTGGCCCGAATTTAACAAATGCTGTTGGGAATGTGCTAATTTAAAATGGGGTGCAAATTTTGATTTATATCGTTATAGAGAGATGCCTGCAGAACCAATTATATTCAACATAATTAATATTCATAATCAATGGCCAGCCATTATTGAATCCATGATATCAATTGGAAAGATACGATATTTTGAAACAATCAAATCATTATTATTAACTTGTAAAGATTTTAGTACCTATTTACCACTCAAATCAGAATGTTTGTTTGGTAATTCGGGATTGTATTGTGATAATTGTCTTAAATTAGGTGTTCTGAGGTGCGAAATGTGTACTTGTTCTTATTGCGGATATAGTGAAAATGTTACGAGGGAAAAACATAATTATAAATATCAAAATTTGCTATTATGTCGTAAATGTGCCAAAAAGAAATGGGGAAAATCTATGACGCTGTATCAGAGGCAAAGATATTTTTTTCCTTATGGTTATATATCTTATATGGAGGCGCCTGAGGGCGAAAAAGTAGGCTTACAAAAAAAATTATCTTTGACGAGTTCCATAAAATAAATTCAATAATTGATTTTATTTTAATTACTTATTTGTTTGTTGTGGTAGATTTTCTGTAAGCTTTCTTAAATGTACTGGCTTTAATAGCTTCTTCTAGTTTGTCAAAATCAAACGGTCTATCATGTAGATAAAGACAATCTTGGTCAATTGGTACATTATATGGCTCTAATACATGCATCATCATCGTGTATGGTGTCAGATCCGTGCCATTTAATACGTGCTTGAGCAATTCGGAAGAGAATCCAGATAACATCACATAGTTAGTAGCATCTTTGGTCACAGGTAATGATTTAGTACTACTTGTTCGTAAATTCCAACAAACAATTTTTGGCAGGGTAAATCCACAGGTATCGTATATGTTCCTGGCATAATCAAAGGTCGATTCCCAATCACGGCCAACAGCCGAATCAAATTGCATATCAGTAAAAATAATTAATGTGGAAATCATTTGGTCTGGAGTTAATTCTAACTGTATAGCATCCGCCAATATTAAATCAAATACTTTGCGAAGATTAGTGGATTCGCCCCAATCTTTATAATCCATACAATTGACTTTGTCTCGTAGAGTTGATCCCTCTAAATGATGCCATCTAGGATTATCACTAAAAGTAATAATTTTTTTGGTGGCAGATCCAGCCGATTCGGTACATTCGGCTACCAAAATACCTAATGCTACTGATACTTGGAGTGGTTGGCCATCCATGGAACCAGATGTATCTACAATTGCCATAGTATTTTTGAATACGCCAGATTCTTTGACTCGATTAGCTAAGGTTTCCCATTGAGCTTCCACGAGCAAATCCAATTCGACTGAACCTTGGCGTAAATAAGTAGAAACTAATTCATGTGGTTGAATTCCTTTGACATTAACTTTGGCCTCGCCTTTTGTCAATTTGGATAAGTAGGTAGCATATGACTGATGTAATTGGACTCTGGATTCGGATTCTGTACCGGCGGAATTAGTATCCCGACTAAATGCCTTTTTCATTTTAGACATTGCTACTGATGGTATATGTTCAAAATCAATCAAATCAAGCTGATTGGTTGACATTAATCTTTCTAAAACATTCAAATGAGATCTTAGACAACTAAGCATTTGGCGATATGGTTTAGGTTTCAGTCTCATCAGCTTTCGAATTTGGTCCGCGGCACGAATTGGTTCACAATTAAAATGAGTCTTCTCACTCGGAGCCCATTTTCCACATAAACTAATGGCTACTTTCTTTTCTGAACCAGAATTTACGGAACCTAGTACCAAATCATAATCGGTTCGAAGTTGTTGAGCAAATAAACCATATTCCACGGAATTATCTATTTGAGTAACAAGCATAGTTGGATTCGAATCTACTTGAACTCGATTATTTATTTCCACGATTCTCAAAACATCCTTCCAACAACCATATGTGACGTATTTTTCTAAAATGGCTTTGTATGTATCCGATTCTAAAACATTTTTCAAACAAACCATCAGAACAATCGGAATTAGTTTTTCGCCTTTGCCTTCCCTAATATCTCTCAAATTAAATAAGAGTTTGAAAGCGGTTTCAAAATCTTCCGTCATAGCCTCGAAGAATGTTGACACGTAGTCCGGAACTGGAGCTCCCCTAGTAATTCTAACGAAAAAATCTAGACATTTAGACCCAGTTGTGGAATAGGCCAAATCCGAATTTTCAGTTCGAGTCATATTCGCCCCGACAGAAATACCTGAATTAGAACTCGGAACAGAACTTGGAACAGAACTCGGAACAGAATCTGAATCTGAACTTTCTTCTGTATTTTCTTCTGTATTTTCTTCACAAGAATTAGAATTAGTATCCGCACATCTATAAATTGGATTAGCATATACTATAGTATCACTAGAATCATCTTCCGAACTAGTTTCAGTATCAAATCGCAATGATTGTGAAAATTGGTTGTTCATACAATTTACGACGTGATTAAACATGTGTCTTTGAATAATTTTATTACGGATTTTATCTTTAAGTAGGTTTGGACCCAATTTTTCATAAATTTAATTTTAAAACAAAAAAATCTAATAAAAATTTTTAAATAATGATTTACATTGATTAATGTAAATCATTAACTATCAAGTGCCAAAAAAACCCAGTGGACTAATATTGCGGTACGGCACTAACAGGTTAAACACCGACACACCAAACACACTAACATACTAATACACTAACACACTAACATACTAATACACTAACACACTAACATACTAATACACTAACACACTAACACACCGACACACCAAACACACACCAACTATATACATTGTACAAAATTCCTTACATGAGACTAGATATCTAAAAACAATTGAAGCTGTTTTATATCTGATGATACTCCTAATATTTTGCGGTGTATCTCATTTAAAGATCTTTTGTATAAAAAACCAAATAACCTTCAGACTGATTGCGGTTTATATCAATATTAGATCTAAATAAATAATGATTATTCGATGGTCCGTTTTGTAGCGCATTTGACATTTCAAGTGAATAATAGCTGTAAAACCAATTTAATAATCGAATTTATTTATTGAATCTAACCTAGATACATTATAATTAAATATTATAAACATTGGCCAAATTAAAAAAAACTTTTTTTTAATAAATAGCGGTGTAGCCAAAATAATAAATTTAATTTTATACCAAAAAAGTGTAAACCCACTTTTTCCATCTATTAAAAAATAGAAACCGATAATTAAATATCATAAACATCGACCGACAACAGAATCCCCTATAGTCATTAATAGCGGTATAGTCGAAATAATGAATTTAATCATTTGTCAAATACAAAAAATATAATAATCAAATATTATAACCTGTTAGCCAAAAAACTAAAAAAACGACTTTTTGTTAAATAGCGGTGTAGCTAACATAATAAATTTGATTATTTATTATCGCATATGGAATAAATATTACTAATCCAAGCCGATCTGAAGTCGATAAAATTGCATCTCCAAAAAATAATTTGCGGTATAACTTGCATCGGGTTGGTTTCAATAAAATTTATTGAATATGATCCTATTGGAATGCGACTGGGCTAGAGTCAAATATAACCATACATCTGTGTAATTTGCAGTATGACTCTTATTTCACCGAGTCGGATTCCAATATGGGGTCGATCAATGGTCCAGGTATTAATCAGCACCTGTATAATTGCGGTATAACCAAAATTATCGACACCAATAAGGTAGATCCTCAATTCTCTGGTAATGTTAAGTAGGAGTCTTGTCTTTATATAGGTTTAGAAATTTCCTATATAATATTCGAATTAAAATAAATTTATAGTTTTAAACGTATTGATTTCCTTATATAGTCGTATTGATTTCCTTCATTAAATTAGCAAATTCTATATCTCGATTCATTAATAATTTATGAATACATTCTACTAGTACATTGATATTCGATTGTAGATTATTGGATTGGTCGGCATCTGTCAACATTTTGGCAATGGTATTAATTGTGTGTGCATCATAATTTTTTTTTATTGTGTCCGATAAAATGGTTCCTTCAGTAGGATTTTTGATAATAAAGTCTTCCGACCAGGTGCCATTTAGTGCACTATTTAGCATATTGATAAAATATTGTAGAATAATTTTCATTGACATATCATTCGAGTATGTGGTAGATTGTGCTTTTTTTAGTCCCTTTATCGCATAAAAAGCAATTATTTTTATACTTGACGCTACTTTATCATCGATAAAACTGATTCGTTCATCGGTATCCAAAATATACCATTTAATGACCTTCAAGAGTGGAGTATTTATATTGGACATATCTTTTCGATTATCTCCATGTATCATTCTCATTGCTCCTTGTATATAACTATATTCTTGTATGTGTAAAATATGATGACTTATACTTAATTTAGTACCATCTGACATAAAATTTAATAATGCCAATTTACACAATGCGGTCAATGGATCGATTATGTAGGTTTTATCGTCTATCATTCTATATTATTACTATGATATATTCTTTAAATTTTGTCACTAATTTTTTATAATATTAATCTTTTTAGAATAATATAAAGAATGAGCAATCCATCATCGATCCACTTTCCAATCAAAAATGAACTAGATCTAGATAGAGACAACAATCAACAAAATAAAAAACGTAAATTAGATCAAGTAAGTGATAATTCTTTTGTTGGTCACAAAAGAAAAATTCATAAATTGGATAATGATAATATTTGCTCATTGGTTCATCAATATGGGAATGAACCCAATAAGATACCCGGTAAACCACCTAACCCACCTAATAATCCACCAAACAACCCACCTGACAACCCACCTAATAAGACGCCAGATAATTCATCAAATAATAAGTCACCAAACAGATCTACTAATCCGAAAAATCATACAAATGATCCAAAAAATCATTCTAATAATCCAATGCCGATTATATTTTTTTTAAACGAATTAAATAAATATAGTAGCGGTGTAATAAATGATAGCGATGATGATCTTGATGATTTTTTTATTCCTCCAGAAGTAGAATGTGGGGGTAGATTTTGCGACCATGATTTACAATCATTAGGTGTCAGAGCAATACCAGAAAAATTTTTATCAAAACAAAATAAATATGAAATTAGTTTGGATGATTTGATTGAATTAGGATTGTGCTATCATTGTAAATTGCAACCGACATTTAAAACGGTTTCTTTGAAAAAATTAGCAAATTTAGTATCACCATTGGAAAAATTAAGGGCAATGATTGGAATGGGAACTATCAAAAAAGATTTTGTTGAACAAATAGTAACTGTTGTTCAAGGATTCGAAAAAAATCAAAAAGAGTTATTGCATACAATAATAGAAGGACCTCCGGGAGTAGGAAAAACACATGTTGTGGATATTTTAGCAGAAATTTATATAGCGATGGGATATATGACAAAAAATATTATTAAAAAAGTTCGTAGATCCGATTTAATCGGAAAATATTTGGGTCACACTGCCGACAAGACACAAAAGGCGATCGATGATGCGACAGGAGGAATATTATTAATAGACGAAGCCTATTCTTTAGGAAATGAAGAAAAACGTGATTCTTATTCAAAAGAATGTATTGATACTATTAATCAAAATTTAACCGAAAAAGCGGATAAATTTATTTGTATTATTATTGGTTACGAAAAAGAATTAGATAAATGTTTTTTCTCATATAATCCTGGATTGCGGAGTAGATTTAAACATAAATACACAATCAAAGGATATGAACCATCTGAATTACAGGAAATATTTGATTTAAAAATTAAAATGGATGGTTGGTATCTTGATCCGAGTATTGATAAAAAATTAAAATTAAATTTCTTTACTAAGAATAAGGATATATTCAAACATTTCGGAAGATCGATGGAAACTTTATTATTCCATACAAAAATAGCTCACTCAAATAGAGTATTTTGGGAAGAGGATCCCAATAAAAAAAAAGTAATTTCGATGAATGATATCGAAAAAGGTCTAGAACGTTTCCTGATTCATGATGATACATCAAAAAAAGAAATGATTCCATTTTCAGTTCAGCATATATACGCGTGAAATAATTTATAATATTTATAAATAGTATAAAACTATTATGGCGACGCGCGATAAAAAAATACTTTCAAAAATATTAGAATCCGAATCAGATACTTTTGTAATTTTTTATAAAAAATCGTGTCCGTATTGTAGGATGGCGCTGGAAAAATTAAGAAAGACAAATTCTAAATATAAAGGATATGATATTAATAAAATTGGAGGAACTGATACACTATTGAAATTATTTAACGAACACAAAAATGAATTAGATTTTAATTCATTACATCGGACAATACCAATTATATTTTATAATAAAAAATTTATAGGGGGATGTGATCAGTTGATTAAGCGATTAGATAATAAATCATAATATAAATTAAAATATATATGTCATAAATATTTTAATTTTAATTTTAATTTTAATTAAATAGTGGGATCATCATAATTAATTTCATCCTCGGTGGTAAATTTTATTTCTGAATTTAACTCGCATAATTTAAACATATTTTTATCAGGAATTGCTATCATATCTGGAGTTTGAATTGATGCATTAGTTTGTTCTTTAGAATAAGAATTGGATCTCGAATAATATGAATAATGATCATAATAAATAGACGAATCAACAGAACTATCCGCTAAATTATCAAAATTATCAAAATTATCTGAATTATCAAAATTATCAAAAGCATCGAATGTATCTAAAGCATCTACATCTAAACCCATTAATTGTTTTGTAATATTCGCCTGATAATCTTGGTGATAAACTCTATTATGAAATAAACTTGTTGTATCGCTAGAATCTGAATCAAATATATCAGAATCAACTTCCTCGTCTGAATCCATATTGCTTTTTTTATTATCGGATTTATATAATTCTAACATTCTATTATAATATGATATTAAATGTGATATCACCTTTACATTATCATTTTTATTTGAACCGGAATCAATCTCAACGGATGTTAGATCATCATTATGATTAATAAGATTATGTGTCATTATTTCGATACATCTATCAATATCATCATTGATATCGTTTTTGAATTTAACAACAGCCGGTATAGTTAGGTTATTATATGCCATATATTTCTTAATGTATTATTCCAAATATTATTTATATATGGATATATATAAATCAATTTTTTTTATTAGTTAGAATACAAATGGTGTTTTTTACGATTTTCCAATTTGTTCTTTTTTTTTCCAAATATAAATACGTCTAATATATCGGATTTCCGATTAGATTTGCTATTCGGTTTCCGATTAGATTTGCTATTCGGTTTCCGATTAGATTTGCTATTCGGTTTCCGATTAGATTTGCTATTCGGTTTCCGATTGGATTTGCTATTCGGTTTCCGATTGGATTTGCTATTCGGTTTCCGATTAGATTTGCTATTGGAT
>Ga0315288_10010282_pt1 | contig 11791 bp, 11 predicted proteins | sample YL17G11_20_MG_FD_203454 | JGI IMG/M metagenome (GOLD analysis project Ga0315288, IMG submission 203454) | Sediment microbial communities from Yellowstone Lake, YNP, Wyoming, USA - YL17G11_20 | ecosystem: Environmental > Aquatic > Freshwater > Lake > Sediment | place: USA: Wyoming | collected... | reverse complement strand
TGCTCGGATGGCAAGATTTTGGATGTTGGTTGGGATGGTCATCGTAAGCCGTGGACGCTGGCAGAACTCGCCGAAGTCATGGCAACCAAACAGGTCGTCGGCAAAGGCGACCATCATCAATAAGAAAGCAATTATGAGAGATAACAAATTCCTTGTCCTATGTGCGCTAGGAGCAATTTGGCTGCTTATGTTTGTCGCCATGCTTTTCGGTGCCAGAATTCATCCGAGAGTTGAGATTTTGGTATATGTAGTGTGCGTATGCTGGTTTGCATACTGGACTATATCTACCATTCGGGACTATTTCCGCAAGGACGCCCCGTCAACGCCAGTAACGCCCCCACAACCAACAGTAACAACGAAACCAAATGCCAATTCCAAGAAAACCCCGAAGTCGGAATAGCACTGAGCTATATCCAACAGAAGATTTCGGTTCACAAACCAGTAATCAACCAGAAAACACAGAAACAAATATGAACAAAAGCCCCGTCAAGTTAATCGTTAGTGGAATCGTCCTCGTCGTTGCCCTCGTCGTCACTCTGATGACGTTCAAGGTCGTCACGATTGATGGTAATCAACTCGGTATCAAGGAAACTTGGAGCGGCGGTGTGCAAGCAGAAATCTTGCAGCCAAAGACTTACTTCCTTTTCCCGGGATGGAGTCAGAGCGTTTACAAGTACGATGCCGCCTCTCAGGTATTCGTCATGAACGACAGACCCATGACCCAAGAAGGTAAGCATAGCAAAGGTCGTGAAAAAGATTCTTATCTCGTCCAGTCCCAAGAGGGTCAGGATATGAAGATTTCATTGAATCTTCGATGGCGTCTTGACCCCGCAAAGTTGGTTTCTATCCATAAGACTGTGCGTGAGGACGTGGAAGAGAAAATTATTCGCCCCGTGGTTATGCGTGTCGTCAAGGACGAAGCTACCCGCATGAAGGCGATTGAGGCTTACTCCGGTGAGGGGTTGGTCAAATTGCAAACCACCATTCAGTCTTCGCTCACTGGCAGTGGCGAAGGTGCGGAACTCAAGGAGCGTGGTATCATCGTGGAGAACTTTGTGATTGAGCACATTGAACTTGACCCACTCTACATCGTGGAAATCAAGGGCAAGCAGATTGCTACACAAAAGACGCTTCGCTCCAAGGAAGAGCAGATTGCCGCCGAAGCACAGGCATTGGTTGCCAAGGCACTGGCGCAGGCCGACATGAACAAGATTGTCGTGGAAGCGGAGCGGGATGCAAAGGTCATGGTTACAAAGGCACAGGCAGAGCAGGAGAAGCAAGTCTTGTCTGCCAAGGGACAGCAGCAACAGCTCACGCTTGAAGCGGAAGGTAAGAAGGCAGCGATGATTGCGACTGCCGAGGGAACTCTTGCAATGGGTAAGGCAGAGGCAGCGGCAAAGGAACTCTTGCTCAAGGCATACGATGTCAAGGGTGCCGATGCGTGGGTGAAGGTAGAAGTCAGTAAGAATCTTGGTGCTGCGTTCTCAGGCATCAAAGGATACCTTCCCGAGAAGATGACCATCAATACCTTTACGGATAACTTCCTCAAGGGTCTTGATGTCAGCACGGGTAATGCGATTGTGGCCCCGCCGACGAAGTAAGCAATTACTTATAATAAGTTGACGGTTCACTCCCCTTGTGGTATGCTTTCGGGCATACTTAACAAGGGGAGATTTTTTTACACTTATGGAACAAACCACCAATCCAACGCCACTGATATATGCGCCACCGGCTCCGCCAAAAGCACCCATTGCGCCTACGGAGTACGTGCTTGTTGATGATGTTACTCATAAACCCATTCCAGTGCGTGGTCCGCAACTGCTAGACAACGGCATGGGTCAGAAGATGAAGGTACCTTTCCCACCAAGAAATAATTGCAAGAAGTGTCATGGTCGTGGATTTGTCGGAACAGATTCCAAGACCAAGACAATTCTTGTTTGCCGCAAGTGTTATCCACACGCCCCATAATATGAATAAGATTCTCGAAGCACATTACATTAAGAACTACCCCAAAATTTTCCGTGACATGTATGGGGACAAGACTAAAACCTGCATGGCATGGGGATGCAGCTGTGGCGATGGATGGTTCTTCCTTCTGGACACCCTCTGCAAAAGGATTCAAAAACATATTGATCGCCGGGCGGAATTGATTGCCAAAGGGTACGCTCAAGAGGATGAGAAAGATCCCATCCCACAAGTTGTCTTTGCCCAAGTCAAGGAGAAGTTTGGTGCTCTACGTATCTATTACGATGGCGGCGACGACTATATCAGTGCAATGGTATGTATGGTAGAAGACCTTTCCCATGACATCTGCGAAAATTGTGGGCAATTCAATGAAGAAGTTGGTCGTGTTGAGAAGGGATGGATTCAATCTCTATGTCCATCGTGCTGCAAGGAGTACGGCAAGAAAATTGTTCAGCGAAAAGAAATTATTGCTTTGTGGCGCAAGGTCCGCAAAAGCAGAAAGAATCCCATCCGTAGTTGGCAAGGGATTGACGAACTAACCCCGGTCAAAAAGACCAAGAAGGAGAAGAAATAATTATGCCATGTGGAGACCCAAGATGGACATGCCCGTTCTGCGGCAGGATGCATTATTCAAGCTTACAGACGGCGTGTGACTGTAATGGATGGCAGCAAGCGACTGTCAAGACCTATACCACTTCCCCGCCCCCATCGTGGTGTGGTTACTGTGGGGCAAAGGTTCCCGGTGAGCGAGAACTTTGTGATGTCTGCGGTGAACCATATGCCGAGTGGACATTGAAACCGGAATATCAGAATCCAATTCCACTTCCAAATACAAATTTTTCATTTCCATTTATGAAACCGACTCCAACACCCATTCCCCCACAAAAGATAAGAGAAACCTTGTCCGATGAGTTTGAGAAGTTTTTTAGCGAGCCACAAGTAACTCAAACGCATGAAGAAACAGACTTGAATGCTCTCTGTGACCAAATCCTTGGCGAACAAGAGCAGCGGCATACTCGTATAGAGAGGGATGATTTCATTCAATCCCTATTAGATGATGCAAAGACTCCAAAAAAGCAAACCCTTGTGGTAAATCTGTTCGCAGGGCCGGGAGCAGGCAAGAGCACCACGGCAGCGGGTATTTTCTTTGAACTCAAGACTCGTGGCATCAATTGTGAGTTGGCGGCAGAGTTTGCCAAAGACCTTACATGGGAAGAGCGTCACGATACTTTCAAAGACCAAATCTATATCTTTGGAAAGCAGTATCATCGCATCTTCCGTTTGCTTGACAAGGTAGATGTCATTATTACGGATAGTCCCTTGTTGCTTACTCCCGTCTATGATGGTGAGCATCGTCCCGAGCTTCGCAATCTTGTTATTTCCGAACATCGCAGAATGTGGACTTACAATGTTTTCCTCAAGCGAAAGAAGAAATTCAATCCAAAAGGACGCAAGCATGGGTTGGAAGAAGCACAGGCATTGGATTCACTTATTCTGGACCAATTGGATTCGATCAACGAGTGCTACGAAGTGTTTGACGGCACGAGCGAAGGTAAGGATGCAATCGTGAAGAAGATCCTACTACACCTTGAGTTTCAAAATCGTCCCCTATAAATACAAGTGATAGGTGTTGCCAAAAAATTCAGTCCGTCGCTGCTTAGGAGTAATGACCCTCAGTCACGCAAGGTCGTCAAGGAGTTCTTTGCTAAACAAAAGATACCCCTGAATGACAACCCCAACAAATATGGTGTTGACTTAATATCAGAAGATGGCAGCATTCAGATCGAAGTGGAACACCGTCTGGTGTGGGACTCCAACGAGTTCCCATTTAGCGAAGTAAATGTCCCCGAGCGGAAAGCGAAGTTTTTTGTGGAGAACCACATTTGCTACGTTATCCTCTCCAAGGACTATTCCCGAATAGGAATGATTAAGGGAGACGACTTAATGCAATATCTAACAACAGAGAACTTGAAAGAGTCGTCCAACAAGTATGTCCGCAATGGAGAGATGTTTTTCAAAGTTCCAAAGGAGAAGTTCACATGGCTAAAGGTATAAAGAAAAAGAAATGTAAGTGTCACCTTGCCAAGCGGCAAGTGTGCGACATATGTCAAAAGGTGACGGGCAAGGAGACGGATGTAGTTCCTCTCACCTTCAAGCGTTTCCATGCCGTGAATACCGCCCGTGCTCGTGCCGACATCAAACACTCTCACTCTTGGATTCCCTTGGCGTGGGGTGGAGCACTGGCAGGCGAAGTGGGTGAATTGTGCAACTATCTCAAGAAGATGTCTCGTGGCGACAAAATTCCAAAGAAAGACCTTGCCCATGAGATTGCCGACATCATGACGTATCTCAGCTTGCTGTCTGATCAGTTGGATATTGATATGGAAGTAGCAATCGTTGAAAAGTTCAACATTGTCTCCAAGCGTTGGGGCAGTAAATTCAAACTGTGAAGTGTCCACACTGCAAAGGCGGCAATTGCAAGGAGTTGAACAGAGACTCGAATAACGTTGACAACTTGTCGCATAGTCATGTGGAGTGTAATGATTGTGGCAAACATTTCAACGTGTGGAATGAGACTGAGAAGCGATTGAAAGAAGTGTTTGGTGAACAGTATCCGATTTACATATGATTCTCGAATTTGACGTTAGTCTCTTGGAACATCCTCTGGATGGATTCATTCATCAGGCGAACTGTTTTCATGTCATGGGCGGTGGTATCGCCCTTGCCATCAAGAACAAGTATCCCGAACTCTACGAGGCAGACGTGGCACATGGTCGCCGGGGAGACAAGTCCCGCCTCGGTCAATTTTCTACAGTCAAGTGTCACGATGATAAGCAAGGTTACAATCTCTATGGACAATACGACCTCGGCACTTGGGGGCGTATGACCAACTACGAAGCGGTGTACAGTGGTCTTGTTCGCATTAAGCAACACGCCGAAGAAGCAAACATTCTCAAGTTGGGGTTGCCGAAGAACATGGGATGTCGTCTTGGCGGCGGGTCATGGCGAGTTGTGCGGGCGATGATCGATGACATTTTTATTGATTGGACGAACGAACTTCATATCTGTAACTATGACTAAATCCAAGAAGCAAAAACCTTCCACTCCGACCAATCTATTCACCGCAAAAGTTGTCGTCTCATTTCCCAACGATGAACAAGGCGACAAAGTAAAGCGTTGGTTCAATCTCAAGAACTGCGGACAAGAAACGATTCCTCTGAACCGGAAAGCATCCAAAAAGCATATAGACCGTTTCTATGCCCTTAATCGCTGTCGCTCCTACGAACTTGTTTTTGAAGTCACGGAGTCGGGTGAGTGGATTTTTGTGGGAAGAAAGGTGTAATGGTTTACCTATACTATTGTTCGGCGTGTGAGAAGGGGAAGCATAAAAAGTGTGAGTTGGGACATCCTGCTCCAAAAGGACATTATGGCGGCAGCAAATGCCGCTGCCCGTGCAGTGGAGACCCTCTATGGAATGACCCCGCCAGAATCCACGCCGAATTTATGAAATACTTGCGGGATTTGGATAGCTTTGAAAAAAAGAGCAGGAAATCCAAGTTTATTGTAAAATGATTCAAATCACAGAACACAACCACTCCGAGCACGTATTGACGTTTGAAGATTTATGGTTGATGGAGTCATACAGACTTGCCGAGGAATTCTATCACGAACATAAAGACTACTATCTTGCCAAGCGTGGATATGGTCTTCCTATTGAAGATGTAAATTGGTGGATCTACACCAATATATCAATTAGATGGACCGATATACATGCCGACTCTATAAACATTGGATTTGGAGTCATATTTGAATTGTGTGAGTTCAGCAATCCAGTCCTTGCCAGCAAGATAATAACACAGCACATGACTTCGCTGTGGTCATTAAAGCGGGTGGCGATATTCCTTCTGCATCATGGTTACGAACTAAACGAGTTTGTCGTCGAGGCAACGGCAAAAAAGTATCCTTGGAATTACATCAAGGGAATAGTAGATGAATATGCCGAGATTCATTCGGATTACTGGTTTGGAAATTCTATCACAACTCTCTCCGAAATATCATACTATCGCCCCTACACTGTGATTTCTGATAGCAATGAGTTGGATGCCCTGTGTCAGCAAGTTATCGCTGCCAATGCCAAAAGTGTTGAAGACTATCGCAAGGGCAAGGTTGCCTCGCTCAATCACTTGAAAGGTCAAGTGATGAAGATGAGTAAGGGCAAGGCAGATGTCAATTTGGCAACGGAAATTTTGAAGCGGATGCTTTCTTGACAAGGCGGTGCGGTTGTGCTATGCTTCCAACGATGCAACAACTACTTGTTCATTTGCTCGGCGACTTCATCCTTCAATCTGATTGGATGGCGTTAAACAAAGGTAAGCGCACCATTCCTTGCCTCGTTCACGTATTGATTTACACAAGTTGCTTTCTCCTGCTCACCGTCAGTTGGAAGGCACTGCTTGTCATTGGGGTGACTCACTTCTTCATTGACAGGTTTCATACCCCGCTGAAACGCCTCATGTGGTTGCGGGGACATCTTAACCCCAAGTTCTGCTACCCCGAGTTTGGCAAGTGTGACACAACGGGTTATTACGATGACAGTCCATTCAATAGCATTAAATTCACGTCGGGCGACGGATCGACTGATAAGTATCACAAACCCCGCATGTTTGGAATTTCCATCTGGTTGTACATCGTCCACGACAACTTTCTCCACTTGACCATCAACTACTTGGCACTGACATATCTATGACAAACCTTGATGCACTGAACACAATCACGGGCATTGCCAATACCCTTGGCAAAGATGTGCAGAATGTGTGGACAGACCTTCACACAGACCCCCGATTCATTCTGTGGTCTGGTAGTGATTCTCCACTTAAACATCACTATGGAAAGGGCAAGTTGGCAATTCATACTGCCGAAGTCATGAAAATGGGATTTGCATCTGTGGCAACCCTTGAACTCATGCTTGACCCGAAGGAATGGTTCTTTGCTTCTCTATTTCATGACGTTGGTAAAATGTATGATTATTCTCCGGTAGAGAACACCGATTATCAGGAATGGACCGGCACCGAACATAAGCGTCGTATCCATCACATTTCAAGGTCTGCCATCTATTGGAGTCACGCCATTGCCAAGTATCCTACTTTGAATGCCAATTACCACGACCAAGTTCTTCATGCTATTCTTGCCCATCACGGACAACGTGAGTGGGGAAGTCCAGTGGCACCGAAGTCCCGTGTAGCATGGTTGCTACATCTATGTGATGGTATCAGTGCCCGAATGGATGACTGTGAGAAGGTGGACTATCTGAAACTGCGGGACAAGAAATGATAAAGAAGTTGTTTCTATGTATTTTCATGGGATTCGTAGTAGGTTGTCAAACGATTCCTCCTACCGTTGAACCAGTTCCATCGCAGAAGCATAGACGCCTATACAAAGACGATATTCGTCGTCTCTGTGAAATATAAATAACCACTTGACATTCCACTGCCTCGGTGATAGAGTATTCCCACTATGAGTAATCCATTGTTTTCGGAAAAAGACTTCAACCGTCACTTCAACAATACGGAGAAGACCATCAAGCGCACCTTTGCGGTGGTGCTGACGCTCTGGGTCGTCACTGTGCTTGCTTCTCTCGCCCTTCTAGGCGGTGTTGTGTATGTAGCGTGGCACTTCATCTCCAAGCTGTGGTAAGTACCATACTTCGGTTCTGTTTCTACCCCACCGTTCAAGACCGCTATTGGAGAGGGTGGATGCATGGCGTTATGTGCCTTCTGTGTCTCTCCTGTGCCATCGTAGCATGGCGTGAGGAACGAACCCTTGTTTGTTTGTCCAACACGGCAGCGTTCTTGTGGAACTCCATTACGTCAATGGCAAACTTCTTGCTCCACGCTTCATGGAAAAAAGAAAATAAAAAAAGTAGTTGACTTCTTGTCCGACTCTGGTAAAGTGCTCTCGTAATAAATGACTGACCCGAAATCAGTCCAACAACAATAAGACAAAACGCTATGATTCCAAACGAAACACTACAGACGATTGAAACTGCCGGGGTTGGTATCAAACAAATCGGAGTTTTCAAAATCACTGATGCTACCCAAGCTCGCATCCTCGTGTCCCTCTCTGACAAGATGTACACACGGAAAGAGTTGGCGGTGGTGCGTGAGTATTGCAACAATGCCAACGATGCTCACATCGTCGTCGGCAAACCCACCATTGATGTTCTCGTCACCCTTCCCACTCTTGAAGACCTCAACTTCCGTGTCCGTGATTTTGGTACTGGTTTGACCGTGGAACAAATTCGGGATGTTTATTGCATCCTCGGCGAATCAACCAAGCGCAATTCTGCCGAACAGAATGGTGTTCTTGGATACGGATGCAAGGCGGGGTTTGCCCATGCCGATTCTTTCACGGTGACTTCGTGGATTAACGGAGAACAGTCGGTTTACAACTGCATCAAGGGCGACTCTACTCGCCTTCACAGTGTTCTTGAACTCTCCCGCTGCGATAGCACTGAACCTTCCGGTATTGAAGTGTGTGTGCCTGTGAAACAATCCTCTATGTGGGTGTTCCATCGTGAAGCGGCAGACTTCTTCAAGTATTGGAACAACCTCCCCACCATCGTCAACATGGACTCCGGTCATTTTGACCGCATGATGGCGTTTCGCAACACTGCTCCCACTCTCAAGGGTGAAGGTTGGAACATCCGCCCGAAGTCGGATGGGTCTGCTTCTGGCGTTGCTTTCATGGGTGGAGTTGCCTATCGCATTGACTGGACTGTTCTGCGAAATCGCATGGCACTGGATGCCAAAAAGCGAGTTCTCTTTGACCTCATTCAGAACAATGATGTCACGCTGTTCTTCAACATGGGCGAAGTGCAATTCGTTGATTCTCGGGAGAGTTTGGAATACACAGATTTAACTCTCAATGCTCTCTCCGAGAGGCTGGACTTGGTGTTCACTCGCATCCAAGAGTCGATTCAAGAGAAGTTTGACCCCGCCCCCAATTTTTGGGATGCGAAAATCATCTATAATGCCATTTTCGGCACCGGCATCCTTGAAGTTGAAAAGGGAGAGGATTCCGACTGCGTTGACAAGATCAAAATCCTTGATGGCAATCTCATGGCGTTGGAGCGCACCTTCGAGGGAACGTTCAGTTGGAATGGTATTCCACTTACTGATAGCAATTTCAGCGACATTCATCGGTTTGACAATGCTACTCCAAATTCTGTCCACGCAATTTTGCACAGTCCACTTGACCCGGTGATGGTTACTTATCGGCGCAAGAAAAAGCGTGCGAAACTCAACCGCTGCACTTCTGAGAGTAACAGTGACATCATCTGCTCGCCGCAAGCTGCGGTGGTGTTGAATGACCTTGGCACGAAGTCTGTGCAATCGGTGGTTGCTCGTTACTTGATTTTCAAGGAAAACTCCCGTGTTCGCACGGTGCATGTGCTCACGTTCGACAGCGATGCTGCCAAGAACACTTTCTATACCGAACTCAACTTCGGAACAGTGCCGGTGATTAAGTTGTCCGAAATTGTCGTCGCTGCCAAAGCATTCGCTGCTGCCAACAAGGTGTCTCGTTCATATGGCGGTGGTGGTGGCGGTGCTCGTGTCATGCGCTACATGGACATTGCTTCGGAGTCTGTGGAAGAGAACGACGTTCCGATTCGGGACATGGAAGAAGGTGGTATCTATATCGAAGAAGCCGAAACCATCCGTCGCCGCCGTCGTGAAACAGTTCGCACGGTTCGCATGGGGAATAAGTATTCCCAAGAAGACCCGGATGACGTGGTGTCTTATCTCAATCTGTTGGTTGAACGGACTGGGATTGACCTTGACCGTGTTTACATCATCGGTAAAAAGACTTCTGAATCCAAATGGTTCAACGAGGCGAAAGCATCGGGGGATTGGCAGGACGTGTGGGAGTACATCAAAGAAAACATCACAATTGATGTGCAACCGCTCGTTGACGCCGATGCCTACAACGGAGTCAATGTCGTCTCCAAAAAGTTGGCAGACATGATTGTGCCTCTGATTCTGGACAAGAACAGTCCGATACTTAAGCTTATCAATGTTGTCGGCAATTCCAATTATGAAGAGCACTTGAAGACTGTGGACGCTCTCAAGGAACTTGGTCTGTGGTCTGAACTTGTCGGTAGCAAAACCAGCACAATTGATTTTGCTGCGGCGTCTGACTACGCTCAAGCAAGTTATCCTTATCTCAACTTCTCTCATCTGGACAACGAGAACTATGCCAATGAGACTGATGCACAGAAAATCTCCAAATACATCAATGCGATGGATTTGTACGTGGATTTGACTGCGGACAATACTCCGAAACCCGTTGCAACTGAGGAAGTTGCGACTGCGGAAGTTACCGCTTGACAATAACTCCGAAACAACTATACTACTACCATGATTACAGCCAAAAGTTTGACCAACGGGACTCTTACCGTCATCATTGACAACGGCAACGAGATTCACACTGCTCGCAGTGACCGTCCAAAGTGGACAGAAATCCTCGCCGCATACAAAAGCGGAAATGACAATCTTCTGCTTGCCCTCATTTCCATGAAGGCAGTCGTGGAGAACTACACTGTTGGGCGTCTCTCTGTGAATGGCACCGGCGTCACCTACAACGGCAGTCCTATTCACGCTGTTGATGCTGACCGTGTGATGGCATTTCTTCGGGAAGGTTTGCCCTACCAACCGATTGCCAATTACATGGAGCGTTGTCGCAAGAATCAATCTGCCCGTGCCATTGTGGAATTGTATCCTTTTCTTGAACATCGGAACATGCCGCTCACTCCCGAGGGATTTATCATCGCCTACAAAGGAGTGCAATCCAATCTTTACTCCGTCATGGGTAACACCAAGACTGTGGTACTCCAAGGCAAGACTGACTCTGAGGGTCATATCCTCAATGAGATTGGTCAAGTTATTGAAATTGAGCGTTCCTCTTGTGACGATGATTTCCGCAATGGGTGTTCGTTCGGTCTTCATGCTGGCTCACTTGCCTACGCAAGGGGATGGGGTGCTCGTGTCATTTTGATTCTGATTGACCCCGCCGATGTGGTTTCCGTTCCCGAAGATTGCAACTGTCAAAAACTTCGCTGCTGCAAATACAAGGTCTTGGGCGAATACACTGGACCGATGCCCGATACTTATACGTCAGAATTCAGTGGGTCCGCCGCTACTGGCAAGGAATGCCCCGGCGATGGGTGTGATGGGTGTGATAGCTGCATGAGTGATGCAGACACTTGTCCCACCTGTGGGTTGGACACATGTGAAGGTGAGTGCGATTGCGACTGCACTTGCGGCGGCACTGACTGCCCCAACTGTGGGTGTGAGTGTGAGGATTGCCGAAATCAATTCCAAGGCGAGTCGCCCGCCGAAAGAAATCAGCGGGAGAACGAAGCTTGGTTGTATGAGCAAATGCATTCCAAGTCGGATGCGAGCAAAGTAGCGGAGAGCGAGTCTTCGAACGGGTTCCCAACCGACAGCGTGACCAAACGGGTTCTCGACATAATTATTGAGCAACTGGTGCTGGATGTCCGCACTCCTTTCACGCCATCAACAACCCTCTTGTCTTTGGGTGCCGACGACTTGGATGAAGTGGAACTTTCCATGGCCTTGGAGGAAGAGTTTGGGTTTGAACTTTCCGAAGAAGAAGAAGAGGACAATTTCAATGCACACACCACCTTGCACGACATAGTGAATCTTGTCCAAGGGCATGTCAATCCCGCTCCCAAGACAATCAGTGGAGTGCAACCGCATCAGTGGTACTGTTGTGCAGGCAACCCCGAGTGCGATGCGTTGGGACA
>Ga0315288_10010281_pt1 | contig 11792 bp, 8 predicted proteins | sample YL17G11_20_MG_FD_203454 | JGI IMG/M metagenome (GOLD analysis project Ga0315288, IMG submission 203454) | Sediment microbial communities from Yellowstone Lake, YNP, Wyoming, USA - YL17G11_20 | ecosystem: Environmental > Aquatic > Freshwater > Lake > Sediment | place: USA: Wyoming | collected... | reverse complement strand
TTCGCTCTCGTAACCCACGACGAGGTCAGACCCCGTCGTGGGCCTCTTTGCGGACTTAATTTGTGCTCAAGGTAAAGCAGTCTAGCCGCTACCTGATGTGCGCGGCTCCGTATGCCTGAAGTCAGATAAGAATGAAGTACTTGCGTATGTCTAGTTGATATCGGCTTAAGTTCCAACAACACACTGAATCAAGCCCCGTTCCAATTAAATACTTCGTGGATATCAGAGGGTCGAGAGAATAATACTATTCCCAGCTTGCTGTTGTCAAGGAGTTCATTACTATTAATTAAGGATATACTGGACTAATAGGATAGAAAACATGTCGGCTGATTGAACGGGCCCGAACTTAAATTACTCGCTCAGGTCCAAGGACTTGAGTCGTCCATGACTTAGACGGGTGCCCACCCACCTGTGTTGGCAGGCTTTAACGAGGCTCTTGGGTCCGAGCGATATCGTCAGTTGTCAGTCTATGTTGAAGACACCGGTTTCATGGTGTATGCAACGACAACCACGGCAATGCCCGGAAGTAACCCCAGCAGGGAAAATAATGCGCCGAGAGCGAAGAACTTTGTGGAGCTCTGACCTTTTGCGCGTGCGACGCCACCTGCCCAGTAGCCGACCAGCACGCAGATCGCAACAAACCCTGCCCATATCAAGAACTCGATCGGCCCCAACCCGAACATGATGATCCCCCCCATTCCCGCTTGTTATGCCAATTTTCCGCTAGATTGTAATCCCAATAAAAGGGGTCAGGCAACTTCATTGCTCGAGGACCCAGTTCGGGGAGATCCATGAAGTGGGTCAGACCCGCTGCCCTCGATACCCTCTGATGTAGACCTGATCCTGGATATCTCGATAACTACCGGGGTCAGACCCTGGTATGGCACTGCACAAGCTCAATACGGCGCATACCCGCAGGATGAATGCGCGGAACGCCAGAACTCGGAAATGTCGCTCCAGTACACAGCCCTGTCTACCACCACGGGCTTGTCGGATTCCACATGGGTGGAGACGCTCCAGTTGTCCTTAACGGTCTCGGCAACCGACACACTCTTCCGGCTCAGAGGTGGCATCTTGAAGTCCGGCCCGTCAACCGCGCCTTGAGGAGTCATGTAGGTGAGCTTCACTTTTGCGGCCTCCAACCCGGGGTTCTGGACGAGCACCCAGGTCTCGAACGAGCCCCGAGCGTCCTGGCCGGTCGAGCCCTCGGCCACCATCCATTCCTCGTGGGGCGCCATAATGCCTATTGAGCCGGTGGCGGTCTGCCTGGGGACCCCAGAGTTCCAGTAGGTCGATCTCTCGGCTACAACCGGACCGTCCGCCACCACCCGGGTCGAGACGCTGTACTCGTTCGGGACCGTATCCGCCACGTTCACCGTCTCTCTCGTGTAGGGCTCCAGTATCACCTCTGGCCCTTCTACCTGGCGGTCCTGAAGTTGATAGTGAAGCCTCGCCCGGGCCGTGTGCCCGGAGGGGTTCTCGATGAGCACCCACGTCTCGAGGGACCCCCTGTAGTCGGACCCTGTGGAGCCCTCCGCGAGATACCATGTCCTTGATGGACCAGAGGCTCCGATAGAGTCGAGGGCCGCCTGACGGTACTCCCCACCGCTCCAGTACATCGCCTTTTCCGCGGCCACCGGCACGTTGCTCTCGACCACGGTCGATACGCTCCACTCGTTCGGCACCTTATCGGCAACGTTCACCGTCTGTCGGGTCCCGGGCTCGAGAACCAGGTTCGGCCCTGCGACACTTCCGCCCGGCGTCAGATATGTTATCTTCACCTCGGCCTTCTCGCTGCCCGGGTTCTGTACCAGTACCCAGGTCTCGAAGGAGCCGCTCTCCCCGATGCCGGTGGAGCCCTCCGCCATGTACCAGTCTCTGGACAGGTGGCTCAAGCCCACGGAGCCGGTCGCGGACTGGCGGTACGCATCTCCAGTGTCCCAGTACATCGCCCTCTCGACCACAACCGGGCGGTCTGAAGCGACTCGAGCTGAGATGCTCCACTCGTTGGGCACGGTGTCAGCCACGTTCACCGTCTGCCTGCTCTCAGGCGCCATGTTGATGCTTGGCCCCATGGTCTCGCCTGCAGGTGTCATGTAGGTGATTTCCACTCGCGCCTCTTTGTCGCTCGGGTTCTCAACGAGGACCCAGGTCTCGAACCTGCCATCAGGGCCCACTCCTGTCGACCCCTCCGGCAGGTACCAATCGGTGGGGGTCGTTACGGTGAACCCTTCGGCGAGCCTGTCCTCCATCCCGTTTATGTTCTTCGTCACCACGTCATAGGCCCCCACCGGAGCCGAATCCAGGTTGAACTCGCAGGTGGCCTCGTACGGCGACACCACGTCAACGTTCGTCGCCTCTATCTTCCTGTCGCCCCTCTCCAGAGTGACTTCCATCCCGTCGGAGAAGCCGCTGCCCGCGATGTCGGCTATCTTTGCCGCTCCTATGTTGTCCGCCGAGTCAGGTGAGATCGAGTAGATCGAGGGGACGTTACTGCGGAATATGCTGCCCGTGTATCCCACCATCCAGGACGTACCATCATTCGAATTATCGATTCCGAACATTACGGTCCGGTGAAAGACCTTACTGTTCACCCAGCTCTCCCCACCGTTTCCCGTCTTGTAGGCGACCGTGGGCTCCGCGTAAGGGTTGAGGCTCGCGCCGCAGGACCATATCGTCCTGCCGTCCACCGTCGCGAGGCCGAACAGGTTGCCATTGGCGAATATGTTATTCTCGCCCACCTTGTTCCAGTGCCTGCCACCGTCAGAGGTCCTGTACATGTAGGTGAAGTTGTCGACAAAGGCGACGGTCTGTACTATCGCCAGGCATACGTCTTTGCTCATCGGTTTCAAACCTCGTATGTCAGTTACACGCTGGAATGATATCGGCCTGGGGACAGTTACCTTTTCCCAGTGGTTGCCGCCGTCGGTCGTCCTGTAGATATAGCTGGCATCAGGGTACAGCGAGCTGAACCATACCGTCTTCGCATCCCATGCGGCGATGGAAGTGACGAGAGCATCCGGCATGCTCTGCACCTGCGCCCAGTGGCTGCCGCCGTCGGTGGTGTGGAGGACATATCCGCCTGTCTGGTCGCTTCCACACGCCCAGGCCTCGCTCTTACTGACCGAGGAAACGCTAGCGAGTTCGACATCCGTGCCCGAGCTCTGCCTCAGCCAGTTACTGCCGTAGTCGGTAGTCTTGAGGATTGTGCCGTTCTCTCCAACCGCCCATGCGGTGGAGGAATCGACGGCGTCGATGCCATACAGTATGTCGCTTACATGAGAAGGTTGAGTGACCCATGAAATGCCGCCATTGAATGTCCTCAAGATCGTTCCGTTTTCTCCTGATGCCCATGCCGACCTGTTGTCGACGACGCTTACACCGAAAAGGGTGTCCCTGGTCCAGACGGTACCGAACCGGTCCCACCGGGCGCCGCCGTCACCGGTCCTGAGAAGCGCCCCATCAACGGAGGACGCATAAACGACGTTCCGGCTCGAAGTGCTTATCGAGGTCATGTTTCTCTCGGTGTTAAGCTGGGGAGGGTTCTGCCTCTTCCAGTTCTTGCCGCCGTCGCTGGTTTGCGTTATGAAACCTGCGTTGTAGTTGTCCGTCCCGCAAACCCATCCGTTCTGGCCGTCGGCAAACGACATGCCCATGACCGTTATTTTGGACCCGAAGCTCATGTAATCCCATGTAGCGCCGCCATCGTCAGTGCTGAAAAAATAACTTCCCCCGGTCGCGTAGACCCTCTGGTTATTGAAAGCCTTTACACTCACTATATCTGCCGGAGGGTCGGACGGGTCTTTCAGTGTCCAGTTAGCGCCTCCGTCGGTCGTCACCGCGACTGTAGTATCGCCACCGGATACCCAGGCGTTCGTAGCGCTCAGCGCCGAGACACCCTCCATGCCCTGATTGCCACCGACGTGGCTGTGGGTCCAGGACCTGCCGCCGTTAGAGGTCCGGAACACGGCACCTCCCACACCGACCGCCCATGCCACACTGCCGTTCAGCGCGCATATCCCTTTGAGGTCGACCTCGTCCTCGAGGCTCCTCAACGACCAGGTCTCCCCGCCGTCGGCCGTCATGACGACTATGCCGTTTTCGGAGCATATCCAGGCTACATCATTGCTCGGCGCTGATATGTCGTAGAGCGGAGGGGTGTCTCTCCAGTACTGAACCGGTGACCACTGGTTTTCCCAGGTCTGCCCACCGTCCTCTGTCTTGAGGATGAGCCCCCCGAAAGATACCACCCATGCGACGTTGGGGCTGGGCGAGGCTATCTCGGACCAGTCATCCAGGGGAATGGGGCTCTGGCCGAAGAAATCAGGGCACGGAGCGGAGCAGGCCGTGCCGGCGTAACCGCTTGCGGACAGGAGGACGAGGATCGTCACGACCGCAACCAAAGGCAATGTTCTGTACTTCCGCATTGTTCCCCCTTTCTAAGGCGAAATGCGCATGCTGAGATTAAAGCGATATCCACTGCGCTCATTCAGTAGAAAGTTACCCGCGATCTGGCCTAAATCCTTCTTAGACCGTTACTTCGCGCTCGAGGGAAGGCACGTCCAGTTCAACGTCGTCGAAACGGCGAACCACGAGGACACCCGGATCCACCCCGGGAAGTACCCGGACCTTGCGGTCAGGGTCGCAGGCTACCGCGTCTGCAAATCGGGGTCAAACCCCGATTTGCGGGCGGCATATCATTAAAGGAAAACGCAAAACGGTGTTTGACCCCGATTTGCGGATCATGTCGCCGCCCCTGTTCCTGTCACTGCCTCTGCTTATAATTAGTAGCCGGTGACGGTAACAGGGGGGATGCATTGGCATGGCAACACTTGCGACGGCGTCAGGCGGCGCGACGGCGATAGACATACTGCTCGGCCTGCTCGTTGTAGCGGTGATAGTATCCCTGGTCATTGTCTACTCCAGGCGCAAGGGTTTCGGGGGCGCGGCGTCTGACAATGTCAGGGCGGCGTCACCCGGCCGCGGGAACGTCGCGTTCATGATCGAGCCGGAGCAACTGGACGCGCTGCTGGCCTCTGCCGGCGAGATGCTGGCCGCCGGGGGCTTCATTCCTCAGGGCAGCACCCCCGGCCTTTATGCGTATCAGAAGAACAGGAGGCCGAGCATCATCATCGCCGTCCTGCTCCTGTTGCTGTGGATCATCCCCGGCCTTATATACCTCTTCCTCGGGGGAAGGAAGGAAGTCGTGACCGTAAGGACAGGGAGGCTGTCGGAGATCGAGTTCCCTATAACCGGCGCGGTGTGGCTGTCCGAGATCCCCCCGGTTTTCCTCGTCAATGTGAGGGCCCCGGCAGGGACAAGGCGGCAGATACTGAGCGCGCTCGAGCCGTACGCGGTCGATCTCGACTACCTCGTGGCACATCCCGGACAGATATTTGTGGGGCGCTCGCTTGGAAAGAAGCAGATGATCGACTGCGAGCATTGCGGCCACGTCCAGGAGATCACAATCCCGTTCGTCGTGGACCGGGTGGAGGGGAACAGGGGCTACGGTTCGGGCGGTTCAATCACCGTGACCTGTGAAAACCCGCAGTGCGGGAAGCCCTTTGAGGTCGACTGGGACAACGTCATTCTGGACCTGCAGTTCACCGGCGGCGGGAGCAATGGGGTCAGGTCTTGAATCGTGAATTTATGCGAGACCTGACCCCTCTCTTTTAAAGCTCCATGTACTGGAGCGTACAGGGACCGGAAACGGCGAAAACGCAAACCGGGGTCAAACCGCTCTTTGCGTAGACCGTAATCAAAGCTGATGCAGCGCAAAGAGCTGTTTGACCCCGGTTTGCGCGCCAGTCAGGGTGAAGGCCTGACCCCTTATCAAATGCAGGCTACAGGAGCTGGCTGACGATTTTGAACTCAGGGGGTAAAGATTGCGACTTGCGCGACGCTTGCGTGATATAATCCTGTACGAGAGTAGGGTTTCCAAATAAGGAGGGGGCGCTATGATTCCTGGGCAGGTTGAAGTTAACTACTCCGTGCAAAGCAATTTGTCCGCTGGAGCTATTATCGCAATAGTTTTGGCCAGTCTTGTCGCTTACCTGTGGATATCAATATGCCTCTTCAAGATCGCCAAAAAGATGGGCGTGGAGCCCGCCTGGCTGGCATTCGTACCGATAGGTAACCTCTGGGTGATGTGCAAATGCGGAGGGTATGGCGGAGGGTGGTTCCTGCTCATGATGGTCCCGTGCGCGAACATCTTCTTTCTGGTAATCGTATGGATGAAGATCGCCCGCTTCCTCGGTAAGAAAGACGACGTGCTTTACGGGATACTGATGATAGTACCAATCGCCAACTATATAATCCCGGGGATACTCGCATTCGGAGAAACGGGGCCGGTACAGCAGCAGATGCCCCCGTACCAGCAGCCGCCGGCAGCGGGACAGCAGCCCCCGTACCAGCCGCCTCCGGTCACTCCGCAGGCACCGCCTCAGGCGCCTCCGCCAGCGGGACCGCAGGGGCCGCCCCCTTCATAAGGGCACAGGGGGGAGCAACTCCACCACCGCCCCAGGGGTCGTAAAGGGGATAAGAGACCACCAGGCGTGCTTCAGGCACCCCGAGCCGGGCTGTGACTCGAGTCCGTTCCAGTAAGGACAGAGGTTATTGTTGCGCGCTTTCATTTAGAACCAGTGGAAGCCACAGCATGCGGCAGGAATAACGTGCCTGATTTCGTGCACGTCCGACTGACATCTTCTGCCAGATATTACCAGAAAACGCCCAAACCGCTTGCATAACAGGTCCATTCCTGTATAATCCCCACCCATGTTGTTTCTTTACATCAAGATCGAGGAAATGAGGCCGTTTCTTTTCGAGGCGGCCGTCTATACGACGATACCCCGGTATCGTTCCTGCTTGAAGCTGGGCACAGAGTAACCCCTCTGGCCTCATAAACTGCCTTTATCACCCTGGATTGTAGTTGGCTTTTGCCTTTTTTGTGCGCGCGCGGCCAGGGTGGAGTCTTAAAGGCAGATCTTGGGACGCGTGTTCGGAAATCCCTCACGTGTTCGGAAATCCCTCATGAAAACGAACAGGAGGTGGAATCATGAGGATATTTAGAGTCGTCAGACCGAGGAAGAGAAAACGAAAACGATTGGAGCTTGGAAACCAGCAGGCGGTCCGCGCCTGGCACCTGTGGATCGTCCTGGTGCTTGTGGTTGCCGGAACCTTCCTCAATCCCCAGTTGTGGAACGGTAACGGAGCGACCGGCAAGGAGGTGGGCCGGGCATTCCGGTTCCAGCTCGTCCGGCTGAATCCCCAGCAGTTGGCGGCCGGCCTGGAAAGTACGACGAAGACGATCAGCATAAACTCCTTTCTTGCAAGCAGACAATCCCCGCTTGCGGGCCTGGGCCCGGTCTTCCTGGACGCCGAGCGCGAGACCGGTGTCGCCGCCGAACTGATTGCCGCGATCACGCTCGTGGAGTCGAGCTGCGCCACCGATGGCTCCCTCTCCCGGACGAACCATAACGCGTGGGGCATGAAGGGGCCGCAGCCGCAGCTGGGCATGCCCGCCCAGAACGGGTTCTGCTTCTGGCCCGACTGGCCGAGCGCCATACATGGCGCCGCGCGCTTCATTCTGCACTACTGGGGCCCGGCGCAGACAGCCAACGAGCTGAAGGGATACGCCTGCGGCTCCGGGTCGTGGGCCGGCTCTGTCGAGGGCGCCCGGCAGACGATGATCTAGCGCAATCATGGAAAAGGCCTGCGCCACGGGCAAGTCTGCTTGATATTCACCATGTCGTGAAATACAGAGAGGCGCGTCCGTGCCCGAACCGAATATCGCATCGGCAGGCCCCGAGGAGTGAACCTGTGGGTGGGGTTGGCGTGGAACGGCTAGAATCGTTATCCTATAGACTGCGGCCACGTAGCTCAGCAGGATAGAGCAACTGCCTCCTAAGCAGTAGGTCGTCGGTTCGAATCCGACCGTGGCCTCCATTCCTCTGTCGTGTACTCATCACGACGCTCCAGCCGTACAGATCGAATGATAACCGGTCGACGGTTCGAACCAGCTTCATGTCGCTTATGTGAAGCGGCATCTCAACCGTTCGGGGTCACCAGCATCGGAGAAATAGGCTTTTTCTTGTTCCTTTTGCTCTCATTCGGCCTTCGAATTGCGTGCCGTAAGAGCCGAGCGGAGCGAGGGTACGTGGGGTGTTCGAATCCGACCGTGGCCTCCACCCTGTATCCTGTCCTGGCGCAACGCCTGGGCCATGCCACTAAACGTGCATGCAACAAATGGGGTTTGACCTCGGAACGTGCAACAGCTGGGGCCAGGCCTTTAAGGCAAAGACCTGACCCCGCTGGTTTTCCTCTATATCCCGTAGCCCAGGGTGTCGCTGCCGCCGGGGCACCAACCGTGGTAACCGAAGTACATCGGCCGCTCGGCCACTATCGGCTGGTCGGCGTACACGACCACGGAGACGTCCTGGTTGAGCCCCACGTCCGTAGCCACGTCCCTGGTATACCTCTGGTTCGGGGCTACGTTGACCGTCGTCACCTGCGTGCTGCCGTCACCGAGCAGGTAGTTGAACGTCACATGGGCCTGGGCAGTGCCCGTGTTGACCACCGCGAGCCAGGTGTTGAACTCAGGTCGAGTCGTCCCCTCGGCGAAGTAGAAGTTCCGCTTCGGGACGCTGCAGCCCATCACGTTGTGACCCCCGGCCCACGCGTTGTGGTAGTTGAAGTACATGGGGCGCTCGACCAGCACCGGTTGGTCCGACTCGATCTTGAAGGACGTGTCCACGTCCGCACCGAGCCTGAGCTTCACGTCAACGGTCTGGCGGCTGGTTGCCGGGACGTTGACTGCCTGGTTCTGCGTGCCGGCCTGCGCGGTGTAGTAGGTCACTGTGACGTTCGCGTCGGTGTTGCCCGGGTTCTGGATGCTTATCCACTCCTCGAACACGCCGTCCACCGCGTTGTCGCGTGTCGTTCCCTCCGCGAAGTAGAAAGTGGTGCCGGCATCTGGCGAGCCGACCACGTTGTGACCTCCGATCCACTTGTCGTGGTAGTTGAAGTACATCGGCCGCTCGGCCACTATCGGCTCGTCACTGGTGATCGTCGCGGACACGTCGTGGTTGGGCCCGACGTCCAGGTTGACGTCTACGGTCCTGCGGCTGGTCTTGGCGAGCGGGTACTGCTTCTGAACAGTGGCCCCGGTCTCCAGCATGTAGTCTATGGTCACCGTCGCGTCGCTGGCCCCGGGGTTCTGGATTGAGAACCACTGCTCGAAGTAACCGTCGATCGCGTTGCCCCTGGTCGTGCCCTCGGCGAAGTAATAACTCATACGGGGACCGGGAAGCCCCATCACGTTGTGGCCGCCGGTCCACTTGTTGCGGTAGTTGAAGTACATCGGCCGTTCGGCAAGGATGGTCAGGTCGCTCTCGACCTTCGTGGAGACGTCCCTGTCGGCCCCAACGGCGGCGTTGACGCTTATCGTCATGCGGCTGGTCTTGGCGACGGTGACGTGCTGGTCCTGGGTGGTCCCGTCTGAGAACATGTAGGTAAGGAGCACGTGGGCGTCCGTGCCGTGCGAGTTCTGCAGGCAGATCCACTCCTCGTACATCCCGTCGGCCGCGTTGTTGCGGGTGGTCCCTTCCGCGAAGTAGTACGTGGTGGAAAGAGTCGCGGATGACCAGACCTCGGAGCCTGCCGCGTTCTCGGTGAATCCGAGGAGCTGGCCGTTGTAGCTCGCGATAGCGGCAGTGCGGTTGGTGGGCGGGGCCGCCCCGTCGAAGCTGACGGCGCTTATGGCCGTGAAGTTGGCGCCTTCCATCTGGTAGACGCGGCAACCGGTCGCGGCGTTCCAGGCGCCTGCATACAGGTCCTGTCCGATCAGGAGCGGCTGCAGGAAGTCGTTGTTGACGTCATCGATGCCGGCGGTGGCGAGCTGTGCCCAGTTGGTGCCGTCGTAGGAATAGATGCCGCCTCCCGTGGCAGCGCCAAGGGCCGTACCGGTGCCCAGGTAGAACTTGCCCTCGGACGGTGAAGAGACAACGGTACCCTCGATCTCGGCAGCGGCCCAGGGCTGAACTCCAGCGGCTCCTATCTGCACGAAGTTCGTCTCGTCATATGTATAGACCTGGAGGCCCGTGGTTGGGTTGTTGAGTGCCAGTAACAGCTTCCCGTCGAATACCGTGTTACCGAACCAGGTCGCGCCCAGGTTGCTAGGATCCCCGAGGCCCCTGTTGACCGGGGCAGCAGGGCCGACCACCTCGACCCAGGTCGTCCCGTCGAAGGAGTAGAGACGAAATCCTCCGGCCGGTGGTCCGGATATGTCCCAGGCGCAGACGTAGAGCTTGTCGTTCAAGACGCCGAGCGGCATGATGCGGTTGGTATTCGCTCCCTCGCCCCATCCTCCGGTGGAGGGCCCAACGATCGCCGGGTTTCCCGTGCCGTCCCAGGTGTAGAGCTGGGCTCCCGGGTTGGGATCCGCTGGATCGGCCGCCTTGCCGGTCCCGATGTAGAGCTTGCCCTGGAAAACGGCGGTGGGGAAGAGCTCGACGTTGTAGTTATCCCCGAGGCCGTCGGCGCCGACCTTCGTGAAGGTCGAGCTGTCGTAGAGGCACAGGGAAACCGGAGGGACGGGAACTGGAACGAGTGGGTATACTTGGGCGCCAATTGCGAGTTTGCCCTGGAACTCGACACCCGGTCGCGTAAAGACATTATTCGGGTTGACCACCCCCGCGCTCGCGATCCTGGTCCAGGTCGGCGGGGCGGGCGCCGCCGCCACTGAGGGGACCAGGGATAATGCGAGGATCAGGACCGCTGACAATGCTACCGTACCTAGAAGACATCGCTTTCTCATGATGGGCTCCTTTCCCCTGTGCTTTTCTTGATCGAGTTGGCCGGTTGGGTTTTCCTGCTGTCTGGAATATGAGGGCCTCCTGGCATGCATGGCGACTTTCAAGTCTTTACCTTCGTCGTTTGACGTTCCGTACAACCTATTTATACGCCGCACCCGCGAAAAACAACCCCATTATTTTGAGATTATTTCGTTTCTTTGCCCGGGGCCATGCATGATATGGTGCCCGACTGGGCCGTTGTGAAGGAAAATGGCGCACGCTTAGCGGTCTGGCCCCGCTTGTTGTCCTGCCTAGAACTCGGACGGGACGCGCTTGACCGACTCCATCATGAGGTTGACCGCCTTGATGTATTTCATGATGGTCTGCATGTTGCCCTCGAAGGTGAGCTTCTTGACCATGATCGCCTGCATGGGGTCCAGGCCGCCCTTGACGATCTCCTGCCATACGCCGTAGTCGCCTGAGACGGTGTAATCGCAGTCCTTCTTATTGCCGGAGGCAACCTCGATGACCTTGCCGTCCTTCATGTGGGTCCAGAAAGGGATGTTGCCCCTTTTCCCCGCGCCTTCGATCTTGAACTGGATGAAGGCGTTGAAGCCTTTCCCGGCCTTTGGCATCTCCTTGTCTGCGTTGACCTCATCCTTGAGCTTGTTGGCCCACTCCTCGCTTGCGAACAAAGCCATGGCAGCCTCCTGAGGTTGTTGGTGTGCCTGGGGTCATACTATCCGAACGCTCCCGGAGAGTAAAACGCAGAAGCGGTGCCTGGCGCCATTTTTGCACCCCCACCTTATGAAAAGGGGTAAGGTCCTGGTGTGTTGGACCTGGACCCCGGGTGTGGCTGGTTTGCGCAAGTTACCACTTACTGCGTGAACCCCACCACGTCGTGGCCCCCCGTCCAGACGCCGTTGTAGTTGAAGTACATGGGGCGCTCGACGATTATCTGAGAGCCCTCGGCTGCTTCTACCACGGTGGAGAAGTCATGGG
>Ga0315288_10010280_pt1 | contig 11792 bp, 9 predicted proteins | sample YL17G11_20_MG_FD_203454 | JGI IMG/M metagenome (GOLD analysis project Ga0315288, IMG submission 203454) | Sediment microbial communities from Yellowstone Lake, YNP, Wyoming, USA - YL17G11_20 | ecosystem: Environmental > Aquatic > Freshwater > Lake > Sediment | place: USA: Wyoming | collected... | reverse complement strand
GAAGCGGCGCAGAGGATTACTAATCTTGCACGAACGATCACCCTTCAAGAAATTAAGATTGCTCGAGATCTTCTTAAACAGGAGATCATTCTTGACTCTATGCGGATTGCCAAAGAGTCGATAAGGAAGTGTTACAGCCAAAAAGACCAAAAAAAGGCAGTTGATGAGATGCTCATCAGACTCAGGGGTGTGAGACTATGAGCTGGATTGCTGCGAGACGATATGCCCGGGCACTTATGGATAGTGGTAGAGACCGGGGAAAGTGTCAGCAATATGTCAATGAGTTGGCAGAAGCCCAAGAGATGATTCAAAAGGTTCCCACGCTAAAAGCTTCCCTTTTAAATTTATCCTTTTCTATTTCCTCGAAAAGGGAATTGCTAGAGAGAATTTTTAAACAGAGTGGCCTATCTAAAGAGGTGATTAGTTTCCTCATCCTATTAGTTAAGCGGGATCGCCTGCCAGTGCTACCATTAATTATCCAACATGCTCAGAACATTATCAATGAGAGGGAGGGGAAAGTCCGAGCGTATGTTTATTCGTTTCTCCCCATCGATTACGGGCAGATGGATGAACTGAAAGAAAGTTTGCAGGAAAGCGTGGGTAAGAAAGTTATTCTCGAAAACAAGGTTGATAAGAAGATACTAGGCGGAATTGTAATTACCATTAATAATGTCCTTATTGACAATTCTATTCGTACTCAATTCAGCCAGATAGCGGAAACCTTAAGGAGAAGTGAGTAATGGCAGAATTAAAAGCAGATGAGATTAGCCAAATAATTCGCAAGCAGATTGAAGGGCATGAGAGACAGATTGAGATAAACGAGACAGGAACAGTTATTTCTGTGGGAGACGGTATTGTCCGGATTTATGGTCTTGAGAAAGTGATGGCCGGAGAACTGCTAGAATTTCCGAAAAATCTTTTTGGAGTCGTTCTCAACCTTGAGGAAGACAATGTAGGAGCTGCCCTTCTCGGAGAAGACACCTTAATTAAAGAAGGTGACCTGGTGAAGAGAACCCACCGCATTGCGCAAGTTCCCGTGGGAGAAGAACTGATGGGGAGGGTTGTTAACGCAATAGGACAGCCCATCGATGGAAAAGGTCCTATTCTGGCAAAACGCTATGGGCCTTTGGAAAGGAAAGCTCCCGGGGTAGTCCGCAGGCTCCCGGTTAAGGAAGCCCTGCAAACGGGATTGAAGGCTATTGATTCGATGATTCCTATAGGTCGAGGTCAAAGAGAGTTGATAATAGGAGATCGACATACAGGTAAGACGGCTATTACTGTTGATACTATTATTAATCAAAAAGGGGGAGATATATTTTGTATCTATGTGGCCATCGGCCAAAGGCGATCTACGGTGGCGAGGGTAGTGGATACTTTGGAGCAATTTGGTGCAATGAACTACACCACCGTGGTGGCAGCTACCGCCAGTGAACCAGCACCTCTTCAGTATATGGCCCCCTATGCGGGTTGTGCCATAGGAGAGTATTTTCGTGATACAGGACGACATGCACTTACCATCTATGACGACCTCTCGAAGCATGCCGTTGCCTATCGACAGATTTCACTTCTTCTTCGCAGACCGCCAGGGAGAGAGGCTTACCCAGGGGATATATTTTACCTTCATTCCCGCCTTCTGGAGAGAGCAGCTAAGTTAAATGACAACTTAGGAGGCGGATCGCTTACCTCCTTGCCTATCATTGAAACTCAGGCAGGAGATGTCTCTGCCTACATTCCGACCAATGTAATCTCCATTACCGATGGGCAGATCTATTTAGAACCAGGGCTCTTCTATTCAGGAATAAGACCGGCTATCAATGTGGGGCTTTCAGTTTCTCGAGTTGGCGCAAATGCCCAGATAAAAGCCATGCGTCAGGTGGCGGGAACGCTCAGACTAGACCTGGCACAGTACCGAGAGATGGAAGCCTTTGCCCAGTTTGGAAGCGACCTTGACAAAGCCACTAAAGCTCAATTGGCTAAGGGAAGTAGGTTAGTTGAAATTTTGAAGCAACCACAATATAAACCACTTCCGGTAGAGAAACAGATTGTGATTATCTATGCAGGAACTCATGGCTATTTGGATAACCTTCCCGAGTATTCATTGAGGCGGTATGAGGAAGAACTATACGCTTTTTTAGATGAACAGTTTCCCGCTCTAGAGCAAGAATTGAAACAGAAAAAGGAAGTGGACTCATCCCTGCAAAATAAGATAGACCAAGCTTTGGTAAAGTTTAACTCTTTTTTCAAGCCCTCATAAGATACGGTAGTAACTATGGCAAGGCTCAGAGACATAAAGGGGAGAATTTCCTCTGTCCGCAAGACACGGAAGGTTACTAGGGCTATGCAGATGGTAGCTGCTGCCAGACTGAGACGAACCCAGGAAAGTGTTATGCAGTGGCGAACCCATGTCGAGAAGATGACAGGAATAGTAGAACGGCTCCTGAGCCGAACAGATCCTATAGCTCATCCACTGCTTTCCTCGAGGGAGGCTCGGAGACTTGAAGTAGTGGTGATTACCCCAGATAGAGGTCTTTGTGGAGGATTCAATCTTGCTATTTGCCAGCAGGTTGAACATTTCATTGCGCAGAATCAATCTAGATTTGAGGTCGTCTCTTTAACTATTGTAGGGGAAAAAGGATGTGATTATTTTAAGCGAAGGCCGGTAACTATTAGGCAGGAGTTTAGAGAAGTTCCTAGTAAACTCGATTATGAATGGATTAGCTCATTCACCAAGAATCTCATAGGTGACTACCTCGCGGGAACGTTTGATGTCCTTTACTTCTTCTACCATCGATTTAAATCTGTGCTCCAACAGATTGTGATAGAGGAGAGGGTGATTCCATTTAAAGAAGCATGGGCTCAAGATATCCCTATTGGCTATTTCTTTGAGCCAAGTAGAAGATCCGTTTTGGAAAAGGTATTACTTCACTATCTAGAAACTCGCATCTATGCGGTCTTTGTGGAGTCCGTTACCAGTGAACATGCAGCCCGCATGACTGCTATGAACCTCGCGACCAGGAATGCCCTCGAAATGGTTGAGATGCTCACTTTAGCCTTCAACAAAGCCCGACAAGAGGTAATTACCAAAGAGTTGATGGATATTGTTGGAGGTGCGGAGGCCTTGAAATGACTGAAAATGAAAGCTTGGACATTATGAATGTGGGAGTGGTGACGCAGGTAGTTGGACCCGTAGTTGATTTTAGGTTTGATTCAGGTGAGCTTCCTCCCATCTATGGTGCGATTAAGATCACCAATCAGGCTATCGATGATCAGCCTGACAACTTAGTATTAGAAGTGGCTCAACACCTTGGTAACAATACGGTTCGCTGTATTGCCATGGACATCACCGATGGTCTGGCGAGAGGAGTGGAAGGCACCTACCGTGGGGAACAGATTACTATGCCTGTGGGAGATGAAGTGCTAGGACGCATCTTGAATGTGGTAGGAAATGCGGTTGACGAATTGGGCCCGGTACTAACCCCTGAGCGTTACCCTATCCATCGTCCTGCACCCAGTTTTATCTCCCAGAGTACTACCATCGAGCACTTCGAGACCGGTATCAAAGTCATCGACCTTCTTGCCCCCTACTCTAAAGGCGGCAAAATTGGCCTCTTCGGGGGAGCGGGGGTGGGGAAGACGGTTATTATTATGGAGCTGATTCATAATGTTGGCACTTATCACGGTGGATTTTCTGTGTTTGGTGGCGTAGGTGAACGAACACGGGAAGGGAATGATCTCTGGTTGGAAATGAAAGGCTCCGGAGTCATCGCAAAGACAGCGTTGATTTATGGCCAAATGACCGAACCACCTGGCGCTCGGGCAAGGGTTGGCTTATCAGCGCTGACGGTTGCTGAGTACTTTAGGGATAAGAAAGGCCAAGATGTCCTTCTCTTCATTGATAACATCTTTCGGTTTACCCAGGCAGGCTCCGAAGTATCTGCCCTTTTAGGAAGGATGCCTTCTGCGGTTGGCTATCAACCCACCTTAGCGACTGATTTAGGTGAGCTTGAAGAGAGGATCACTTCCACTCACACGGGGTCGATCACCTCAATTCAAGCTATCTATGTCCCGGCAGATGATTTGACTGATCCTGCACCGGCAACAACTTTTGCCCATCTAGATGCTACTACTGTCCTCTCTCGCCAGATTGCAGAATTAGGAATTTATCCTGCGGTAGACCCTTTGGATTCAACCTCTCGCATCTTGGACCCCAAGGTAGTGGGTGAAGAACACTATCAGGTAGCTCGAGAGGTTCAAAAAATACTACAGCGATACAAAGATCTTCAGGATATCATTGCTATTTTAGGGATGGAGGAACTTTCAGAGGAAGATAAGCTGATTGTATCTCGCGCGAGGAAGATTCAGCGATTCTTTTCTCAACCCTTTTTCGTTGCGGAAGAGTTTACAGGAATACCAGGTGTCTACGTCAATCTTAAGGACACGGTAAGAGGATTCAAGGAACTTGCCGGAGGCACACATGATGGAGTTCCCGAGCAAGCATTCTATCTGGTAGGAACTATTGAAGGTGCCCTAGAAAAAGCTGAAAGACTTATGAAAGCGCATGGATAGTAATTATGGTAGAAACATTCTTACTTGAGATTATTACGCCCTTGAGGGTAGTGGTGAGTGCACAAGTTGAGGAAATGACTGCTCCAGGCGTACGCGGTGAATTTGGTGTTCTTCCAGGGCATACTTTTTTTATCACCTTACTTTCTCGCGGGGAACTTTCTTATCATATCAATGGGGAAAAACACTTCCTGATGGTGGGCGGAGGATTTGCCGAGGTAACTCATGATCGTGCAACGGTGGTGGTCGATTCAGCAGATCCAGATGAGGCACACCTTGAAATAACCGCTTAGTCCTTCGATTCATAAATTCGGTTACGAATTTATTTACTCAGGACTTAGTGCTGAGTGAGCCATTGCCCATAGAAATTCTCCCAAAATACGTCGCTGTAATTGCGAATCGAAGCACTTAGTGAAGGAAAGCCTTTACTAAACGGGCCCGCGATTACAGGAATCATATGCGTAGTGAACCTCGAAGTTGGTTCTCTCTAAAACCCTTATCATCATTCTCACCTCACTCGGCCCTGAGCTGTTTTCTCACTATAGGTTCCAAAGGTAAGCGCAAGGCAGTGCCTCCTTTGTTATAAAATCTCGCCATTTGAAGCGATCACCTCTTTATACCAGCAGGCGGAATCCTTTACTATCCGCTTTTGCGTTGGATAATCAACATACACGATCCCGAACCGTTCGCGATACCCAGCCGCCCATTCGAAATTGTCCAGGATCGACCACAGAAAATACCCGCGCACATCGATACCATCGGTGCAGGCATGCTTGAGTTCACGCAGATAGCGATGGAGAAAATCGATGCGCTGCGGATCGTGCACCGCGCCGTCAAGGCCGATCCAGTCGATAGTGGACATGCCGTTTTCCGAGATGATGATCGGCAGCGTATACCGCTCGTAATAAAATTTCGATGCCCAGTAGAGCGACTCCGGTACAACTGGCCAGTGAAAGCTCGTGTGGGCATGTCCTGGTTCGAAGGGGATCGGCTTGGGTGTTTCGTCCGGGCCTGCGCAGTATTTTTTCCCGAAGTAGACATTAAGCCCCAGAAAATCCAGGGGCTGGCGAATAATCCTCATGTCGTTGCTTCCGATGTACGGCAGTGCTTTTTCAAAAAGTTTGACTCCGTCTTCCGGGTAGCGACCGAAGACCACCGGGTCAGTCCACCAGGCATTGTTCATGCAGTCTTCTTTTTCAACAGCGAACAAGACCTGACGCGCCGCCCGGATGTCTTCCTCTCGTGTGAATGCCGGCACCGCGACCTCGTTGAGCGCTACCGCATACCCGACCTTTGCTTCAGACTTGGCGCGGCTGTGGATCGCCTGTACCGCTTTGCCGTGGGCCAGCAGGACATGGTGGGCAATGGTGAGGACCTTGGTGAAATCGAGCCGGTCGCCTGGCGCATGGCTGCCCTCCTGGTAGCCCATGCCGACGAAGATCTGCGGCTCATTGAAGGTAAACCAGTTCTTTACGCGGTCGGATATCCTGTCAACGACGACTGCCGTGTATTCGGCAAACCAATCAGAACTGTCCGGCTTAAGCCATCCTCCTTGCTTGTAGAGCGCCAGCGGGTAGTCCCAATGATAGAGTGTGACATATGGTGTAATTCCGGCTGTGAGCAGTTCATCGGTGAGACGATCGTAGAAATCAAGACCTCGCTTGTTGAGCGTGCCCACGCCCCGCGGCAGCACCCGCGGCCATGCGATCGAGAAACGATAGGCATGGAGGCCAAGCCCTTTCATCAGGGCGACGTCTTCCCTGTAACGGTGGTAGTGGTCGCAGGCGATATCGCCATTATGCTCTTGCCATACCGCATCAGACTTACGGCAGAACATGTCCCAGATCGACGGCCCTCTGCCATCTTCACGTGCAGCGCCTTCGATTTGATATGCGGACGTTGCCGCGCCCCAGATAAATCCTTTCGGAAAAGTCATGTGTTATGACCCACTCTTTTATTTAATTCCATGGGTAGTATTTCAGTAAAGTGTTTAAATACCTTAGTTGGCTCGCAATCGCAACAAGAATCTAGCCCCGCTTTTAAGATAAGGTGACATTTGCCTTGACACACTAAATATCTTTCTCCTATAGTTCTTTCATGAAAAAGAGACTGTATCAATTCTATGGCAAGGCTCCACATTTCCCCGCCTTTGCTTAAACACACGCCAAGGAATCATCCTATGAAAACTCAGCATCCGTCGACCGTAAACTTTCCCACACGTCTTGAAAGCCCTTCCGGTTTGAGCATACAGGTGAACGCCAACGGCTCGATCCGGCGCATGGACCATCGCGACATCATCCTCAACCTGTTTCTCGGCACCGAGGTCGAGGGAGGGCCTGCCAACATCTATCTGCGCCGTCCGGGAGCATCGATCGAGGCCATACCACTGCTCGGCCCGCGCTGCCCGGCCGCCGTCAACATCAATAAGCACGGCATGACTGCACGCGGGCAGTGGCGCGGACTCTGCTTCCGCATTTCGCTGGTTCTGGCGGAATCGGCCCCGGCCTGGTTCTGGCATGTAGAGCTGAAAAACACCGGCACGGTAGTCGAGGCACTGGATCTCATCTACGCTCAGGATCTTGCTCTTGCCCATTATGGCGCGGTGCGGCTCAATGAGTATTACGTGAGCCACTACGTGGATCACATGCCGCTATCCCATCCGGAGCGAGGCTTCGTTCTGGCTTCGCGCCAGAATCTGTCCATGGGCGGCCGGAATCCTTGGACGGTGATCGGCGCCCTAGGGCGTGGCATCAGCTATGCCACCGATGCACTCCAGGTTCACGGTCTGGCGACACGCGCCGGCCAGGCCCCCGTAGGGCTCGCCCTAGGGCTGCCCGGTGCCCGCAGTCAGCACGAACACTCGATGGTTGCAATCCAGGACGCTCCGGTGCAGCTAAAACCAGGCGACATAGTTACACGCGGCTTCTTTGGCTGGTTCGAAGAGAATCATCCTGCGGCAACATCTGCAGCCGACCTCGTTTTTGTTGACAAGGCTATGGTCTTACCGGAAGTGGTACCTGAACGGGATCCACAGATAGTTACTGGGGCGCATTCAGCGGCGAGTCTTTTCAGCATAGCACCATTGCTGGACGCACTGGAGCTGACCGATGAAGAAATTGCCGAGCTGTTTGGCGTTGAGCTTCGAAATGAGGAAAGGGAGGATGGCAAACTACTCTCCTTTTTCACCAGTGATAACAAGCACGTGGTGCTGAAAGCCAAGGAACTAAAAGTGCTGCGTCCCCACGGTCATATCATCCGCACCGGGAGCAGCTTGACCCCTGACGAGGCATCGCTGACCTCCACCACCTGGATGAATGGTGTGTTCCACTCCATGGTGACTCAGGGCCATGTTAGCATCAACCGCTTCCTGTCTACTACCCACAGCTATCTGAGCCTCCTGCGCTCAAACGGCCAGCGTCTCTTCGTCGAACTTGAGGATGGCTGGCATTTGCTTGATGTACCTTCAGCCTACGAGATGGCACCCGACGGCTGCCGCTGGACTTACAGGCATCGCACCGGGCTGATCGAAGTCAGAAGCTCTGCACCCACCGACCGCCACGAGCTGACCCTGTCGGTCGACGTGCTCTCTGGTGCCCCCATCCGCTTCCTCCTGTCCAACCATGTGGCCATCAACGGAGACGACGGCAGTGATGCAGTACCAGTATGCTATGCACAGAACGAGGAAGGTGTGTTCGTGCGCCCGGTACCCGATTCAGATGTCGGCCGCCGCTTTCCGGAAGGCGGCTTCCGCATCACACCACTTCCCGGCACGGTCATCGAGCGGGTGGGTGGAGACGAGCTGCTGTTCGCCGACGGCCGCTCCCGCAATCAGCCGTTTCTCTGCATGGTCACCGCCCCTTCCATTTCAATCGGTTTTCACTTGGTCGGCCATCTGATTTCCGAAGCCGCAGATACAACGTCAGGGACACCTGTGTCTCGTTTCTGGAACGATATTACCGGGGCGCTCCGCGTCAATCCGCCTTCAGGCAGTCTCTTTGCAAGCGCTGCAGCGCGCCTTGCGGAAATCCTGCCCTGGTTCGTCCATAATGCCCTGATACATTACCTCGCCCCGCGCGGCCTTGAGCAGTATTCAGGAGGCGGCTGGGGTACCCGCGACGTCTGTCAGGGACCGGTGGAGATGCTGCTGGCGATGGGGCGCTTTGAGCCGGTACGTACTATCCTGATCCGCGTGTTCAAAACGCAGAACCCCGACGGTGACTGGCCGCAGTGGTTCATGTTCTTCGATCGCGAGCGAAACATCCGGCCGGGCGATTCCCACGGCGATATCGTATTCTGGCCGGTGCTGGCACTGGCCCAGTACCTCATTGCTTTGGAGGACGCGACGTTGCTTGACGAGGTGGTGCCGTTTTTTCATCCCGAGGGGAACCAGCGGGCCGAACGGGCCACGGTGTGGCAGCATGTGGAGCGCGCCCTGGCGGTGATTAGCACGCGGGTTATTCCCGGCACAATGCTCGCAGCCTACGGCAATGGTGACTGGAACGATTCGCTGCAACCGGTGCAACCTGCTATGCGCGAACATTTGTGTAGCACCTGGACGGTGACGCTTCACTATCAGACCCTCACCACCCTGGCCACGGCATTGCATCTACTGGGCCTGAGTGATCGTGCAGAAAGGTTTGAGGCCATAGCGGTGAAAATCCTCGAAGACTTCAAGCGCTTGTTGATTGTTGACGAGACTATTACGGGCTTTGCCTATTTTTACGATGACGGGCGCATCGATTACCTACTTCATCCGCGCGACCGCATAACCGGTCTTTCGTATAGCTTGCTGCCGATGATCCATGCCATCATTAATGATCTCCTGACCCCGGAACAGGCAAAGAAGCACCTCGGACTTATAAAGGCACACCTGCTTGGTCCCGACGGTGCCCGGTTATTTGACCGCCCGATGGAATATCGCGGCGGTCTCCAGAAATACTTTCAGCGTGCTGAAAGCACCTCTTTCTTTGGCCGGGAAAACGGCCTCATGTATACCCATGCCCATCTGCGCTACGCGGAAGCTCTGGCGCGTTACGGCGACGCCGATGGTTTTTTTCTAGCCCTGTGCCAGACAAATCCCATCGGCATCCGTGAGCTAGTGCCCAGCGCGGCACTTCGCCAGGCCAACTGTTACTATTCCAGCTCTGATGCGGCATTTGCCGACCGCTATGTGGCGTTTGCCGAGTATGATAAGGTGAAAAAAGGCGAAGTTCCACTCGATGGGGGCTGGCGGGTGTATTCTAGCGGGGCCGGCATCGGGGTGAGATTGATCATGCAGTGCTTTCTCGGTGTGCGTCAGGGAAAGTCATTGCTTGTAGTTGATCCGGTAATCCCCAAAACACTTGACGGGTTGCGGGTCGAACTGGCATTGGCGGGCTGCATGGTTGAAGTGTCCTACCGTATCCAGGGCGCAGGCTGCGGCCCCACGGCGGTGAACCTCAATGGCGCTGATCTGCCTTTCACCCACGGCTCCAACCCCTATCGCACCGGCGCCGCCGAGATCCCGATGGCGGCGTTTCGGGAATACCTCATCGAAGGCACCAACCGCCTCACCGTGCATATTGGTTGATGTAGAAGCCTACGGCAAAATGAACACGCTGGAAATTAGTGGCTGTACAAAATTCATTGGATTTCTTGCAAAAGAGCAGTAGGCGGTCTATACTGCTAAGCAAAAAAGGAGACAATGGCCCGAACAGAGAAAAAAGAGTAAGTGTCTCTATTTCCCCGCTGATTTTGTGTGGGGCATTTCAACGTAAGGAACTGAAAAAAGCATTTTTTCATTTTGTTTCAAATAGCTGAACGGATAGAGTAGAAACTGTTTAGTGAGAATCCATGCGTACAGAAGCCGATGCTAGAATGTTAATTGACAAACTGCTGGAAGCAGCAGATTGGAAGATTACGAACAAAGCGCAGGTATCCACGGAAGAACCATCTACAGATGGTCGTGCTGACTATCTCTTAAGAGATACCCGCACACGTCCTCTTGCTGTTATTGAGGCGAAACGTTTTGCAATCGACCCATACACGGCCAAAGAACAGGCACGTGACTACGCCCCAGTCACTCGGCGCTCCTTTTGTCATCCTGAGCAACGGACAGGATCACTATTTCTGGGATTACAAAGACGGTGATGCCCGTCCCGTCATAGGGATGCCTTCACAAGCCGATTTAGAGCGACGGGCCAATATTAAGATTCATCGAAAAGGCTCCTTAAAAGAAACTCTGGGGATTATTCCATACCCCGGTACTTTTACCTTTAAAGGAGAAGAGATCACAACACGGGATTATCAATTGGAATGCTTAAAACAAGCAGACAATGCACTCATAAGCGGCCGCCGCCGGATGCTTTTCGAGATGGCGACGGGAACCGGTAAGACGCTTACCATCGCCATGCTCATGAAGCGCTGGTTTCAAGCTGCGGTCATCTCGCGCGTGCTGTTTCTTGCAGACCGGATTGAGCTTGCTAAACAGGCTAAGGAAACCTTTGACGACTATCTGCGAGACTGGCCTGCTGTTATTTTGTATGGCGGCAAACGCAGCCTGGAAGGCCAAATAGTTGTAGGAACACTTGATACTATTGCCGGTCAGCTTGGTCCAAACGGGTTTGGTCACGCTTACTTTGATCTGGTTGTAACCGATGAATGCCACCGTTCCATTTATAATATGCATCGGGCTACTCTTGGTCATTTTGATGCCATTCATATTGGCCTCACCGCAACGCCTAATCCCGGAGAACTACGGTGGGTCAGCGAGCATGAACGCCGCCTGGTGCGCAATACCTACATTTTCTTTGATTGCTGGGATTCGGCAAAAAAGGAAGGTCGCCCCACCTTTGAATACGGAATTCAACGCGCTATCAATAAGAAACATCTAGCCAACTACCGAATTTACCATGCTGAAAGTGTACTTACCTATGAAGGGGCAGAATGGGAAGGAGAAGAAATCAAGCCCGGCGCATGGGGCCGTGATGTTGAATCAGAAGACCGTCTCAAAACGATTATACAGGAATATTACTCAGCGGATACCGAAAGAGCACAAGTTTGCCCTCGGAAGACCATAGTCTTTGCGGTTTCCGAAAAGCAGGCAGCCATTCTAGAGCGGCTGCTTAATACTACAGCGACACTTCCAGATTTAGAAATTTTGCTAGAGCTACCCGTTTCTTTCTATGCGATTCATAAGCGATAAAATTTCTTTTAGTATGATACCTCACAATCTCCAAGGCATAAGCCCG
>Ga0315288_10010277_pt1 | contig 11795 bp, 8 predicted proteins | sample YL17G11_20_MG_FD_203454 | JGI IMG/M metagenome (GOLD analysis project Ga0315288, IMG submission 203454) | Sediment microbial communities from Yellowstone Lake, YNP, Wyoming, USA - YL17G11_20 | ecosystem: Environmental > Aquatic > Freshwater > Lake > Sediment | place: USA: Wyoming | collected... | reverse complement strand
GTTTCGCGGTCTTGGTCGCCTTAGTCTTTCTCTTGTCAGTTGCTGTAATCATAGGCGGTCAGATTCCCGGATCTTTTCCAGTCTGACCACCCCATGTTATTCTTTCCGCCCGGTTCGCGGCCCACTTCGGACGCTTCCTCATCCAGCGCGAACACCGACACGGTCGGCTTGTCGTTGTCCTGGAGGGTGAGCGTGCCGCTCGTCGTCGCGCCATAGAGGTAGCGCAGGCTGGGGGAGAGCTCGAGGGTCACGGTCTCGGAGCCCTCAAAGTCGGTGTCATCTACCGGTGTGATCGTCACGCTGGCGCTGGACTGTCCGGCCGCCAAGGTCACTTCGTTGGTGGTGAGCGCATAGTCGGTCCCGTTGCGCGCCGTTCCGCTCAACCGGTAATACACCGTCGAAGGGGTCAAACCATAGTCTTGGCCGGTGCGGTGGGCTGGGTCTCCTTTCTTGCCCCAACGGTGCAGTTTGACGGCCGCGCTCTTCCTCGTCCCCATTTGCAGCCGGGCGGCAATCCAACCCGTCGTCAGGATCGTTTCCCACATCAGCCGCGCTGCCACCGCCGGCTTGGTAGGATCGCTCCTGCCCTCCACCAACACCGCCTTGTGAAGCCCGCTGAACTATGGTTTGACCCCTAAGCGGGCCGACATCCCGCCCCAGAGCAGGCCGACCGCGAAGCCCGCGCCATGCGCCGCATTGGCCACGTGCGGGATGATGTGGAAGAGGCAGAGGAGGAACCAGATCACCATCAAGAGCATGGTCTGCCGGTCCACGTGGAGGCCGGAGGCCGGATCGAGCCGGCCCCGCAGCCAGACATAGCCCAGCAGCCCGTAAACCACGCCGGACATCCCACCGAAGCTCGGCCCACCGGCCCCGTACTGGGCGAGGTTGGAGAGGGCGGCAATGACCAGCACCAAGGCGAGCAGACGCCCTCTGCCCTGTAGATGTTCGATGCGGCTCCCGAGGTCCTTCAACCAGAGCATATTGAAGAGCAGATGGAAAATACCGAAATGCACAAAGGCCGGGGTGAACAGGCGCCAGACCTCCCCCCGCTCGATCTCCGGCAAACCCGGCCGCCAATGGATGAGGCCGTCCTCGTGGCGGTACCGGGTGATCGAGAGCCAGCCGCGAGGACCCGCCGCATCGCCAAACCCCGAAATCAGCGTCGCCAGGATGCTGACCCCGATCAGGGCGGCCGTGAGCAGACCGATCCCGTAAACCCGCTCCGGGAACAGCTTGCCGCGGTCGAAGTACCGCCGTTCGGCTGCCTTGGCCGCCTGCTCCTCCCGGCGGCGCTTGTCCTGAGCCCGTTGGATGGCCTGGCCGTATCGCGGATCGCCCGGATTCTCGCAGAAGCGGCGAAACAGCGTCGTGGCGTGCTCAACCTGATCTTCCGAGTAAACCCAGACGGCCCAACTCCCGCCATGCTCAGGCTCCATCCGATTCTCAATGCCTTCGACCGAAAGGTGGGCGCTGAACACCTGCGCCTGCGCTTCGGTTTTCAAATGGCTGATCAGTCGCATCGCTCTACCGGTATGGACTCGCTGCCTCGCGCGCGGCTCATGCAACTGCCAAGGCTGATCCCTTCGAATCAGGTTCCCTGGCGCAGAATCTCGGCGGGCGGTTTCTGCAGGAGCCGCCGCGTGGGCAGGTGCGCCGCCACGGCACCCGCCAACACGCTGATGGCAAAGGTCGCGAAGAACGTAACGTACGGCAGCGTGAACACCACCGGCAGTTCCGCCAAGCTCCCCGCCTCCAGGACGAACAGCCACGCCAGCGCGAACCCAATCGCTCCCCCCGCCACGCCCGCCGATAGCGTCACGCCCAGCGCCTCGCCCAGGAACATCCGGAAGAGCTGCGACCGCCGCAGACCCAGCGCCCGCAGCATCCCCATCTCCCAGCGCCGCTCGATCACCGCCGTCGCCATCGACGCGATCAGCGCGAACACCGCGATCACCACTGCCACCGCCAGCAACAGCCCGAAGAACACCTGCGTGGTCCAGTAAACCACCTGCGCCTCCCGCTTCTGCTCCGCCGCCGATCGCACGCCAAACCGAAATCGCAGGCCGAACCGGTCCCGGATTGCCGTGGCCGCCGCTTTCTGCACCGCCTCGTCGCCGGCGACCTTGACGAAGTAGCGAACGAGCCGCGCCTCGTCCGGTGCGTCGCGGGTCAGGTCTCGGAAACTCGACATCGGCAGGAGCATCCCCGACCCGATCGCATTGGCCACGCGGGAACGGAAATTGTCGAAGCCGGCGAGCGTTTCGCAGATGGCTTCCACCCGGAAGCGGCCCGTGCGCCGGTCCGGTCCGAGATGAAACGCGAGTTGGACAAGGTCGCCGGCGCGAACATCCAGGAAGCGCGCCGCCGCAAGGCTGAGCACCACCGGCGGGTTGTCGTTCGTGTTCCCGGCTTCGCCAGAGGCAGGCTGGTAATTCGCGACCCGGTTCAGGCCCTCAGGCCCGCCCTCGGCGTAACGGATGTGATTCGTGTAAAGCACGCGCGGCAGCTCCGCATCCACCCCGAACGGCACGAGCCAGACGTGCTTCATGCCGACCAAGTCGCTGAGCACGACGTCGTAGGCCGTGCCGCGCTCGGTCCGGCTGCGTAAGAGCTGGACCTCCGACACCTGCTCCACGCCGTTCACGCCCTCGAGTTCGGTCTTCAATCCCAGGGCGCCGGGGTCGTCCGATTCGAGGCGGAGATCCGCGCCGTTGAAGTGTTCCACCAGGGTCATTGACATCCGGCTGAACAGCACCACCAGGCTCGCCACGAAGATGACCAGCGAAACGGAGAGGATGAACATCAAGGCGGTCGTGGTGTTCCGGCGTCGGTGGCGTTCGAGGTTGCGGTGCGCGAGCTCAGCGGACGGCCCCAGAATGCCTCCCAGCAGGCGCATGACCAGGTGTTCGAGCAGTGGAAGGAGGCCGGCGGCCACGAGCGTGAAGCCGAGCAGGATCGTGAGCAGGAGGCAGAGCACCACCGTGCCGATCAACGAGCTGTTCCCGGAAAGAAAGGCCGTGGGCAGCACGAAGAACACCACCACGGAAAGCGCCGATAACGCGATGCCGGTCAACAGCAGCGGCCGGTTCGTTCCCCCCTCATTCCGCGCTTCCACCCGGATCTGGCCGCGCCGCAGCGGATCCAACGCATCGACGATGCGCCAGCGGGTGGCCTGCAGGGCGGGAATCAGGGCGCTGCCGACCGACAACGCCGCGCCGGCGGCGAGCGCGAGCAGCAGGTCCGAGGACGAGAACGCCAGGGCCACCGTGCCCACCTGGGCCCGCATCGCCAGTTCGACGAGGGTCACGATCAGCCGCGCGACGACGGTCCCCGCGAGGACTCCGGGCAGCACGCCGATTCCGCACAGGAAGACCGACTCGCTCAACACGAGCCGGAAGATGTCCGTTCGCCGGGCACCCAGGGTGCGGAGGATGCCATACTCGCGGATGCGCTCTTCGACGGCGACGGAGACGATGGAGTAGATGAGCAGGCCGGTGACCGACAGGGCGAGGACGGCGAACACGCCGAAGATGGCGCGCAGCGGCGAGGCAATGTTCTGGAACACGGCGATCGCCGTTGCCTTGGGCAGGCGCACGTCGAAGTCCAGGCCCAGGTCCGCGGCGATCGACTCGCCGGCGCGCTTCAAGCGGAGGACGCTCGCATGGAGATCGCGGCTGTCGTAGTAGGACGCCGGCTCCTGAAAGGTCCCCGCCAGCAAATGCACGCGGTCGGTCTCGCCCAGGATCGCCCGGGCCGTCGCGCCGTTGACGACGAGGAACTCCCGCGCCTCCTGCGGCAGGATCAGTTGACGGTCCAGGAGGGTCTCCAGTTCCAACACGGTTTCGCTGCCGTAAACGGGGGACAACACGGAGAGACGGCTGCCGGTTGTGGCGCCCAGGCGTTGGGCCAGCGCCTGGGAAACGGCACAAGCCTTGCCCCCCAGCTTCGGTTCCGGATGCAATCCCCAAAGATCGAACTCACGCTCGGCCTTCGGATCGACGCCGATCAGCAAGGCGTCGTGCGCGCCGCCCGCGGATGAGATCTGAACGATCCCCACCCAGCGCGGCGCCAGCCCGCGCATCTCCGGGTGGTTCTGCAACTTCGAGCGCACCACGGCGGGATCGAACGGCTCCGGCTTGAACAGGTTGCCTCCCCGGGCGGTGATCAGCACATCGGCCTTGCCCGCCTGCAACGCAACCAGGTCGGTGTACGAACTGGACACCGAGTCGAGGCCGATCTGGATGGCGACCAGCAGGGCGATGGTCAGGAAGATCCCGAGCACGCCGGCGGCGGTGCGGAGCCGACGGCGGCCAAAATTGCGGAAGACGTAGCGGAGGGAGCCCTTCATGATGCCGCGGGGGCCTCGAGCTTTCCATCTCGCAGCCGGATTATGCGCGAGCTCCGCTCCGCGATGGAACGATCATGAGTGGCGATGACCATCGTAACCTGCTCCTGCTGGTTCAAATCCTGCAGCAGCGCGATCACCTCCCCGCCCGTGGCGCTGTCGAGGTCGCCGGTCGGTTCGTCCAACAGAACCAGGGCGGGTTCATTGGCGAGCGCGCGCGCGATCGACACGCGCTGCTGTTCGCCACCGGACAGCTCGGCGGGCTTGTGATCCGCCCGGTCCTTCAGGCCCACGCGTTCGAGCAGCTCGAGGGCGCGGCTGCGACGGGCCGAGGCGCGGACCCCTTTGAACTGCATGGGCACTTCGACGTTCTCGCAGGCGGTGAGCGTGGGAATGAGATTGTAGAACTGGAACACCATGCCGAGGCGATCCCGGCGGAGATCCGCCAGGCGGTCATCCGACAACCCCTGCAGATCCACGCCTTCGATCCGGACGGTGCCGCGGGAGGGCAGATCAATGGCGCCAATGATGTTCAGCAGAGTCGTCTTGCCACAGCCGGACGGACCCATGAGCGCCACGAACTCGCCGCGGCGCACGACCAGATCCACGCCGCGGAGCGCGCCGACCGCGGTGGCGCCGAGCAGGTAGCTCTTGTGGACGTTCGTGGCTTCCACCGTGATCTCACTCATGCCTTCCTCCGGATGTTCATTTGGAACCGGCAACCAATTGGGCGACCACGCAGCTCAGGCCGCAGTGCGAGGATAAGGGCGGCGCGCATCAAGTCGAGGACAGGAAAGTCGGGCGGTCGAAGCGCCTGCCGAGAATCGCCGCGCTGGGCAAGCCGAGCCAATCCTCCAGGACGGCGGCATAGACGGTGCGAAAGTCGGTGCTGGGCTTCAGCGCTCCACTGTCGAGGTCGGTCAGGCTGGGATGCGGTCCGTGAAGGCCGGCCAGGACCTTCCCGCCAGCCAGGAACATCGGACCCGCCGCGCCATGATCGGTGCCGCGGCGGCCGTTCTCGGCGACCGTGCGCCCGAATTCCGAGAACGTCATCAGCAGCACGCGGTCCAGCAGGCGATCAGCCTCCAACTCCGCCATGAAAGCGGCCACGGAATCCGACAGTTGCTCGAGCAGCGCGCAGTGGTTTCCGAGCTGGTTCGCGTGATTGTCGAAGCCGCCAATGCCGCCCCCGCCCAGTTCGGCGTAAAAGATTCGGATGCCGGTCTGCGCGCGGATCAACCGGGCCACCGTCTGCAGGTCGTTGCCGAGGGCGCAGGCTGGGTAACCCTTCGGCAGTAAGGCGCGCCCCGCCTCTTGCAGCCGTCGGGCGTGCGCCTGTGCCATCGCCAGACTGGCGCGAACGTGTCGCAGCAACAAGGAAGCGGGTGGGGCATCAAGCCCGGCGCCGGCCCCAGACCCTGCTTGAGAACGGCGCATTCGGTAGGGCGAGGCGTCCCTGCCGAGCCGGCTTGGGGCTGAGTCCTCCGGAAACGGCTCATCGGGACGATTCGCCCTACCATTCTCAAACAGGCTCGGGGACTGCATCGGTAGCCCGCTCGACTGCAGAGCGACGTCGGGGGCGGCGTCGCCGACCTGGCGCAGGGTGGGCACGACGGCGGACGCGGCATTGATGCCGAGCGGTCTGGGGATGTTGCCGACGAACACCCCGGGCGTGGCGGGACGGACCTTCTGCCAGAGGTGATCTGTGGCCAGACCCAGCCAGCCCGTGCCGGCACCCGGGGCATCGGGTTCGGCGGTATGCCAGGCCCGTAACGCGCTCTCGTGATCCCGGCTCAAACCAGCGCAACCGACGCCCTGCAAAATCGCGAGGCTGCCCTCCTTGAACAACCGCTCGAAGGAGCCCATCCGGGGATGCAACCCCAACTGCGGGCTGATCTTGCGGACGTCCGAGCCTTTCAATCGAAGCGTCGGTCGGCTGCGCGCGTAGGCGTCGTCTTCAAAGGGCACCACCGTGTTCAGGCCATCATTGCCGCCGGTCAGTTGGATCACCACCAGCACGCGGTCGTCAGGGGCCGGCAGGGTCGCAGCGCGGGCGGCCGAGCGCGAGAGGAACAACGGGACGGTGGGGGCGAGGGACAGCAGCAGCGGCCCGCCCACGGCGGCCCGGAGGAATTGTCGGCGTGTCTGCATGGGTCGGGGTCGGCGCATCAACCCAACTGGAACTCCGGCCGCGAGACGAGAGTGGCCACAACCTCGCGCAACGATGCCGGGGAGGGCGACGATCCGGCCGCCCGTTCCAGGATCGCACCGCGCGAGGCGGAGGGCAGTTGATCCTGCAGGAGAATGTCCATCCAGAATTGTGCCGCGGCCGGCGGATTCGTATGACCGTGCCGGCTGGCCACCTGCGCGGGATCAAGCGCGTTTCCGTAGTCGCTGGATCCGTCCAGCATCGAGCGGCACATCTGGAGACGCAACGCCACGGTGATCGAGTTGATCCAATCCACACCCCCCGTCCAGCCACCGACCGTCGGCGGCTCGTCCAGTCGTTGACCGAGATTGACCAGGTCCCGCGCCATCGGAACCGTGGGGGGAGACGCTCCGAGACTCCGCGCCAACCCGACGGCCAGCTCGACCGGCGACTTGATCTTTTGACGGAGGGCGTGCTCCGAGAAGAACAGGTTCGAGCGCAAGATCGACTCCACCACGTTCCGGAGGCCGTCTCGTCGGCGCAAGCATGTGGCGAGCGGCTCGAGGAGCGCGTCGCCGGGTGAGACCGACTCCGAGACGAACCAGCGGAACAGTTTGCGGGCGACGTTCCGCCCCGTGGCCGGATGGGCCGATAGGATCGCCGCGAGATCATCGCGACCGAAGCGTCCGGTGCGGCCGAGGAGGTCCTTGTCGCCCGCGTCATGCTCGCGTTCGATAAAGCGCAGTTTGCCGCCATACCCAAACCAGCCGGTGAAGCAGCGCGCGAGTTCCGCAACGTCGCGGTCGGTGGCGGTATCGGCTCCAACAGTGAACGCATGGAGCCAAGGCCGGGCGAACGGAAGGTTGGGCTGGGATCGCCGGTTCTGGTCGCCTCCCAGCGCCACGAACATCGCCGGGTCGTTGAGCAGGGCCTGCAGCAGCGCGTCGAAGCCGCCCCTCGCCCGTGCCCGCAACAGTTGGAGATGGCGCTGGAACATCGGGAGATCGGCCACGGCGGCGGAGCTGATGGCAAAGTGGTTGTGCCAGAAGAGCGCGAGTTTCTCGCCCAGCGGATCCGGCGTGCCCATCAGCCGTCTCAGCCACCAAGCATTGAACGACGAAGCATCCCCAGAGCGCGCGGCGGCTGCCTCATGGCCATCGAACGTGGCGTTGAACTTCTCGGCTTCCTCCCCAGGCTTGAGCAGATCATCCAGGGTTGCTCGGGGACCGCGCGTCAGGGCGCGCTGGAGTTCGGTCCCATCGGCCCCGAAACCGGCGCGGCGGAACAGGTGCGCCGCGAGCGCCAGGGTCCAAGGGCGATCGGAGGATGGTTCGAACGCCGTCCAGGCCCAGGCAGGATCCACCCGCACCAAACGCGCCGCCGCGAGGGGATCCACCACCGGCTGCGCCGGGCTGGAGGTCACGCGCGCTATCGCCCCCTTCTCCCCGGACCTGATCTCCGGCTGGGGCATGGTCACGGCTTCCGGAAACTGAACCTCAATTCGGCGGCTTGTTGCCCGCCGCCTTGGCCGAGCCTCAGGGTCGCGCGATCCGCCCATCCGATGAGGGCACAAAGCATATCGATTGCCTGCTCGGCTTCGGCCTGGCTCTTCCCCTCCTTCAGCATGTTGCCGCGAACCAAGGCCGGGCGGTTGGCCTTCAGGATCGCGGCGAGTTCCGGGCCACTGAGCTCCAGGAGCGTGTGGCTCGCCTCGGCGGCGGTTTGGGGTGCCTTGCCAAGGGCTTCGACGAGATCGCGGGCCAGTTGGTCCGTCGAGCTGAGGACCGCATGACCGTGGGCCAGGGCCAGCGACGGGCGGAAGTTGTAGCGCTGATCGAGATGGTCGCGGTCGGGCGCGTCCTTGGCCGAGAACTTGGCGACCGTGATTGGCGTTCCCCGATGATCAACCCGGTCGAGGATCAGGCCCGGGAGCGCCTTCTGTCCGCGGGTGAAGTTGACGAGACCGAGCGCTTTCTGCCAGGCCTCCTCCATCACTTCGCCGAACGCCTTCGCATCGCGCAGACCGAGGACGAGGGCGAAGGCGGGCCACTGCGGCTCGGGCGTGCCGATGGCGCGATCATATGCCTGGCGGGCAACCACGACTCGGACCTGCGGTTGCGTCTGGGCCAGCACCTCATCCGTCAGGTTCCGGCCGCTGAAGAAGATCCCCATCATGTTCTCGAAGAAGATCAGGCCCGAGGTCCGCTGCGGGAACAGCTCGTCCTTGGCGGCGTAGAACCCGGCGAGGTCCCGGTAAAGACTCAGGGCCGCGATCTCGCGCGGCACCTCGAGGCAAGGGAAGACGCCGGGCGCGCCCGCCTTGGGCCGGGCGAAAGCCGCAACGGCCGTGGCAGCGGAATCGCCACCCACGAATGCCCGCAGCAGAAGGTCCTGCCGCTCGAGGTAGATTCCGAGGGCAAGCCACGGCGCGGACTTCAGGTTCGACGGAACCCCGGCCAGCAACAACGCCAGCAGCGGATTCGGGTTTTGAGCGTCAAAGCCGCTCAGGAAACCCGGCGCCTGCCGCACTTGATTCAAGTCAACGAACAGCATGCCCGCCGCGCCGGGTCCGACCGCCTTCCGCGCCGCCTCGTAATCCGCCCGGCTGGCCAGGCTGCTGCCGCCGCTTCGCAGATCCAGCGCCGCCTTGAGAACCTCGACATCGCTGGCGACGAGCAACCGATTCTCGACGATCGCGTGAGCCTCTTTGCCATTGAAGGACCAACCCGTGACGCCGGCGTATTCGGCCGAGCGGACCCGTTCCGTCTGGCCCTGCTTCTCCGCTTCGGAGACCGCGAGCTGCCGGGCCATGGAATGGAGTTTCTCGAGCAGGGCCGGGTCGTCACTGTCCAGCGCCAGCAACGAGCGGTTGCCGGCTCCGACGGCGAGGGCCATGCCGCCGCGGGTGAGCTTACGGGCCACGCCCTGCCAGTTGGTCAGGGCGACGCTCTCCATGAAGCGAACCCCGGCGATCAGTTCCTGGAACTTCGGGCCGGAGGTGACGTTCGCGTAGCCTGGTAAGGAAGCGAGCCGTTCGGCAAACGCCGGCGCCAGCAGGGGATCGAGCAACCTGGCCGGCTCATAGAGCTCGAGGCAGAGTGCCGCTTGGCTGGGAATCAACTCGCTCAGAGCCGCGCGGTTCGCTGCCCCGTCCGCCGTCGCGACGGCGACCAGTCCCGCGATGAGGATTTGATGGATGCGCATATCCAGGGATTGTACTGTCCAAGGAAAGACACGGCGGGCCGGACGAACGTTACACCTTTCGCAAGCTGCGACTCCGGGTCCTCGATTGCAGGAAGGCCATACGCTCCCGCCGCGCGGGCAAACCCGCTTTCTTTGACGAGTCCGGACGCCACCGTTGTGCTGCGGCAGATCGGGAACCCAGTCATGCTCTTGTCGGCGCGCAACTTCCTCTATCTTACTGCAAGGAGTCTGGCTGCGCAGTGTGCGCCAGCCGTGGCGTCGGGCCTGCCCCGGCCAACCCGGCAGCGGATTCGCGGCGCGCGCCCCAGGCGACCCGATTCATCCGACGCCTGAACCGCCATGAACGCTGTCGCCAGTTTCCTGCATCACCTTTGCAGCGACTCTCCGGACCGGTGGTATCCACTGCTCGGGGTGTACTATCTGACCTATGCCTGTGACTTCCGCTGCCCCCATTGCAGCGACGGCGCGGGCAATCCCTACCCGACGCTCCGGTCACCGGTGCTGCCGGTGGAGCGGGTCACAGAGTCGCTGCGGATCATCCGTCGGCACTGCGATTACCTCGTCATCACCGGCGGCGAACCGCTGCTGCATCCCGATTTCACCCAGGTGATGGCCGGCTTGCCGAGGCTGAAGTTCCGTGGGGTGATCCTGACCACCAACGGCGATGCGCTGGTCTCGGCGCTGCCCGCAGTGTCGAAGGCCGTGCGCCACCTGGTCGTCAGTCTGCAAACGCTCGAATCGGCCAAGGCCGACGCGTGGTACGGCCGCGGTCCGGGCACACATCAGCGGATCGTCGCGAACCTTGACCAAGCCGCGCGGCTGCCGGATCGCCGGTTCGACATCATCATCTCGAGTGTGGTTACGCCGGAGAACATTGACGACTTGTACAGCGTGTACGAATTCGCCCGACGACGCGGTTTCCGGCTGGCCGCCTGCCCGCAACTCGTCGGCGTGAAAGCGCACGCGGCGCTGGCGGACCATCCAGAGTATCGGAAGTTCTACGACTTCCTCATCGCCGAGAAGCGCAAGGGCGGGAACATCCAGGGCACGGTGGATTACCTCGAGCACATGCGCGACCTGCGGAAGTTCCGGTGTCATCCGTTCACCATGCTCGTGGTCTCGCCCACGGGTGAGGTCTTCTATCCCTGTCTGGAGCTTGGCCAGCCGGCGGGCAATCTCCTCGACGAGCCCAACCTCCATCGCCTTCGCCAAGCCGGCCGCGAGCGCTACGGCCCGCAACCGGAGTGCGACACACGCTGCCATTCCGCCTGCGCGCTGGGCTTCTCGCGGGCGCTCGAGAATCCGGCTTCGCTGATCCACGAGGCGTGGATGCAGATGCGGGCGACCGTCAGGCGGCGGGCAAGCCAGGACCGGCCGGAGCTGGATCAAGACGGCTTCATCGGGAGTTGACGACAGAAACGGCGAGCGTCCGGGCTGGTCCCGTTTCACGCCCCGCTGGGTGCTGGAGTTGCTGGTTGCGTTGGTGCTCGCCGAGCCGGCAGCGGATACCGTGCCCCCGATACCGGTCATGCAGCAAACGTGAGAAGCCTCGTCTCTGCTGAGGAGCGCCGGAGGTGCGGCATGTTTATAGCACGCGACATTCCAATGGATTTCAAGCCCCGGCGGGGCGGCATGAATCGTCGGCAGGCTGGAACAGATAACGCTCATCGTAGGCTACGTTGAATCTCCTCAGGAACTCGCGGTATTCGTCCTGGAATCCCTTTCGTTGGTGATGCCCTTCCTGGTTCTGGATGTAGCGGATGACATCGGTCAGTTGCGAATGGGAATACGAGAACGCCCCGAAACCCTCCTGCCAGGCAAATCGTCCCGGCACCCAGTGGTTCTCGTTAATGTGGTTGGTGGAGCCCGTCTTGATCTCGCGCACCAAATCCGAGAGGGCCAGGCTCGGTTTCAAACCGATGAGGACGTGGACGTGATCGGGCATGGCATGAATGGCCAGCAACTTCTGGCCGTGGCGACTGACGATGCCGGTGATGTATTTGTGCAGCTCCTCTTTGCGTTCCGGTCGGATCAGGTTCTGACGGCAGTGCACGGCGAAAACGATCTGGATGTAGATTTGGGTGTAGGTGTTGG
>Ga0315288_10010275_pt1 | contig 11795 bp, 8 predicted proteins | sample YL17G11_20_MG_FD_203454 | JGI IMG/M metagenome (GOLD analysis project Ga0315288, IMG submission 203454) | Sediment microbial communities from Yellowstone Lake, YNP, Wyoming, USA - YL17G11_20 | ecosystem: Environmental > Aquatic > Freshwater > Lake > Sediment | place: USA: Wyoming | collected... | reverse complement strand
ACGGTCTTTGTGCTCCCATCAATCAGCTTGTGCTCCAACAGGTATTTCAGCACGCCCGGCGTCCCGCCCACCGCGTGCAGATCCTCCATCACGTACTTGCCCGACGGTTTTAGGTCTGCAATGAAGGGGATGCGGTTGGACAGGGTCTGGAAGTCGTCGATGGCGAGGGGCACGCCCGCGGAGCGGGCCATGGCGAGGAGGTGGAGGACCGCGTTGGTCGACCCGCCCAGCGCCAGGATCAGCACGATCGCATTGTCAAAGGCGGCCCGGGTCAGGATGTCGCGCGGTTTCAGGTCCGCCTTGAGCATCTCCAGAACGACCGCCCCCGCCCGCCGGCACTCCACCAGCTTCATCGGGTCCTCCGCGGGCGTGGAGGAGGAGTAGGGCAGGGTCATGCCGAGCGCCTCGATCGCGGACGCCATCGTGTTGGCCGTGTACATGCCGCCGCACGCGCCCGCGCCCGGGCAGGCATTGCGGACGACGTCGAAGCGGGCGGCCTCGTCCATGAGGCCCGCGGCGAATGCACCTGGCGGGGGTGAGAATGTAATGCGGGGTGAGTCATTTGCTTTTTTTTTTTTGCCTATCTGTCCCGGCGCGTTTATGGCGGCACGACTGGTTTGAATGTTTTTGAGGCCGTCGGCCGACCATCTTCGTCGCCCCCGGGTGTGTGTTTCGATTTGGGCGCCACGCGGCAGCCGGTGGCCACTGGACAAGGCGCGGGGACTAGGGAGAGGGCGCCTGCCCGTCGCGGGCGGGCAAGCGGAGCGGGGAGCACGACCACTGAATGGCACCCCGTGGGGTGGGCTCTCCCGCGCCGCTGACACCGCCCAGGCGGGCGCCCTGTGTTCCCCTTCTTTCGAAAGCGTTCCCTCCCGCACTCAGCCCCCCGCACTTGCGTGCGCGGGTGAGCGCGGGGCCTGCACACCGGCTGTTTGACATTGCGGTGCCAATATTGGAGGGAAGGGATGGAGAGCAGGCGGAGAGCAGGCTGCTCACCACCCTGAACCCTTCACCCTGCTCTCCTCCATCTCCCCCCTCCCTTCACCTCCCTCTCTCTTTCCATGCCTCTCTCACCGTAACTCTGGAAGGCTGACACGATGTCCAGGGGCTCCCCGCCCGCGGACCGGCCCGCCCGGATTGTGCCGCCGTACACCATCAGGGACGGCCGGTTCAGGCGGGCGGCCGCCATGATGGTACCCGGCATGTTCTTGTCGCACCCGGGCAGGGAGACGTTGGCGTCATACCACTGGGCGCCCATGACGGTTTCAATGCTGTCTGCGATCAGGTCCCGGGATTGCAAGGAGTAAGACATGCCGTCCGTGCCCATAGAGATGCCGTCCGACACGCCGATGGTGTTGAAGCGGTAGCCCACCATGCCGGCCGCCTCCACGCCGGCCTTGACCTCCGCGGCCAAGTCGCCCAGGTGCATGTTGCACGGGTTGCCCTCATACCACACACTCGAAATGCCGACCTGGGGCTTGCCCATGTCGCCCTCTGTCAGGCCGGTCGCGTACAGCATGGCCTGGGACGCGCCCTGGGCCTTGGGCTGGGTGATACGGGCCGAGTACTTGTTGAGGCCGGGCGGGCAGCCCTCGGCGATGGCGTGGCGGGGGGGGCCATCCGCGACGGAGGGGGCGGCGGCGCCGGTCGCCGCGCGGGGTGGGGTCATACGGCGGTTGCTGGCAGGGGCCGGGCGGGTGGGGCGGGGGGTGGAGGACGACCGGGCGGTGGCGGCGTCCATGGCGAGATGTGGAGGGACTGGACAGGAAAAGTGAGAGGGTTGGAGATGAGAGCGGTGGGAGAGTAGGGGGACGTGTTTTTTTCGAGTGGAGCTGGCACCGCCAATTCACCGCAGTCGTCCACGGGTATGTCAGGCCACGACCTGCGTGTGCATGCCGCAATAGGGAATGGTGGCGTGCGAGGCCTAACGCGGGCCATGAGAGCAAAAGGAGGCTAGCTGACACTCCGCCGGGCCGACGGCTGCGGCGAGAGGGGGCTGAAAGGAGCGGACTGGGCGCGACGCGACGCATCAACGCCCGTCCTTGTCGGCAGAGGAGTTGCCTGTTGCCCACATACACGTGCCTGGTTGCGAAAGGACGGGCCGTGTTACCCCGCTGTTTTTGCGAGAGGAAAAGAGAAAATGGAGGTGCGAATGCCTCTTACCTCTCACCCTCTTCCCAGTCGCGGCGTGCCTGGGAGAAGAGAGAGAGTGAGAGAGGGCGGGGGTTTTGTACGTGTGCGTGTGGGCTTGTGGGCTCACCTACTCTCGCGCACACCACCTTACCTTCCGCGCAGTGGGCCCTGGTCGCGGAGCGTGCGGTGCGTGATTACCAAGGTGTGGGGCTTTTTGATTGTGGGTTGTGTGCTTTTTCAAAAGAGGGGGGCCTCTCCTCTGACGGTCACCGGTGCCGGGGGCCGGCCTGGCGTGTACCACAGGGAGTGGTGCAGGGGGGCCGGGCACACCCAGACCGTGGTGGATAGGGTCGTCTGCCAGGGTGGCAGGTCCAACGGGTAAGAAGCAGAAGGCGCGTCCGCGTCCTGCACACGCAGCCAGAGCGGCGCGGTGTCGAAGGGCGTGGGTGAAGCGCAAAAGAGCGTGCACATGATTTTTTATCTAATGATGGGAGAGTGGTGGAGGTGGGGGTTGGGAGGGAGGAGGGGATGGGGGGGCGTCACACCGCCGGCCACGCCAGGGCGGCCACCCCGTCCTCAGTGAAGCCCGCGCTCAGCATGGCCTGCAGCCGGGCGCGGGTGGACTGTTCGGCTCCGCCCTCCCGCCGCAAGACCAGGCGCAGGGCGGCCAGGTCGACGGCCGCCAGGGCGGGCAGCTCGTCCGCGATGATGGCCACCCACGTCTCCGGCCTGAGCTGTAACCACGTGCGCAGGGCCGGCGCACCACCGCCCTCCTCGCCCGCGGCCAGGGGCCGCCGCGCGGCCTCCAGGGCGGTGGCGGCGGTGCCCTCGCCGCCCGGGAGCTCAGCGCGAGATGCCTGGGCCGCCGGGTGCACCCGGCAAATCACTTCGGCGCGGGCGACCGCGACGGCCGCGGCATACTCGTCGTAGAACCCGCCCAGGCAGACTGCACCGTCAATGTACGACCGACTGAAAGGGTGTGAGGAGCGTGAGGAGAGGGGAGCGCTTTCGTGAGACGCTTTCGGCGAGGTGATGAGCTCATTTCTTTTATCTCCCCAACAATGGCCGCCCACCTGCGTCTGTTGCTTGTTGATGGCGATCCAGCCACCAGGCAAGAGGCGGCTGCCCTACTGGAGACCACGCACCAGGGTGAGTGTAAGGTTTGGTGGCGCGGGCCGCCCGCGTTGGGCGCTAGTATGTTCGTGTGGCCCGAGCGCGAGCGCCGGGAGCGGCCCCGCTTGCGGTGGGAGTGTTTGCAAAGCAGGCGTCGGGGCGCGGGCACCAGGCCCGGTGGCGCTCACCTTTCACCCGAGGCCGCTGCTGACACCGTCTGAGACTGCCTTCGTGGTGGCTAGAGCGGCCACCTGTGGCTGGAGCCCCGCCTTGCCCTCGATCCTCTCTCACCCGCCCGACGACCGGCTCTGCCCCCATCTTCTTCCTCTTACACGTCAGTTGTCTCCGTCCCGTCCACCTCTGCCGCCCTGGCTGCCCTCCTGGATCGGCCATCGCCATCGCCCTTTGACGTCATCCTGATTGACGCTGGGATGGAGGTAAGCGTCAGATCGTGGAGGGCGTGGGCTGGAGGGGGCGAGGCGCGACGTGGAGCGCGCGCCGCGTTTTCGGCCCCAAGAAGCGCCCCGCCCCCTGCGCTTGGTGTCTCAACCTACATCCTTTTTTCCTTTTTTGCTCATCCTCAACCTCACCCCACCCCAGCCCTCCGCCATACCCGCCCTGGTCGCCGCTGCCGCCACCACGCGCACCCCCGTCATCGCCCTGGCCGGCCCGGGCGCCCCGCCCGGCGCGGCAGTGTCCGCCCTGGAGGCCGGTGCGGCCGACGTGGTGGGCGCCCCTCTGCGCCTGGCCGACGCGGCCCTGCTCTGGCGGCACGTCTGGAAGAGTGCTGGTGGTGGCGGGGCGGCCGCCGCCGCCGCGCAGCCGGCATCACCACCCCGGACGGCGCCCGCCCTCCTGCCGCTCTTCACGGGTGTCGTGCCCGCGACCGCGCCGGCCACCCTGGCCGCCCGGGCGGTGCGCTTTGCTGCGGACGCGGCCGCCACGGTTACCGCCCCTTCCATGCGCCCCTGGAAGACCACCCCGTCCCCGGGCATCACGACAGACACGCCACCCATGTCCGCCCACCAGCGCGGGGGCGGCGCCGGCGGGCGGGCCGGCACGGACGCCGCCACGGACGGCGAGGCGACGGGGGATGAGGAGGGGGAGACTGGCGGGCCTGTGTCCTGTGAGGTGTCGGCCGCCCCGCCGCCGCCGCCGCCGCCGCCGCTGCCGGCCGCTAAAGGGGCTGCGGCTGCCAAAGCGGCCGCCGCTGTTGCCGCCGCGGCGGAGGACGAGGAGGCCGCGACCGTGGCGGAGTCGCTGTGGGCCCTGATGCGGGGGCCAGCAGCGGCCGCAAAGGCAGGTGTGCCTGCTGCCACGTCGCCTGCTGCTGCGCCTGCGCCGCCCGCCTTGAAGCGGGCGGCGCCTAGCAAAGGGCCCGCCCGCCCGAAAGCGGCGAAAGCGCCCAGGATCGTGGCTGTGACGGCGACGGCGGCTGGCGCCGCCCTTCCTGCCCCGCCACCTTCCTCCCCCAGGCCGGCGGCCCCGACCCCCGCCCTGCCGCCCCTGGCCCCGCTCAACCCGCTGGCCCCGCACCCGCTGGACGACCCCGCCGCCCCGCGCACGCCCGCTATCTGCGCGGCCAACCGGGCAGCCGCCCTGGCCAAGTTCCAGGCTAAGAAAGCGGCGGCCAGGGCTGGCGGGCGGGCGGGCGGGGTGCGTTACGAGTCCCGCCGCCGCCTGGCGGTCGCCCGCCCCCGGGTCAAGGGCCAATTCGTGACGGCGGAAGTGGCGGCGGCCTACCACGCGGCGGAGGCGGACGCCAAAACCAATGGCGGTCCCGCCCCGGACCTAAACGCCATTGCGGCAGCGGTCATGGGCGAGGCGGGGGGCGGCTTGAAATGAGAGTCTTGATTCTGAGGATGATGATTCTGAGGGAAACCTCTCTCGCCCCCCCCCATTTCTAGGACCTTTAAGTTTGTGTGTGTGTGTGGTGGTGTTTTTGCGGCGTGCTGGTCTGCGCGCCGACGCGCAGGCGCCCCCCGCCCCCCCCTGTTTTTATGTATCACGTTTTGTTTGAGAGCAGAGAAAGAAATGAAAAGCAGGGAGCGCAGAAAAAGGGTAATCTCTTTCAGGATGGCCGCACGCCCCGGTGTGCGCACCTCCTGGGGAGATGATTCGATAGGCTGGGTTTGGTATTTCTCGTTTATTTGAGTTCACTGTCGGCGTGTAATGAGGTTTGATGGACCCCAAAAAATTCATTCTTCTTCTCTCTCGCCTGCGCGCTCCCCCTTCTCTCTCTGTTGACCATCTCTGCACACCGCCTGGGCGCGCTCTCTCTCTCGCTTCCACCCACCATGGCGAAGCTGCAGACCATGCGCGGCCTGCAGGTGAGCTGGCTGGGTGGTTTGGTAGGGCTCTGGGGAGGCCTGCGCCGCGCCGCGAGCGAATGGGGGGGGGGGGGGAGAAAAAAAAACAGTGGCGCAGACAGGCTTCCACGGTCGCGCACACCCCCCCACGACGCGCCAGCCGCCCCGGGCAACGCCGGGCATGAGGAGAAAAGGTCACTCTGCACGCCCATGTGGGCGTGGATGGCGCGCGTGCCAGCCGCGCGGGGCTTCGCCCCTGTAGCCCCCGCCTGTCTTCTCCCGTGAACCCATCGCGCCCGCGGCGTGCCCCCTCACTTCCTCTGTCTCCCACTTCTCTCAAGGTCTTCATCTCCGACATCCGGGCCTGCGCCAACGCGGAGCAGGAGCAGGCCCGCGTGGACAAGGAGCTGGCCAAGATCCGCAAAAAGTTCGCGACGGGGACGGCGGTCACTGGTGAGACGCGGGAGAGGGGAGAGAGATGCGGTGCGTGCACGCTCCTTCAACCTGCTCTCCATCCATCATCATCTCGCGTCTCATTTTTCTCTCTCTCCTCTCTCCTGTTCATCAGACTACGACAAGAAAAAGTATGTTTGGAAGCTGCTGTACATCCACATGCTGGGCCATGACGTCGAGTTCGGGCACCGCCAGGCGGCCGACCTGATCCCGGCGCCCCGGTACGCCGAAAAGCAGGTGGGCTACCTCGCGTGCGCGCTCCTGCTGACCGAGAAGGATGAGTTCCTGCGCCTGGTCATCAACAGCGTGCGGTCCGACCTGGTCTCCCGCAATGAGCCCTTCCAATGCCTGGCCCTGGCCTTCATCGCCAATGTGGGCGGGGCGGAGATGGCGTCCCTGCTGACGGCGGACGTGGGGGCCGTCCTGGTCAACGGGAGTGCCCGGCCGGCCGTGCGCAAAAAGGCGGCCCTGGCCTTGCTGCGCCTGGTCCGCAAAGCCCCTCCCGAGGAGGACGCCCTGGACCCGGACCAGTGGGCCCCACGCCTGGCCGCCATCCTGGACGACGAGCGGGACGTCGGCCTGCTGCTGTGCACGGTCTCCTTGATCTTAGGCCTCGTCGCCCGGTCCTACCAGGGCTACGAGGGGCTCGCCCCCCGCCTGGTCGCCCTCCTGGCCCGCCTGCGGTCCCGGGACGTCTCGCCCGACTATACCTACTACGGCATCGCCTCGCCCTGGCTGCAGGTGAAGGCCTTGCGGGCCCTGCAGTACTTTCCGGCACCGGCGGATGCGCGGGTGCGGACGGCCCTGGGCGCGGCCCTGCGTTCGGCCATTGAGGACGCGGGCACGGGCGCCAAAAACGTCAACAAGTCCAACGCCCTCCACGCCATCGCCCTGGAGGCCGTCTCCTTGGCCCTGGCCGGCGCGGGCGGGGACGACCCGGACCTGGTCGCGGGCTCGGTCGGCCTCCTGGGCCGGTGCGTGGGCGCCGCCCGGGAGCCCAACCTGCGGTACCTGGGCCTGGAAGCCATGGTCCGCCTGGCGGCTGTGCCCGACGTGCGTGCCTCCGTGTCCCGCCACCAGGCCGCCGTGACGGGCGCCCTGCGCGACCCGGACGTGTCGGTGCGGCGCCGGGCGCTGGACCTGCTGTTCGCCATGGCGGCGCCGGAGACGGGGCCCGCCGTCGTGGCGGAGCTCCTGGCCTACCTGTCCCCCGACGGCGGGTGTGACCTGTCCATGCGGGAGGACGTTGCGCTCCGGGCGGCCGTCCTGGCGGAACGGTTCGCGCCCGACCCCACCTGGTACGCCGACACCGTCCTTGCCCTCGTCCGCCTGGCGGGTGAGGACGCGCCGGGTGACGTGTGGAGGTCCGCGGTCCAGGTGGTGGCGGGCGGGCCGCCCGGGCTGCAAGCCCACGCGGCCGCCCAGGCGTTTGCGGCGCTGACCGACGGCGGCGGTCGGCCGGGTGAGGCCTCCTCCTCGCCCTGTTCCGACGCTCTCCTCTCCCTGGCGGCCTTCTGGCTGGGCGAGTACGGGCGGGCCATTACGGCCTCCATCCCGGCGGCCGCCCAGTTTGGCGCCCTGCGCGACCGCCTGCCGGCCGCGGCCACCAACGCGGCGCGGGGCGTGATGCTGACCGCTTTTTTTAAAATCGGGCGGGGCGACCCGGCCCTGCGCAGCGACCTGGACGCCCTCTTGTCTCGGTACGCCCGCCACGGCGACCCGGACCTACAGCAGCGGGCGGTGGAGTATGCGGGCCTGGAGGCCCGCCCGGCCGCCGCCGCGGCGGGGCTGGCCCCGCTCCCGCCCTGGGACCGCCGCCGGTCGGCGCTCGTCCGCCGCATGGCCGCGGGGGGAGGGGGGGAGGGTGACGAGGCCGTCGCCGCGCCGGCCTGGCTGGCCGACGAGGAAGGCGGCACCGGCGGCGGGGTTGCGGGAGCTAGCCTGGTGAGCGTGGACGGCGCGCCGCCTACCGTGCACGCTGCGCCTGCTGCGCCTATCGACCCGCTCATGGACCTCCTGTCCCTGGACGTGCCGTCGCCCGCGCCGCCGGCGCCCGCGCCCACCGCGTCTTCCGACGATCCCTTTGCGACGCCACCCCTAGTGGCTGCTGCTGCTGCTGCTGCTGCGCCGGTGGCGGTGGCGGTGGCGGTGGCGGTGCCGGTCGGCCCCCCCCCCGCCGCCTCGCCGAAAGCCGCAGCGGCCTCGCCCCAAGCCGCGCCTCCGTCCCCACCCCCTGCCACCGCCCCGACCCCCGCCGAAACGGCCTGGTTCCTCAAGGCATCCACCAGCCCGTCCGCCATCCTCTACGAGGACGAGGCTCTCCAGGTCGGCGCCCGGTGCGGCGGCTTTGAGGAGGGCGGGCGCGGGGCGGGCACAGTGACCCTCTTCCTGGGCAACAAGGGCGGGGCGGCCCTGCCGTGCCTGGTCGTCCGGGCCGGGCCGGCGCCGCCTGGCCTGGAAGTGGCCCTTTCCGGGGTGGCCCCACCGCCTGAGCTGGGCCCCAAGCAGCAGGTCCCCGTCGTCTTCACCGTGCAGGCGACCGCCCCGACCTTTTCGGCCGCGCCGCGCCTGAATATCGCCTGGGGCGGCCTCTCGCCTCGCACCCTGTCCCTGCGCCTGCCGGCCCCGCCGACCCGGTTCCTGGTGCAGTCCACGACCGACCGGGTATCCCTGGCGGCACTGCCCGAGGCGGTGACGGGCGTGGTCACCCGGGTGTCCCCGCTGGCGGCGGGCGGGGAAGACGCGGCCCTGTTCGCGGCAGGCCTTGTGACCACCGGCCCCGGCACGGGCGCCGCTGATTTCGTCGCGTCCTCCTCCCGCACGCCCGTCCTGGTGCGGGTGGTGGCGGACGGGGCGCGCACGGGCGTGACGGTCAGCGTGGCGTGCGCGGAGGCGGCGCTCGCGGCGGGCGTGAAGGAGATCGTGTGCGGGCTGCTCCAATGAATGAAGGGTGTGCAAAAAAGTGAATATGGACTCATTCAATGCTCTATTCCCCGGGGTCCCGCGTGCGCGTCCGCGTCCCCGCCTCTCTCTCTCACGCCACCAACCACTCATGTCCACCTCCCCGCCCTCCCCCTCCGCCAACGCCGGCTCCAACCGCCCCGCCCGCCGCGCCCCCTCGGGCGCCGCGTCCGTCGGCTGCAACCCGCCACCAGGCGCTCCAGGCGCACCTGCTGCTGGCCGCCCGGGCTCCGCCCGCCCGCCCACCTCGTTCGGCCCGTCCTTCGCGTCCTCCTGGCCACCTCGGACGGCGGTGACGGCCGCGGGCGCGCGGGCCGAGGTGGCGGCGGCGGTGGCGCCTGGGACGGACGGTGGTGCCCTCTCTGCCTTTCGCCCGCGCCCCGCGCCGTCTGTTGTCTCCGCGTCCGAGCGTGCCCTCACCGCCGCCGCCGTGGCGGTCGCCTCCCACTTCGGAGGGGGCGACTCTCCACCCCTGCCGGAGGAGGTGGATGCGAAATCGTCGGGCGAGGGCCTGGACGGGCCCCGGGCGGAGGTGGAAGGGGAGGCAGCGCCAACTGACGGGAGCTCGAGCCCGCTGGCGGGTGGCAGCGCCGCCGCCGCCGTGACCCCACCCAGCGTGCGCCCGCCCTCGGATCCCGCCCCAAGCCAGGCGAGTGACTTGCTCGCCCGCCCGGACCGGCGGCGGCGGGTGCGCTCTCGCCTGGAGGCCGGGGGCGGCCAGCAGGCGCACCAACCCCCCCCCCCGCCTGCGCGGCAGCAGGCGGCGGCGGGCCGCCGCCTGGAGTGGCCGGGCGGGGTGGACCGGACGCTGCGGACGCGGGGCCCGCCTCGGCCAGCGGTGGCAGTGGGCGTACAGGGTGGCTGGGCGGTCACCGGGGCGCGGCTGGGGGTGGGCGACCCGCTGGAGGCGGAGGAGTGAGTGAATAAAATGGATGAGGGCGTGGAGGTGGGAGAGCGTGCAAGCGAGCTAGCGAGAGAACGAAGAAAAATATCGACTTTTGCAACAATCTCGAACGCGCGCCTCAGGACGCCGCACGCACACCTCTCCCGGGCGGTGCGCGCCACACATACAGCGTCTACCCCTTCCACTCTCCTCTCTACCCGCACGCGCAGAGCTAGAGGGGCGACGACCCGGGGGAGCGTGCACGCACACGCACACGACACGATAAACAAACCAACACGGTCACTAAACCCTCGCGGCGCTTGTGCGTGCCTCTAGCACTTCCGAAATGCCCGCCTTCACGGCCTTCTCCCGCCCGGTGGCAGGCCTGGGCGGCGGGTTGTCCGGTCGGGCAGGGCGGCGGGTGTTGGCCCCCGTACCCGGCGCCCTCATCCCTCTGCACCGGCGAGACGCGGCCTCCTCCTACTCCTCCGCCGTGCCGCGCGCCCGCCCCACCAGCCGGCCCGGGTCGGCGGGCCAGCCGCCGGCAGCGTTGCCTTCCTACGCGTTCGCGCCCCTGCGCGAGGCCGCAGAGGCCGCAGAGGAGGAGGACATGGTCTCCATCCCGGCCTATGCGCCCGCCCCCTCGGTCGCCCCGCTCGCATTGGAGCTCCCGCGCGCCGTGGAGTCGCCCGTCGACGACCCGCGTCTGGCCAACCCGCTGGCACGTCTGGAGCGCATGTCGACTGGGTGGATGGGGGTGAGTTGTGGAAGGAGAGGAGAGGGGAGAGGAGCCGTGCGAGAGAGCAGGGAATGCGAACGGACAGCGGGCGAGGGAGCGCTGACGTGGTCGCGCCCCCTGTTTGAGTGGGCCGCAGGGGGCGTCCTGGGATGCGCTGCCTCGAGCCCACCCTCTCAGGGCGCGTGCCGGTCGACGTAGCCTGCAATGTGATACTGGGTGGTGGCGTCCGCCCTCACTTCGGCCGCCGCCGCCCCGAGTGGGAACCCGCCGAGCACGCGCTCGGAAAGCGCGACGCGAAAACCAGGCGGCCCCCCCCCCCCCCCTTCTCGCTCCTCAAAAACTCGCGCCGCTCCATCTCCCGATTGGTAGGTCATCCTCGAACTGGAGGGCGTCCTCATCCCGGACGCAGCCTCCCTGCACGACGCGGCCTGGCAGGAGGTGGCCGCCGCGGAGGGCAAGCCCCTGCCCCACCGGGCCGCGCTCGCCCGGGCGGCGGGCATGAAGGATGAGCAGGTCGTGTCGGAGGCGCTCATCTGGTCCCGGTCACCGCCCGAGGTGCGGCGCCTGGCCCGCCTGAAGGCGGCCGCCTTTGACCGGCTGTCGAGGGCGGTGGGCGAGGCGGCGGCGACGGGCCCCTCCCACTCTCCCTCCCCGCTCACCGCCCCAGCCCCCGGCGCGGCCCGCTTCCTGCAAGTCCTGGCCTCGCACGGCATTCCGACCGCCCTGGCCACCGCCGCCCCCGCCGACCGGGTCGCCTCGACCCTGGCTTCCCCCTACCTGCCGCCCTTTGCGGTGGTCGTGACGGGCGACGACGTCGCCCGGGGCCGTCCCGACCCGGAGCCTTTTCTGGTCGCAGCTGCGGCCCTGGGCCGCCCGCCCGCCCGGTGCGTCTTGGTGGGCTCCTCCAACGCGTCCGTGGAAGCGGCGCGCGAAGCCGGCATGGCCTGCATTGCTGTCGCGGGCGGCGGGGATGAGAACGGGGCGGCGGCGGCGGCGGTGGCGGCGGCCTGTGCTGCCGGGACGGCGCCCGTCGCCCCGCCCCGCGGCCCGCCCCCACGCTACGAGCTGGCGGCCGCTGACCTGGTCGTGACCGGCCTGGGCGACCTCACCCTGTCTGACTTGAAAGCCCTGTTCCGGTACGAGGAAGCCGTCAATGGCACCAGCGGCACCAGCGGCGCGAGCAGCAGCACAAAGAGCACCGCCG